>OHKO01000650.1_pt1 | contig 10975 bp, 10 predicted proteins | sample 1568851 | NCBI WGS metagenome assembly OHKO01 (sample SAMEA3879549, study PRJEB24766) | human gut metagenome | biome: human-associated habitat; feature: feces | place: USA | collected 1985/1987 | reverse complement strand
TTGCGCAGGAGCTCCTGGTGCGTGCCTTGTTCGACAATCGCGCCGTCGCGCACGACGAGGATCAGATCCGCCTTGCGGATGGTCGAAAGACGGTGAGCGATAAGGAACGACGTGCGGTCGCGCAGCAGGTGGTCGATGGCGTTCTGGATAAGCTGCTCCGTCTGCGTGTCGATGGAGGACGTCGCCTCGTCGAGGATGAGCATGGGCGCGTTCTGCAGCATGGCGCGGGCGATGGTCAGCAGCTGCTTCTGGCCGGAGGAGATGGACGAGGTATCGCTGCCGATGACGGTGTCGTAGCCCTGCGGAAGCGATTCGATAAAGGTATCGATATTGGCGCGGCGGGCCGCCTCGGCGATCTCTTCTGCCGTAGCACCCGGCTTGCCGTAGGCGATGTTCTCGCCGATTGTTCCGTCAAACAGGTAGACATCCTGCTGCACCAGGCCGATGGCACGACGCAGGCTATGCTGCGTCACGTCACGCACGTCCTGGCCGTCGATGCTAATGGAGCCGGCAGCCACGTCATAAAAGCGCGGCAGCAGCGAACAGGTCGTGGACTTGCCGCCGCCCGAAGGGCCAACCAAAGCGATGGTCTGCCCGGGCTTGATGGACAGATCCATATGGTCGATAACGGGACGCTCGTCGGCATCGCCCTCGCCCAGCTCGACATCCTCGTAGTTGAAGCACACGTCGTGATACTCCACGGCGCCGGCGGTCACCTGCAGATCCGTGGCGCCCGGCTTGTCCTGGATATCCGGCGCGGTCGAGAGCACCTCGTCCATACGCTTAAAGCCGGCAATAGCCTTCTGATACGTTTCGGCCGAATTGACGAGTGTCTCGAGCGGCGTGCAGAACAGCGAAATGTAGAGAGCGAAGGTTGCCATATCGACCGCCTGCAGCTGACCCTGGGCAACGAGCCAACCACCCAGCAGCACCACGATCACATAGAGCACACCCGAGAGCAGGCCATACGTCGCGGTATAGACGCCCATGGCGTGATACATGTTCTCCTTGGACGAAAGGTAGCGATTGTTGGAGGCGCGGAACTTGGCACGCTCGGTCTCCTCATTGGCAAAACTCTTGACCACGCGCATGCCCGCCAGCGAATCCTGCAGCTGCGCATTGATGCCGCTGATCTTTTTGCGGTTGTCGCTAAAGACCTCGCGCATGCGCATGTTCTGCCAAAACATGACGACCGCAAACGCCGCCGTCACCACGGCCATGGCGAGTGCCAGCACCGGAGCGATGGTAAAGAGAATCACAAACGAGCCGATAATCTCGATGCCGCAGATGATGATCCACTCGGGTACGTGGTGCGCCGCCTCGCAGATATCGAACAGGTCGTTGACCACGCGGCTCATCATGTCGCCCGAGCTGTTGCGGTCGAAGTACGCAAAGCTAAAGCGCTCATACTGGTCGAACAGGTCCTCGCGCATCTTGGACTCCATGCGCGCGCCCATCACGTGACCCCAATAGCTCACAAAGTAGCGGCAGGCACAGCGGACGGCATACATCAGCACCAAGCCCACCGCGATCATGCCGAGCGCCTGCATAATGGCAGCCTGGCCCTGGGTAAACAGTCCACCGGTCAAATTGCGCAGGATAATGGGGAACGCCAGGTCAATGGCGGCAAGCACCAGAGCACAAACAGTATCAGCAACAAAAAGCCCCATCTGGGGCTCGTAATACGAAAGAAACCTCTTAAACATAATCACCTTACGCGGTTTTACCAAACCGCGTTTCGTCTCGACGCTGCAAGTGCCCCATTTGGACAATCTGGCCTTCAATCGTCGGTCGCGTATATCCATACGCTTCCCTCCTCTTTTAGGCCACCTTGTCTCAAATGGAGCACTTTCGCTGACTTACACAAACCTGCGGGATCATCCCCGCTCGTTAAAGCTCCGCGCCCCCAAGGCGATGCGCGATGCTGTCACAGGCCAAGGCGCCTACGACGGTCTTGGCGTCTTCGATCTTGCCGTCGAGTACGGCGTCGATCAGCTCGTGCAGCGGCACCAGGTCCACGTTGACAAACTCGTCATCATCGGGGTTGGGCGCATCAAACTCGAGCTTGGTAGCCAAGTAGATATGGATGATCTCATCGCAAAAACCGCAGGACGTGACAATCGACGTCAAAAAGCGAATACGACCAGCCCTAAAGCCCGTCTCCTCATGCAGTTCGCGCTTGGCGCAATCGAGCGGGTCCTCGCCCGGGTCGAGCTTGCCGGCAGGAATCTCGACCGTCACGCGGTCGATGGCGGTGCGGTACTGACGCACCAGTACGATCTTGCCGCTCTCGGTCAGTGCCACAACGGCCGCCGCACCCGGATGGCGAACGATATCGCGGGCGCTGCGGTGACCGTTGGGCAGCTCAACCTCAAGCCGGTGGACGTCGAGAATCTTGCCCTTCCAGGCGCACTCCTCCGAAAGAATCTTCTCGTGCAGCTCGGCATCGTGCGGGTCGTCATCGCCCAACACCAGCGCCGGCTCGTCAGCGACCTCACCACCAGGCTCGCCCTCGGCGTGCCCATACATGCGGCTGTCCTCTTCGACGATCTGCGCGTCCACGAGCTCTTCGTTCTTCTCGTCCATCCGTCTCATTCCTCTCGGATTTTAGGCATCCCAGGCGTCGCGACCGCGCAGCGCGCGCAGGCCGATGTCGTGACGCAGGGTCTTGCCCTCAAAATCAATCTTCTCGCAGGCCTCGTAGGCAAGGTTGCGAGCGTTCTCGAACGTGTCGCCCAGAGCGGTCACGGCAAGCACGCGGCCACCATTGGTCACGAGCTGACCGTCCACCACGGCAGTGCCCGCGTGGTATACGGTCACGTTCTCCATGGCCTCGGCATCGGCGATACCGGTGATGACCTTGCCCTTCTCGTAGCTGCCGGGGTAGCCCGCGCTCGTCAGGACAACGGCCACGGCCCACTCGTCACGCCAGTCGAGCTCAATCTGATCGAGCTCGCAGTTGGCACAAGCCAGCATGACCTCGACCAGGTCGTTCTTAAGGCGCGGCAGCACGACCTGCGTCTCGGGATCACCAAAGCGGGCGTTGAACTCCAGCACCTTGGGGCCGGCGGGAGTGAGCATAAAGCCGCCATACAGGCAGCCGCGGTAGTCGATGCCCTCGGCAGCGAGCTCGGCCACGGTCTGCTCCATGACCTTCACCATGGTGGCGTGCTCCTCGTCAGTCACGATGGGCACCGGGCTGTAGACGCCCATGCCACCGGTGTTGGGACCCTTGTCGCCCTCGAGCGCGCGCTTGTGGTCCTGCGAGGTGGCCATGGGGCGCACGGTCTTGCCGTCGGTAAAGGCCAGCAGCGAGCACTCGGGGCCGGTCAGCATCTCCTCGATAACCACGGTGTTGCCGGCATCGCCAAAGGTGCCGCCAAAGCACTCGCGTACGGCTTCCTCGGCCTGCTCAAGTTCGGTCGCCACGATAACGCCCTTGCCCGCGGCAAGGCCGTCGGCCTTGACGACCAGCGGGGCGCCCTGCTCGCGCACGTAGGCGAGAGCCGAAGCCTCGTCGGTAAACGAACCATAGGCTGCCGTCGGAATGCCCGCACGCTCCATGAGCTGCTTGGAGAACAGCTTAGAGCCCTCCATCTGGGCGCCCTCGGCACCCGGGCCAAAGCAGGGAATACCCGCCGCGCGCACGGCGTCGGCCACGCCCGCCACGAGCGGAGCCTCGGGGCCAATTACCACGAGTCCGCATCCGTGGCTCTGAGCAAACGCCGCCACGGCCGCAGGATCACAGTCGTCGAGAACCACGTTCTCGCCGCAGCTCGCGGTGCCGCCGTTACCCGGCGCGATGTAGAGCTTGCCGGCGCGCGGTGATGCTGCGAGCTTGGCTGCCAGAGCATGCTCGCGGCCGCCGCTGCCCAACAACAGGATGTCGATGGTTTGAGTGTCCGCCTTCAAGGGTGCCTCCTCTATGGATGAATGGCCCGCTCCGCGCGAGCCCTTTGCAAGCAAATATACCCCTCGGCCGCCCGTCTGGGCTGCAAAGGGGTATATCGCAATAACCGTATAAACCGATTACTTCCAGAATCGGTTGATGATCTGCTCGCGACCGGCGCCAACGCCAATGAACGTCACGCGGGTGTGTGCCAGATCCTCGATAAACGCCACGTAGTCCTGAGCCTCTTGCGGCAGCTCATCAAAGCTGCGGCAACCGGTGATGTCGCACTTCCAGCCGGGGAGCTCCTCGTAGATGGGCTTGGCATGCTCAAAGCGCACCTGATGCTCGGGCACGCTCGTGTAGCGCTCGCCATCGACGTCGTAGGCCACGCACACCTTGATGGTGTCGAAGGCCGAAAGCACGTCGAGCTTGGTCACGGCGATGTCGGTGAGGCCGTTGACGCGCGAAGCATAGTTGGCGATAGGGCCGTCAAACCAGCCGCAACGACGACGACGACCGGTGGTCACGCCGTACTCATAGCCCTCCTCGGTCAGCGTGTGGCCGGCCTCGGACTCATAGGAAAGCTCGGTGGGCATGGGGCCCGAACCGACGCGGGTGATATAAGCCTTCATGACGCCCAGCACGCGATCGACGTTCTTCATGCCGACGCCGGAGCCGGTAATGGCGCCGCCGGCGGTGCAGTTGGAAGACGTCACGTACGGATAGGTGCCGTGGTCGATGTCGAGCAGCGTCGCCTGGGCACCCTCAAACAGCAGGTTCTTGCCCTCATCGATCATGTTGTTGAGCAGCAGGCTCGTCTCGGTGATGTAGGGACGCAGGCGCTCGGCCATCGGCAGGTACTCGTCGCAAATCTGGTCCACGGTGTAGGTGGGCAGGTTGTAGATGAGCTCGAGCTCGGGGTTCACGCGGGCGAGAGCGGTCTCCAACTTGTCGCGGAACAGCGTCTCGTCCAGCATGTCCTGCATGCGCAGGCCAATGCGGGCCATCTTGTCCTGATAGCACGGACCAATGCCGCGCTTGGTGGTACCGATGTTCTTCTTGCCGAGCTTCTGCTCAAAGGCGCCATCCAGATCGATGTGGTACGGCATGATGACATGCGCGTTGCCGCTAATCTTGAGGTTCTTGGTGGTGATGCCGTCGGCCTCGAACATGTCGATCTCCTCAAGGACAACCTTGGGGTTGACGACGCAGCCGTTACCGATCACCGACACGTGGTCGGAATACATGATGCCGGAAGGCACCTGGTGCAGGCCGTACTTCTTGCCGTTGACGACGATGGTGTGACCGGCGTTGTTGCCGCCCGAGTAGCGCACGACGGCATCGAAGTCGCCGGCGACCAGGTCGCAAATCTTACCCTTGCCCTCATCGCCCCACTGGGCACCGACCAAAACGGTTGACGGCATGTTTACTCCTTACATTCATGGCCTGTCTACGCGCCATGCCGGCACGCAGAAGCACAAAACATTCCCAGTATACCCGTGCAACGGGCGCCTGTCCTACTCCTCGGCATGTGCCCCATCAAGCTCATAGAACTTGGTGGATGCCGGCAGGAACATCAGGTCGACGTCGCCGATCGGGCCCGAACGGTTCTTGGCCACGACGATACGTGTAACGCCCTCGTCGGGTCGATCGTCGCGCGAGGCTTCGGCCTCGTCGGCGGAGCGGTCCAAGAACATAACGATATCGGCGTCCTGCTCGATGGAGCCCGATTCACGAAGGTCGGAAAGCTGCGGGCGCTTGCCGGTACGGGATTCGACCTGACGCGAGAGCTGTGACAGCGCGATGAGCGGGATCTTGAGCTCCTTGGCCATGATCTTCAAACCACGCGACATCTCCGAGACCTCGACGGTACGGCTCTCGGAGCGGCGTCCCGGCGGAGGACTCACCAGCTGCAGGTAGTCCAGGATGATGATTGCCTTCTCCTTGTTATGGAGCATACGGCGGCTCTTGGCGCGAATCTCGGTCACTGTGGTGCCGGGCGTATCGTCAATCAGAATATCGAGCTTGGACAAGGTCTGCGTAGCCTCGTTGATATTGGCCCACTGCTCGGGGCTAATGCGGCCCATGCGGAAGTCGCTGATCGAAATCATGGCGTAGGCGCAAATCAGACGCTGGGCAATTTCCTTGCCCGACATCTCCAGCGAGAAAAAGCCGACGGTATAACCGGCAGCGGCAGCGTTAAGTGCCAGGTTCAGAGCGAACGACGTCTTACCTACAGCAGGGCGGGCGCCGATGATGATGAGCTGGCCCTCGCGAAAACCCATGAGCATGCGGTCGAGCGACGGGAAGCCCGTGGGCACGCCCGCAGCCTGGCCACCGGCCTGGCACACTTCCTCGGCCTCGTTATAGGCCTCGACCATAAACTCGGTCAGCGTCTTGTAGCTCGACTTGACCTCGCGCGCTGTAACCTTGAGCAGCTTGCTCTCGGCCAGCTCGACAACCTCTTTGGTGTCGGTGGGGGCGTTATATGCCAGCGCGTTGATCTCGTTGGTGGCGCCGATCAGCTCACGCAGCATCGAATCACGGCGAACGATGGCGGCATGGTGCTGCCAGTTGACGAGCGACAGGGTCTGACCCATCAACTCCAAAATGTACGCTTCGCCGCCCACGGCATCGAGTTTGTTGATGCTTCGCAGGTAATCGATCAGCGAAATGGAGTCGATGGGAATGCGACTGTTGTACATATCGACCATCGCGGTATAGATGGTCTTATGAATGGGCCGGTAGAAGTCATCGGGCTGCAGCTCGACCTGGGCCTCTTCGACCACCTCGGGCGATAGCAGCATAGCGGCCAGTACATTGGCCTCTGCATCTTGGTTTTGGGGAAGACCCAACTTTGAGCCGCGGTCCTCAACCGTCAGCCCGGTCTCCCTATCGTCATATGCCATGAGCATCCTCATTCATATCGCTTGCGAGCATCCATAGTATCAGCCACGGTCCCAAAACGCGCCGCGCGCCGCCAATCATCACCGAACCAAACGGATGAACGGTCCCGTATATAGGACTTCGACGCAACGTTCACCATGACACTCACTCAGCGCAAAAAAAACAAAAGGGCGCCCTGGTTTCCCAGAGCGCCCTTCTTAGAACAAGATTGTTGCGTTGCAGCAAATGCTACTCGGCAGCAGCCTCAGTCTCGACCTCGGCGGTCTCGGCCTCGGCGACCTCAGCGGCCTCCTCGACCTCAGCCTCGGCAGCGAGCTCCTCGGCGGTAACGCCGACGAGAACGACAACCTCGGCCTTGATCTCGCGGTACAGCGAGATGGCAACGGTGTGGGCACCGGCAACCTTGATGGGCTTACCGAGCTCGACGCGCTTGCGGTCGATGTCCATACCGAGCTGAGCCTTGATGGCGTCAGCGATCATAGCGGCGGTAACGGAGCCAAAGAGGATGCCCTCGTCGCCGACCTTGACGTCAACGGTGACCGTCTTGCCCTCGAAGGCAGCCTTGGTCTCGTTGGCGGTAGCCAGACGGACGGCCTCGCGCTTGGCGATGTTGTTGCGACGCTCGTCAAGCTGCTTGAGGTTGCCCTTGGTGGCGGCAACAGCGAGCTTCTTGGGGAACAGGAAGTTCTCAGCGTAACCCTGAGCGACCTCTACGACGTCACCCTCGCCGCCCTTGCCCTTGATCTCATCGAGAAGAATAACCTTCATGATGCGTCTCCCTTCTTAGCCGCGGTCGCGGTTGCCACGAGAGGAAACCACGGGGACGGTGTACGGCAGGAGAGCCATCTCGCGGGCGCGCTTGATGGCGTTGGCGATGTCATGCTGATGCTGCGTGCAAGCGCCAGTGACGCGACGGGGCTTGATCTTGCCACGGTCGGTCATGTACTTACGGAGAAGCTGAGTGTCCTTATAGTCGATGAACTCAGTGTTCTCCTTGCAGAACTGGCAGTACTTACGACGCGGCTGACGTGCAGAATAATCATTAGCCATGTCAAAATACCTTTCATTTGGCAACTTCGGCGAACCAAAGTCGCCTCTCACTCAAAAATAGGTGAACAACCCTTAGAACGGGATGTCCTCATCGTAGACGTCGACCGCGGGCGGCGTAGCCACCGGTGCGGCAGGACGCGGTGCGGGCGCTGCAGGGGCTGCGGGGGCGTAACCGCCCTGATCGTAGCCACCCTGGCCACCACGGGAGCTCATAAACTCGATCTCATCAACGATGACCTCAAGTTTGCTCCGGCGCTGGCCGTCGCGCTCCCAAGAGCTGTAGCGCAGCTTGCCCTCGATCGCGACCTTGTTTCCCTTTGCCAGGAAACGGCTCACGGCCTCGGCGCGGGTGCCGAACATGGTGCAGTCGACAAAGTTGGGATAGTCCTCCCACTCGCCAGTCTGCGCGTTGCGGCGACGATCGTTCACGGCGACGCCAAAGGACAGAACCTGGGTTCCGCCGGCTGTGGCGCGCAGCTCGGGATCGCGGGTGAGGTTACCGGTGATGTTCACTCGATTGATGCTCATAACTCACTACTTCCTCTTGGGGCACAAGCCCAGTCCAAAACGACAGTCTTACTCCTGGTCGTCGCGACGGACGATCATGTGGCGGACCACAGCGTCGGTGATGCGCAGGACGCGATCAAGCTCGGCGATCTGGGTAGGATCTGCGTGGAAGTTGATGAGGGTGTAGTCACCATCGGTGAGGTCGTTGATCTCGTAGGCGAGCTTGCGCTTGCCCCACTCGTCAACGGAGTCGACCTTGCCAGCGCCCTCAGCGATCGTGGTATCGATACGCTTCATAACAGCGAGACGAGTCTCGGGGTCGAGCGACGGGTCAACAAAGAACAGCAGTTCATAAGCCTTCATATTGTCACCTCCTCTGGGCAAATGTGGCTTCAGGTCGTGAAGGTGCGCCTGAAGCAGGAAAAGACTTAGTAATAATATCTTTCAACCTCCTAGGCTGCAAGAATATGCAGCTACAACCTCATGACCTCCACATATGCCCATACTCGCACGACGTTTCATGCGCATTCCAACCAAATGCTGACCAAAAGCTTGACGGATCTGTGGACAAGATACGGTGCCGTGAGGACAAGCTGAGCCAAGTCGCAGGTCAACGGGCGCATGGTTGTGGTCGCAAAATGCATACCAGTGGCCCACAGCACCACCCAAAGATTTTTAAATTCATTGCCAAATCGCTTATAAATACCCCTTTTGAACAATTGAGTTGATCAACTACGCTGGTCGGAAGCCGTTTTTTGGCATCTCAAACCCCGCTGCAACGCCAAACGCGGCCAAGCGTTTTAAAAAATGCCAACTTTTCTGTTTGCACTTTGCGATTCCTCGTGTATACTGACTTTCGCATTTAACGGAGAGTTGTCCGAGTGGCCGAAGGAGCACGATTGGAAATCGTGTAAGTCTTTAACGAGGCTTCTGGGGTTCGAATCCCCACATCTGCGCCAAAAACAAAAAGTCACCTGCGGGTGACTTTTTGTTTTTGTTGTAAAGATAGGGATTCGAACAGGGCAATTCGAAGAATAGAAACAGTCCGGTGGACTGTTTCGTTGCCCGCGGGCGTGCCGAAGAAAGCTTTAGCTTTCAATGGGCGATCCCCACATCTGCGCCATCGTCGTCACGGACTGCATATCGTTCGTGACGACTTTTTTATTACTCAAAAAAGTCATCAGCTCGCTCACTCCGTCGCTCCTCCTCTCCCCAAAAAGCTGTATAGCTTTTTGGGGACCCCGAGAACGCAGTTGCCCCTTGGCGGAGGTTTTTGCTTTTTCACTCTGCTTTCAGCCGGAACAGCAGACTGCTCTTGCCGCCTTCCTTACGGTAACGCTGCTCGATTTCGAGCAGTCCCGCTTTTTTGAGGTCACGGATCCCGCGGCGGACGGTGGAGGGTGAATACTTGAGGTCGGCGGCTATGGTCGAGATGGCAGGCCAACACTCGTTGTTCTCATTTGTCCTGTCGGCGAGATAGATATATACCGCAACGACCCTGTGCGGCAGCTCGGTGCGGTAAAGAAAATCAAGACGGCTCATTGCTTTGCACCTCCGTTTCGGTTAAGTCTTTTATGATTTCTGCTTCCGTTATGTCGGGAGCAGTTTCTTTTTTCGGCGGTGAGGTACGGATGGGGTTGCCGCCTCTGTTCTTATCTTTCGGTTGCGTTCTCTGCGGCTCGTTCTTGGGGCTGGCCTGTTGCACCTGACCGCCGCCGTCAGCGTCGCTTGGTGCAGGCGTTTCCTCTTTCCACTCCGGCGGATATTTTTCGAGGATGCCGTCTTGAATTTCTTTCTTGTCGGCATACCTGACCTCACGGGTGCCTTGGTCGGGTACGGTGTAAGGGTGTTCATCGTCAAACTCAATGCCCCATTTGAAGAACAGCTTGAGGTGTACCCGCATCGGATGCACACCCGTTTTCATCACGATAAAGTCGCCCTTGGGCAAGGACTTGAGTTCGTCCGGTGTCAGCAGCGGTCGCTCTATCATTTGAAGTGATTGTGACGGATCGTTTTTGGAACGGCTGACCGAGCCGCTCATGACTGTGCGAGAGCCGAGCGCCTTGGATAGCGTTTCGGCCGAGTTGCTGTTTGGTGCGAAACCGCCGAAGATAGTATCCTGCGTATTATAAGCATTATATTGATAATACTAAATTCAACCTACAATCGTTAAATCTCTAAGATTGAAAAACAATCATTTAACGATTGCACCTATAATTCAACGATTACCCTCAGCAGTTCAACGAATACTCGGCTGTTTAACGATTACCTCGGTAGTTTAACGAATATTCCCAGTAGTTCAACGATTACCTCAGCCGTTTAACGATTACAACGGCATAGAAGTCCACGAACCCTATAAAACGCACGAAACCCCGCCGCAGAATTGCTCTGCAGCGGGGTTCGCTTATGTGCGGAATAGCCGAAAAGCCTTATTTCAAGCGGTTTTCGGGCATAGAAAAAGTCCACCGTAATTCTATCAAAATTACGGTGGACTTATGGTCCGAGTGACAGGGTTCGAACCTGCGGCCTGATGGTCCCAAACCACCCGCGCTACCAGCTGCGCTACACCCGGATATGAAGTTGTGGGGTGGCCCGGGCGTATTCTCCCAAAGCATGCGC
>OHKO01000634.1_pt1 | contig 11097 bp, 10 predicted proteins | sample 1568851 | NCBI WGS metagenome assembly OHKO01 (sample SAMEA3879549, study PRJEB24766) | human gut metagenome | biome: human-associated habitat; feature: feces | place: USA | collected 1985/1987 | reverse complement strand
GTATCAGTTTAAACGGATAGGATATATTGCGGCAGATGGTACAGCAAAAACGACGGATGGATATCGGCTGAATATGTCTGACAGAGATTTTTTTCAACAGTCGATGTGGGGAAAAAACTTTTTGACGGATGCATTTGAAGACAGGATTGATACTTCACATGAAACCATAAATGTATTCAGTGTGCCGGTATATGAAAAAGAACGGAAAACGGTAAAAGGAGTTTTATTTGCAACCTGCAAAGATGAAATGCTAGAGGGGTGCCTGAAGAATGAGATATTTGAAGGACAGGCTTTTAATTACATCATAAAAATAGACGGTACGATTGTTGCAACTTCCGGAAACAGTAAAGAATGGGGAATCGGGAGAAATATTTTTAATACGGATGTTTCTGAGGATGAAAGAGATGATTATGCCGGAGACCTGATGCTCAGTAACATGAAAGAGGGAAAAAGTGGCTATGGATTGGATCCAAAACGGAAAGAAGTCTCACTTTATTACTATATGCCACTTAAAATAGAAGAGAGCGGTGAACCATGGTATGTGGTCACTGCAGTAGAGGATAGCGTTTTAACAAGCCGTATGCAGGTGGTCATGGATGCGATCAACAGTCTGATGGTGATCATTCTGGTTGTCATATCGGTCAGCGTCGGGGTGTATATTTACTCCTGGCGCCAAAGTAAAAAAGAACTTATGTCGCTTGCATATCAGGATCCTGTCACATTAGGAGATAATTTTGCAGCTTTTAAGAAAAAGACAAAAAGCAAAAAAGATGGTGTAGGATGGCTGATTGCTATGGATGTGACAGATTTTAAGCTGATCAACAGCACCTGTGGAGTCAAAAAAGGTGATGAGGTGCTGCGTGTCATATGGGAGATTTTTGAAACCGAAACGGGAGAAAATGAACTGGCAGCGCATGTCAATGCCGACCGGTTTATATTGTTCTGGATGGATGAAAATCAGGAAAACATCAAACAAAGACTGGAACATGTAATAAGAAAGATAGAAGAGATACCGGAACGTCTGGAAATACCAAATCTTTTCCCGGTGTTTGGAATTTTTCATACGATCGTATTAGATGAGATCGATCCTTTATACGGAAATGCAGTGCAGGCAAAGCATCAGATCAAAGGAAGGCGTGACAGGCATTATATATTTTATGATGAGCTGAACCATGAGAGTATTCAGGAAAACCGTGAATTAGAAGAACATTTTGAAACAGCGCTTGAAAACGAAGAGTTTGAAATCTGGTATCAGCCAAAATACAGTGCACATTCGAGAAAGCTTGTGGGAGCGGAGGCTCTTGTGCGATGGCGCAGGGCGGATGGAGCACTGATTCCGCCGCTTAAGTTTATTCCATTGTTTGAACGGAATGGAAATATCATCCGGCTCGATGAGTATGTATTCCGAGCTGTGTGCAGGCAGCAGAAAGAGTGGCAGAAACAGGGACAGAAGCTGCTTCCTGTTTCGGTAAACATTTCGCGTGTCAGCCTCTATTATTCAAGTGTCGTTGAAAAATATGAAAGTATTATCCGGTCGTTTGACCTTGATTCGAAATACATTCAGCTGGAAATTACAGAAAGTGCAACGATTGATAATAATGAAATATTTAATCTGTTAGAGCAGTTTCACACGGCAGGATTTAAGATACTTCTGGACGATTTCGGAAGTGGATATTCATCCCTTGCAGCTTTAAACCGTATGCATTTCGATACGATCAAGCTGGATAAAAGTCTTGTCGATTACATAGGGGACGATAACGGAGAGAAATTGTTAAATTCAATTACAAAGCTGGCACAGAGTTTTGGCATGGAAATTACGGCAGAGGGTGTTGAGACGGTAGAGCAGCTGATGTTTTTGTGCAATCTGGACTGTGATGATATTCAGGGATACTATTTTTCGCGTCCACTGCCGGTAAAAGAATATGAAGAATGTTTAAAAGAAGCGTGCATGTAATATGCTTCGCGCTCATACAATATAACAATCGATACCATGGAGGTACAGGGTGAGCGCAAAGACGAGGATCGTGGTCCTTCATATGAAGGAGGTTATCTATACAGCGATATTTGTCGGACTTGGGATCGTACTGGTCATATTGCTGCTTTTCATGTTTTTACCTAAAAAACAGAAGGGCGATGCAGAGCCAACGATGCAGTATACGGCAGGCGTATACACTTCGTCGGTAATGATGGGCAGCCAGTCAGCAGATGTACAGGTCATTGTAGATGAAAACCGTATACAATCCATTTCCCTGGTCAGTCTGGATGAAACAGTGGCGACAATGTATCCGCTTATGGAGCCGGCATTGGAAAATGTCAGTGAACAGGTGATAAAACAGCAGTCGACGGAAGGGATTACATATCGTACGGATAATCAGTATACATCGATTGTACTTTTAAATGCGATTGAAAATGCGCTTGCGAAAGCGGAGGTCGCAGAGGGAGAGGCAGATTAACACAGTTTAAAATCAAAGAATGAGAGGTTTGAGAACTGTGTGTTGTCAAGAATCAAAAAAGGTTCCGGATGTACCGGAACCTTTTTGTGTAAAAAAGTTATTCTTCTGTGTTGAGCGTATCCATGTAATTATTGATAGCATCAAGATCGGCATAGATCGTTTTGATCGGTCTGCTCTTTTCGTAAGCGTTATAACCGGAGTATCCTGCCCATCCGACGATAAGTAATGCAATTAACCATCCACAGATGGTGCCTGCGATACGTTTTCTTTTTTCTTTTGCAAGAATCTTTTTGCGGTTTGCTTTCTCTTCTTTATAGCGGTCAACTTTTGCCTGACTCATAATCATCCTCCGTTTTATTATTCACATGCCCAGCATGGATAAAAATCAAATAAACATAATGATAATATACCCCATTCTGTTAGAAAAAGCAATAGAAATACACCTTGTCATTTTCGTGGAAATTGGGTAAAATGAGAGTTTGAGAGAGAAGAAACTGTGCGCGGGATAAGAGCATGATGCTTGAAAAGCAGTGCAGTGATCAGAATGGAGAATCGTGTGAAAAAAAGATCTTTCACACGGCTATTTGTTTCTGAGCAAAAACAAATAGCTTTGATGGCAAGGCATAAAAAAACATGCCTCCGAGAATTTAAGATTCTCGTCGCCTCTTCGCAATAAGTTGCTCAGAAATGAGGATTTTTATGAATTTAATTGTAGCGGCAGATGAAAACTGGGCGATCGGTAATAAAAATGAATTGCTGGTGCGGATTCCGGCAGATCAGAAGTTTTTCCGTGAGACGACGATGGGCAAAGTGGTTGTGATGGGACGAAAGACATTGGAGACATTTCCAAATGGACTGCCTTTAATGGGACGGACGAATATTGTGCTGACACATGATAAAAAGTTCCGGGTTCCGGGAGCGCTGATCGTGCATGATATGGAAGAATTACATGAAGAGTTAGAAAAGTATAACAGCGAAGATATTTATGTGATCGGCGGGGAATCTGTTTATCGCCAGCTCATCGATGAATGTGATGTGGCGCATGTCACAAAAATCGATTTTGCATACGATGCGGATGCACATTTCCCGGATCTGGATGCAGATCCGGCATGGGAGATAACGGCAGACAGTGAGGAACAGACGTATTTTGATCTTGAGTATTATTTTTACCGGTATGAGAGAGTCAGAAAATAAGTAAACGTAAACAGAAAGCAGTGCAGCAAAGATGGAAAATTTTATTTACAGTATCAATGTGACGTTTCCGATTTTTTTAGTGATGGTCATCGGCTATTTTTTAAAACAGATCGGTATGTTAAACGACAATTTTGTCACGGTGGCAAACCGTTTTAATTTTAAGGTAACACTGCCGTTTATGCTGTTCCGTGATATTGCGGGCGTGGATATCAGGGCAGTATTCGATTTAAAATATGTATTGTTTTGTGCGCTTGTCAGTACTGCGTGTTTCTGGCTGATCTGGGGTGGCGTGAAGCTGTTTTTAAAGGATCAGACTATGCGGGGAGCTTTTGTGCAGGCATCGTTCCGCAGCAGTGCGGCGGTGATGGGACTTGCCTTTATCCAGAATATCTATGGAACCTCGGCGATGGGGCCGCTTATGATCGTCAGTGCGGTGCCGCTTTATAATATTTTTTCCGTGATCGTGCTGACCTTTGAGGGAGAAAATGCAAGCGGGGTGGATGGAAAACAAAAAATCAAAGAGGCATGTATCGGAATCGCCAAAAACCCGATCATTCTTGGCATTTTAGCAGGATTGATCGTCGGACTTTTAGGAATCGAATTTCCAACGATTATCAATAAGACGGTCAACAGTGTGGCGCAGATGGCTACACCGCTTGCACTGATCACGATCGGAGCCGGATTTGAGGGCAGAAAGGCACTTGCGAAGATCAAGCCGACGATCGCGGCATCTCTGATCAAGTTAGTGATCCAGCCGCTCATTTTCCTTCCGGTCGCAGTCTGGATGGGATTTGGTGGGGAGAAAATGATCGCAATTCTGATCATGCTTGCATCCCCGACAACGCCGAGCTGTTATATCATGGCAAAGAGCATGAACAACGACGGTGTGCTGACGGCGAGTGTGATCGTGACGACAACGTTATTAGCGGCATTTACGCTGACCGGATGGATCTTTATCTTAAAATCAGTCGGGTTGATTGGATAAATAAAATCATTGCATTTCCCAGTGAGATGGGATATAGTTTTTTGAAAGAAAAAATACCTTGGTTTTTGGGAGGACGATATGGATATAACAGGCAGAAAATTATTTGTAAAAGCGCTGCAGGAAGAGGGCGTGGATACCATTTTCGGTTATCCGGGCGGTACTGTGACGGATCTTTTCGATGAATTATATAAACAGGATAGTATTGACGTCGTCCTGCCAAGACATGAACAGGGACTGATCCATGCGGCGGAAGGATACGCGAAATCTACCGGAAAAGTCGGCGTGTGCTTAGTGACGAGTGGGCCGGGTGCGACCAATATCATTACAGGTCTTGCGGATGCGCATTATGACAGTATTCCACTGGTATGCTTTACGGGACAGGTTCCACTGTCTTTAATAGGAAATGATGCATTCCAGGAAGTAGATATTGTCGGAATGACAAGAAGTGTCACAAAATACGGTGTGACCGTGCGCAGACGGGAAGATTTGGGACGTATCATCAAGATGGCATTTTATATCGCATCCACCGGCAAGCCGGGACCGGTACTGATCGATATTCCGAAGGATATCCAGACGGCAGCAGGACCGGCGGAGTATCCGTCGAACATCCAGATCCGCGGTTATAAGCCGAATGAGTCGGTACATATCGGACAGTTGAAAAAAGCGTATAAACTGCTCCGCACCGCAAAGAAACCGCTGATCCTTGCCGGAGGAGGTATCAATATCGCACATGCGAATGACAAACTGCTCGCATTGGCGGAGAAGATGCAGATCCCGGTGGTCACAACGATCATGGGGAAAGGTGCGATCCCGACGAGTCATCCGCTCTATGTAGGAAACAGCGGTATGCATGGAAAATACGCAGCAAATATGGCAGTCAGCAAATGTGATGTGCTTTTTTCTATCGGAACAAGATTTAACGACCGTATTACAGGAGATCTGAATGAATTTGCACCGAAGGCGAAGATCGTACATATCGATGTGGATACGGCATCAATCTCCAGAAATGTCGTTGTGGATGTTCCGGTTGTATCGGATGCGAATCTGGCATTAGAAAAGCTGCTTGAATGGGCGGAATCGAAAGATACCGAGCAGTGGCAGAAGGAAATCGCAGAGTGGGATAAGAAAAATCCGCTTGAGATGCGCAGGGACTGTGGCATGACACCGCAGATGGTATTTGAGCATGTAAACCGTACCTTTAGAGAGGCTGTCTATGTGACGGACGTAGGACAGCATCAGATGTGGGCAACACAGTACCTGGAGTTGGATTCCTGGCATCAGCTGATCACATCCGGCGGACTTGGCACGATGGGATTTGGATTTCCGGCGGCGATCGGGGCAAAGATCGGCAACCGGGATAAGGAAGTTGTATGTTTTACGGGAGATGGCGGTTTTCAGATGAATATTCAGGAGATGGCAACGGCAGTCGTGCAGGAAGCGCCGGTGATCATCTGCCTGTTCAACAACTATTACCTTGGCATGGTGCGTCAGATGCAGCAGTTATTTTATGGAAAACGTTATGAGGCAACCTGCCTGCGCAGAAGGAGAACCTGTCCGGCGAACTGCAAGGGACCGAATGCATCCTGTCCGCCGTACACACCGGATTTTATCGCATTGGCAAAGAGCTACGGCGCACACGGGATCCGTGTGGAAAAAGAGGAGGACATCCAGGCGGCACTTGATGAGGCGCGTACCTACACAGATGCCCCGACCATCATTGAATTTATGATTTCCACAGATGAGATCGTACTTCCTATGGTAAAGAGCGGAAATCCAATGAGCGAGATGATTTTGAAATAGGAGAGGATACGGATATGAAAAATAGATGGATTGCATTATATGTGGAAAACCAGGTAGGTGTTTTAGCAAAAGTATCCGGTCTTTTTTCCGGAAAATCTTACAATCTCCAGAGTCTTACGGTTGGTACGACAGAGGATGAGACGGTTTCAAGAATGACGATCTGTGTGACCAGTGACGATATCACATTTGAGCAGATCAAAAAACAGTTGAACCGCATGGTTGAGGTTATTAAAGTCATCGATCTTACAGATGTGCCGATCCACATGAAAGAGATTTTATTTGCGAAAGTGTTAGATGTCGATGAGGCTGGAAAACTTGAGGTATTCCAGATCGCACAGGTATTTAATGTGCAGGTGGCAGATATCGGCAATGACAGTGTACTCTTAGAGTGCAAGCTGACGGAACGAAGAAACAACGAGCTGATCGCCCTGTTAAAATCCAAATTCCACCGGATCGAGGTTGTGCGCGGTGGTGCAGTGGCGATTGAGTCAATCAGTACGTCATGCAGGTAAGCATGCCGGCTGTCATAACGGCAGATAATAAAAAACGGGTTTGTGAAATTAGTTTTCCATAGAGAAAGAGGCAGGTGATAATTTTTACCTGTCTCCTTCTTTTTGGAAAAAATTTATGGAATTTATTATACGCGCTTATTTAAGAAAGCGATAAACTTTTCAAAATGCATCGGTGTTCCCTGAATTTCCTGTACTTTCAAGCGGTTTTTCTCGTTAAATCCTACAAGAATATCATGGTTTGCCTCCGAGAGGTAATCGATGATACCGTCGATGTCGGATTTAATATTCTTCGGGCACTGGATATACAGATGCTTGTTGGCGCTGATATGCAGTGTATAGGAAATACTGAAATGATACCAGAAAAACTTATGGAGAGTGGAGTACTTATAAATCCATATAATCTGGTCGATCGGGATGATCGCATTTCCATAAATAGAGGTTTCAATAAAATAATGTTCTGTGATAAACATATCCTCGGTTGCTAACTGAGGAAGTGTTGCAAGTTCTTCTTCCGCCTGCTCTAGCAGCTTCTTCGGATTGCCAAACAGGGCGAGATCCTGACAGCACGGCGAGAGTACCGGAAAGAAAATAAACAGAATATAAAGCACAAGACAAAGAATCGCATAAATACCTGTGCCAAATATGACTGTAAAAAGAATCGTATTTATGGTACGATTGTAATCCGGTTCACTGATATAATATCCGGATACCTTACTCTGGATACCGCTTTCTGTCCAGCTTAAATCTTCTGCCATATTTTTTAAAAGTGCATGGAAAGATTCAGAGGACTTTTTGATTTTTCCGGTCATTTTTACTTCATCAATGGAAGGAAGCCCTTCTTCACAGGTAGAAGGAGAAAGCAGTACGATGATACATTCATCATTCCGGATTGTGTAATAATAATAACCGGAAGTCCCGGCAAAGTTGCTTCTGGTGTATCCGGTGAATTTTAAATCTGTCAGTGTGGTATGCATGTTGGCAGCGTCATTGCGGTAGGCGGATTCCAGTGGGACATCATCCGTCAGATGCACCGGAAATAAAAGATCCGTCAGTGAAAATACATGCCATAGGACGATCACAATGATCAGATATACAATTGGTGAAAAAAGTCGCCGTTTATATAATGCTTTTATGTTTTTTGTGATATAATGGTCGTAATTCTCGGGCATAAAAAACCTCACTTTAAAATACTACTTGTAGTATAAGGGTTCGTGAAAAAATAATCAAGGAGAGAAAACATTGGAAGCATACAGCAGTTTTGCACAGGTATATGATCTTTTTATGGATAATGTACCTTATGAGGAGTGGAGCAGATATCTTATCAGTCTGTTAAAGGAGTATCAGGTGACAGATGGCACCGTGGTGGAACTCGGCTGTGGTACCGGAAAAATGACAAGGCTTTTGGCAGATGCAGGCTACGATATGGTGGGAGTGGATAATTCTGCCGAAATGTTAGAGATCGCAGGAGAGCGCCAGGAGGAAGAAGAGCGGAATGATATTTTATATCTTCTTCAGGATATGCGGGAGCTGGAATTGTTTGGAAATATCCGGGCAATTGTAAGTGTCTGCGATTCGATGAACTATATTTTGGAACCGGAAGATCTGAAAAAAGTATTTGAACTGGTAAAAGAATATCTCGCAGAGGACGGTGTGTTTATTTTTGATTTGAACACCGTGCATAAATACCGGGATCTGATGGGAGAATGCACCATCAGTGAAAACCGGGAAGAGAGCAGTTTCATCTGGGAAAACTATTTTTATGAGGATGAGATGGTCAATGAGTATGACCTGACGCTTTTTATCCGGGAGGAAAGTGACCTCTATCGGAAATACGAGGAACTTCATTATCAGAAAGCCTACGAATTAGAGCAGGTGAAAGAGCTGCTTTTGCAGGCAGGCATGGAGTTTGTGGCAGCGTATGACGCGTTTACCCATGATCCGGTGACGGCAGAGAGTGAGCGCATGTATATCATTGCAAGACCGAAGGTGATTTAAGGAATATGATATAATGAGCGCAAAAGAAAAGGAAGCGGCTGCGAAGCAGACATTTACTTTTCTTGCGCCATTAACGAACGAACAGTCGTGCGAAGCAGGACGAAAGAGTGCGATAAGCACGGGTTCGTGAGTATAGGGTAGATATAATAACGTTAAAGAAATAAAGAAAAGGAAGCGGCTGTAAAATTTTCTTGACAATTACTATGTCTGCTTTATAATATTTCATATTGGATAGATAGGTTGATATTCAGAAACAAAATGCGGAGGATAATAATAATGAGTAAGTTTATTTATATGGATAATGCGGCTACAACAGCAGTAAGACAGGAAGTTGTTGATGCTATGGTGCCTTATTTTACAGAATCATACGCTAATCCATCAAGTGTATATAGTTTTGCACAGAAGACTAAGAATGATATGGAAGAAGCAAGAGAAACTATAGCTTCTATTCTCGGTGCGGCTAAGCCTAATGAAATATATTTTACAGGTGGCGGAAGCGAGTCTGATAACTGGGCATTAAAGGCAGCAGCAGAGGCATTTAAGTCAAAGGGTAATCACATTATTACAACTAAGATTGAACATCATGCAATTCTTCATACTTGCGAATGGCTTGAAAAGCACGGATATGAAGTGACATATCTTGATGTTGATGAATACGGAAAGGTTGACCCTATAGAATTCGAAGCGGCAATTAAAGATACAACAATACTTGCAAGCATAATGTTTGCTAATAATGAAATCGGTACAGTTGAGCCAATCAAGGAACTAGGTGCAATTGCACATTCTAAGGGAGTGATATTCCACACAGATGCTGTACAGGCATTTGCACATATTCCTATTAATGTACAGGAAATGAACCAATCTTAACCTTGTTGCTTACATATAAGAAACCAATTCCCTTAGGACCGTGGAACTTATGTCCGCTTGCGCTTAACATATCAATATTCATTCCATCTACGTGAATCGGGATCTGTCCAAATGCCTGAACTGCATCCGTATGAAACAAAATACCGTGTCTGTGTGCGATCTCTCCGATCTCTTTTATTGGTTCAATCGTTCCAATCTCATTATTTGCAAACATGATCGAGATCAAAAAAGTATCCGGCCGGATGGCCGCCTCAAGTGTATTCAGATCAACCAATCCATTTTCATCTACATCCAGATAAGTTACATCATACCCTCTATTCTGCAGATACTTGCAGGTATGCAGGATAGCATGATGCTCGATTTTTGTTGTAATGATATGTCCCCCATGTACTCCATAGGCTTCTGCCGTACATTTTAATGCCCAGTTATCAGACTCAGAACCACCGGCTGTAAAATAAATCTCTTCCGGCTTTGCACCAAGTGCTCCGGCTATCGTCTCTCTTGCCTCTGTCAGTTTATTTTTATTATTTGCCGCAAATCCATAAACACTGGATGGATTTCCGAATCTATCGGTAAAATATGGCAGCATTTCTTTTAAAACGTCCGGATGAACTGCCGTCGTTGCTGCATGATCGAGATAGATCAAATCACACATTTCATTTCCTTCTTTCTGATTCTTTATGTACCATAGCTATATCCCGATACCGATGCAGTGTCAAAATTATATTCTCTTAAATCGTGAATATAAGCCCCTTCTCCATGAACAACTTCTCCAAAAACGCCCTGTTGAGCCATATTCAAAGTAGCCAACTCAAAAAAATCGTAGCAACAGTTTTCCAGCATCATACAATGTTTCCGAGTTTTTTCGGCGGTATTCACCAATTGCCAACACTCATCAACCGTAAGGGCAGCCGGAACTTCCACCGCGACATGTTTCCCCTGCTCCATAGCATAGACCGCAATAGGAGTATGCAACTGCCAATGGGTACAATTATAAATCAAATCTACATCGCTTCGTTCACAAACCTTCTTCCAACTATCGGGGCCACAATATTCCACGGCCGGTCCTCGTCCCTTCGCAGCCAGAATCCTCTGCGCTTTGGCAACCTTGAAAGAATCTACATCGCACAACGCAACCACCCTTACACCTTCTATATTCATAAAACGTTTCACGGCTGCCATGCCCCGAGCACCTACCCCTATAAAAGCAACCCGTACCGTATCCAAAGGTTCGGCTCTTAATGCAAGGACATCGGTTTGTCCCGATTCTCTTTCCGGTTCGGGAAACGGG
>OHKO01000631.1_pt1 | contig 11189 bp, 11 predicted proteins | sample 1568851 | NCBI WGS metagenome assembly OHKO01 (sample SAMEA3879549, study PRJEB24766) | human gut metagenome | biome: human-associated habitat; feature: feces | place: USA | collected 1985/1987 | reverse complement strand
CCGGTACGCTCACGGCTATCGTGGGCGCTACCGAGAACGACATCGCGCCGGTCCGCGACATCCTTGCCACCTTTGCGGCCAACATCTGCTGCTTCGACGGCGCCGGCAAGGGCCAGGCTGCCAAGCTCGCCAACCAGGTGTCGCTGGGCGCCTGCATGGTCGGCATGGCAGACGCCATGGCATTTGCCGAGCTGAGCGGCCTTGACCTGGAGAAGACCCGCCAGATGATCCTGGGCGGTACCGGCAAGTCCGGCGCCATGGAGAGCCTGGCTCCCAAGGCGCTCGACGGCGACTACAAGCCCGGCTTTATGGTCGAGCACTTCATTAAGGACCTGCGTCTGGCGCTCGCCTACGCCGATGACCGCGAGCTCGCGCTGCCCGGCGCCGATGTGGCCTTTACGCTCTACGACATGCTCGACGCCATCGGTGGCGCCAAGCTGGGCACCCAGGCCATCACGGTCCTCTACAAGGAGGAGGCCGACGCCATCGCCGCCGGTCTGGACTGGTCGCAGTATCGTCCCGAAGAGCACGGTGCTCACGAGGACGGCTGCGGTTGCGGCGAGCACGGCGACGACCATGAGTGCGGTTGCGGCCACCATCACGGCGAGGACCACGAGTGCTGCGGCGGCCACCATCACGGGGAGTAGCGCCCATGAGCTGGACGTTCGTGGTGCTCGCGTTGGTGCTCTTTATCTTTGCGATCTACATTGGCTTTTTGTGCGGCCAGTGGGCCTGCGAAAAGCGTGTGATCACCAAGCGCGACTACTGGATTGCCAACTTTGCGGGAGCTGCGGCAGTCGTTCTGCTGACCTGGGTGTTCTCGCTGTTCCCGCTGGTGCAGTTTGCGCCGATCGGCTGGCTCGGCGGCTTTATCGCCGGCCTTAAGATGAGCTTTGGCGAGTCCGTCGGTCCATGGCGCAAGCACGACGAGGTCTTTAACGTAAACAAGGCTCACCGCGCCGCCGCCGACGCGGGCGACGCCGAGGAGCGTCGCCGTGCGCGTCACAATGGTGCAGCCGACCGACAGCTCATCTCGGTCACCGATGACAGCAAGGGTGCTGGCAAGCACGCTAAGAAATAGTAAGAAGAGGTAACTATGGCAGAAAACAAGGAAGAACAGCTCACCGACGAGGAGCTGGCACAGCTTCAGCTGGCAGAGGAGAACGAGAACGCCGTCGACCGTCTGGTCAAGGAGCTCGGCTGCCCCACACGCCGCATCCGCCAGTTTGCCGCCCGCGTGCTGCATCTGCTGGCCGAGCGCGACCCGCAGCGCGTCGTGTCCTGCGTGCCCGCGCTGATCGAGGCACTCGACCGCCCCGAGGCTCAGACCCGCTGGGAGGCTCTTGATGCCCTGGCGGCGCTCGCCACCACCTGCCCCGAGCAGCTGGGCGATGCCTTTGAGGGCGCCGAGACCGCGCTGTTCGACGAGATTTCGTCCACGCTGCGCTACGCCGCCTTCCACCTGCTGTGCGTGTGGGGAGCTACGGGCGTCGAGCGTTCGCGCGAGGCTTGGCCGATCCTGGATGAGGCCATCCAGTGCTACCACGGCGACCTTGAGTATCGCGATATGCTCGGTTGCCTGTACGAGTTTGGCCAGGGCGAGATCGATGCCGAGGTTGCCGAGAAGCTCGCGCTGCGCCTTAAGTTCGATGCCGAGAACGGTAAGGGCAGCTATCTCAAGGCCCGTTCGAGCGAGATTTGCGAAATGCTTGTTAAACGTTTTGGCCTGGATCTCTCCAAAAAGAAGAAGCGTGCTAGCGTTAAAAAATCTGACGACGCCGAAGACGAGGAGTAACAGATTATGGCGCACGATGTAGTCCTGATCCCCGGTGACGGTATCGGTCCCGAGATTACGCAGGCCATGCGCCGCGTGGTCGAGGCTGCCGGTGTCCAGATCAACTGGAACGTCCAGGAGGCCGGTGCCGGCGTCATGGACGAGTTTGGCACGCCACTGCCCCAGCACGTGCTCGATGCGGTCGCCGAGACCAAGGTTGCCATCAAGGGCCCCATCACCACGCCGGTCGGTACGGGTTTCCGCAGCGTCAACGTGGCCCTGCGCAAGCACTTCGACCTGTATGCCTGCGTGCGCCCCTGCCTGTCGCAGCCGGGCGACGGCTCGCGCTTCCGCGACGTCGACCTGGTCATCGTGCGCGAGAACACCGAGGACCTCTACGCCGGCATCGAGTTCGATGAGGGCGCTGCCGAGGTCGAGGAGCTCTCGCAGCTCGTCGAGCGCTCGGGCCAGAAGACCTTCGCCGCGGATTCCGCCATCTCGATTAAGCCCATCTCCATTGCCAAGAGCCGCCGCATTGTGGAGTATGCCTTTGAGTATGCCCGTCGCTGCGGCCGCAAAAAGGTGACGGCCGTGCACAAGGCCAACATCATGAAGGCGACCGACGGCCTGTTCCTGCGCGTGGCGCGCGAGGTGGCCGCCAACTATCCCGATATCGAGTTCAACGACAAGATCGTCGACGCCATCTGCATGGGCCTGGTCCAGAACCCCAACGACTTCGATGTCCTGGTGCTGCCCAACCTGTACGGCGACATCGTGAGCGACCTGTGCGCCGGCCTGGTAGGCGGCTTAGGCATGGCCCCCGGCTCCAACATCGGTGCTGACTGCGCCATCTTTGAGGCTACGCACGGCTCCGCGCCCGATATCGCTGGCCAGGATATCGCCAACCCCACGGCCGAGATCCTCTCTGCTGCGATGATGCTCGATCACCTGTGCGAGAACGATGCCGCCAATCGCATTCGCGCCGCCGTCTCTGCCACGCTCGACGAGGGCGAGCAGGTTACCGGTGACGTGCGTCGTGCCCAGACCGGCTCCGTCGAGGGCGCCGTGGGCACGCAGGCCTTTGCCGATGCCGTTATCGCGCACCTGGCCTAAGGTATGCACGCTGCAAACGCCTAAATAGTACTTAAGTGTTTGCGTATAACCTAAGAATCAATACGCCCGGCACTCTGTCGGGCGTATTCTATTGAGGACTATGTTTCCTAACAAGGAGTAACCGATATGGGTCTGATTCAAAAGAAGGACGAGAAGGACGAGATCGACGGCATCCAGATCATCGAGCGCGGCGAAGGCCCCGACGGTGATGAGGACGAAAAGATCGACCTGGTCGCCGGCACGTCTGCCGAACATATTGCCGCCGGCACGTCCGCCGAGGAGGAGGACGCTCGCCTGGAGGCAAAGATCGCCGCGGATGCAGCTGACGAGAACCTCATGCCCGAGGAACAGGACGAGGACGACGACTCCGACGTGGACGACCACGCTTGCAAGCACAAGAAGACGATGATTGCCGCCTTTGTGGTCGCCGTCGTGATCGCTGCCGTGGTCGGCTTCTTTATCGGCAATGGCGGTTTTGGCGGCAAGGGCGTCGGCTCGGCGACCCTGACCGAGGACCAGCTCGATTCGACCGTGGCAAGCTATAGCTACAACGGCAAGAAGAGCGACATCACCGCGCGTGAGGCCATCGAGAGCCAGTATAGCCTCGACACCGTCAAGAACGACGACGGTAATTACACCGCTCCGTCTGCCGACGTTATCCTGTCCTACGTGCGCAACCAGATTCTGCTGGACGCTGCCGAGGACGAGGGCATCACCGTCTCTTCCAAGGAGATGAAGAAGTACGCCGAGGATTCCATCGGCACTTCGGACTACAAGACCATGGCCACGCAGTACGGCGTGTCCAAGGATCAGGCCAAGCAGATCGTCCGCCAGTCTGCGACGCTGCAGAAGCTCTACAAGAAGAAGGTGGGCGATAGCTCCGCAAGCATGCCGACCGCTCCGACCGAGCCTGCTGACGGCAACGAGGAGACCGCGAGCAAGGACTACGCCGACTACATCATCAACCTTGCCGGTGACGAGTGGGATAGCGAGAAGGGCACTTGGAAGGACGCCGACAGCACCTATGCCAAGGCCTTTGCCGACGATGCCTTTACGGCCGATAGTGCGACCTATAAGCAGGCCATGACCGCCTATTACACCGCCTACCAGCAGTATTCTTCGCAGGCCTCGAGCGCCAGCTCCAAGTGGACCGAGTACGCCAACGGCCTCTACGCCAAGGCCAATATCAGCATCTACGGCCTGTTTGCGTAAGGTTTGCCTGAGCCGCCGAGCGCGTAGCCGAAATATCTGAATAGCCCGCTAGAACGGATGTTGTTCTAGCGGGCTATTTGCGTTTAGGCGCTGGTGGCTAAATTATGCCTATGAATCTTTAAGTCCAAAAAGATTATCGGCTTCATCGTCAGGCATATATTCCAGCACATCGCCCGGTTGGCAGTCGAGTGCCCGACATATCGCGTCAAGAGTTGAAAAACGTATGGCAGAAACCTTGCCCGTCTTAATGCGTGACATATTGACCTGGGAGATGCCCACGCGTTCCGCAAGCTCTTTGGATGAGATCTTGCGTTCGGCGAGCATGCGGTCAAGCCGCAGAATAATCATGGATTCCCCCTAGAGCAACTCGTCATCTTGTTTTTGCAGGATATACCCGTAGCGGAAGATACTGGCAATCAGGCAAATAATCAGGCCTGCAAAGAGCATGGAGGGCTCGAATAACTGGCCGACGAACGCATCCGTAAAGCTGCCGCCAAATCCTGAGAGTATCATTCCCGTGATTACGGCACCAAGAAGCCTCACGGCAACGCCGCCGATAAGGAATAAATGTCCTACTCGACGAAGTGTCTGGTTACATTCAAGGTCAAAGGGCCTGCCTTCCTTTTCAATGTTGAAGAAAAGCCTGCGCACGCTTATCGCGATGGTAAGCGCGAGGCATGTCATCAAGAGGCTCCCTATGGCAGTGTGGCCATCGTGTGCGACGAGCATAAGTGGGGCCTGCGCATCGGTACCGACGATAGCAAGGCACGGCCCTTCGCCGGCTTGAAGTTCTACGGATTGGAGACACGAGCCTTGGGAGAGGCCAGGCAATATGAGCAGAAGGTCAATCGCAATGACTGCGAGGAGTCCCAGAGCGAGCGCTGCGGTAATGCAGATTGTGGCCCATTTGCAGACGCGAGCGCGCTTCCTCAGTTTGGCTATTGTCTGTTCGCGGCTGATGGTTTCATTCGATATAGATGCGTTTCGATGGAGCATAACCCCTCCAATCGGCGTTTTGGATGATACTTGTATCATATCAGAATTAATGATAAACGATAAATAATTACGAATACTGAGTAAGTAATGATTGAAAACGATTAACGTGAGCTATTAGCTCATTTTGGATGCCGGAGTTTGGCGCGCGGGGGATGAGGACAAATGCCAAAACTTCCCGTGATCGCACAATGCTCCATCGGGTTCCCCTAATTCATCTGGGAAAACAACTGCAAACGATTGCAAGTAACCGGTGAACGGTCGAAAACTACCGTTCACCGATATTTTCGAAACTGGTTCTAACTGGTATTAAGTCAAAAAGACCAATTCACAAATCTTCATAATGACCTGCAATTTTTCTACACGCTATTTTTAGCCGCCCTGCGTTGTTTAGACGCAAAGAAAGTTCCGATCTTTCGCCCAATCATTTCGAAACGGTTTCAAAACCGCAGGTAGAAGTGTTAACGAGCGGTAAACGGTCGATTTTTTGCCGTGAGCGGTGCAAAAACGTTTTACTGTATGAATCAACGAAAGCGACCTCTTCTGTGGTGATATAGTGACAACGACACGTCACGTGGTTACTACCAGTTGAGAGACCACTGGTCTTCAAAGAACGCTTTCCAAGAAGCTTTAAGGGCACCCGCCCGCTGGCTTCCGAAAACCATCGAACTCAGATCGTACACACCTTCGGAAGGGAAATTTGAATGGTTGGCTTTATTCTTACCGGTCATGGACAGTTCGCCCCCGGTCTTGCAAGCGCTATCGCTATGGTCGCTGGCGACCAGCCCGCTTTTACCGTCGTTCCTTTTGAGGGCGACCAGGCTGCCTCCTACGGTGAGGATCTCCGCGCCGCCATCACCGCCATGCGCGAGGAGTGCGATGGCGTGCTCGTCTTTACCGACCTGCTCGGTGGTACCCCCTTCAATCAGTCGATGATGATTGCCCAGGATGTCGACAACGTCGAGGTTCTGACTGGCACCAACCTTCCCATGGTTATTGAGCTTCTGTTCCTCCGCGGCAATGCCACGCTCGCCGAGCTTGGCGAGCAGGCCGTGACCGTTGGCCAGACGGGCATCACCGCCCAGACGGTCGCTTCTGTTGCTGGTGCCGAGGAAGAGGATATCTTCGGCGACGAGGACGGCATCTAATGGCCGATTTCGGAGCCAACGTCCTGAGCTCCTCGGTCGCCCTTTTAGGCCTGCTTGTCATCATGGGCTTGATTTACACCATCTGGTCGCAAATCAACATGAAGAAGAAGCAGAAGTACTTCAAGGAGCTGCACACCGAGCTCAAGCCGGGTCAGGAGGTTCTTTTCGCCGGCGGTATCTACGGAACCGTCAAAGGCATCGAAGGCGAGAAGGTCCAGATCAAAGTCCGATCCGGAGCCGTCGTAGATGTTTCGCGTTACGCGATTCAGGAGATTAAGTAACTGTCGTCAGCAAATAACGAAAGGAAGCTGATCAACATGGCAGAACCCAACATTCTTCTTACCCGCATCGATAACCGACTGGTTCATGGTCAGGTTGCCACCCAGTGGAACTCCACTCTGGGCTCCAACCTCATCCTCGTCGCCAACGACGACGTGGCGTCCAACACCATGCGCCAGAACCTCATGAAGATGGCCGCTCCCGCCGGCGTCGCTACGCGTTTCTTCTCCCTGCAGAAGACCATCGACGTCATTGGCAAGGCGAGCCCGCGCCAGAAGATCTTCATCGTGGCCGAAACACCGGAAGACGTGCTTACGCTCGTCAAGGGCGGTGTGCCTATAAAGAAGGTAAACATCGGCAACATGCACATGTCGGAAGGAAAGCGCCAAGTCGCCACCTCCGTCGCAGTTAACGACGAGGATGTCGCTGCGTTTAAAGAGCTGCAGGAATTGGGGGTGGAGTTGGAGATCAGGCGCGTTCCGAGCACGCCTGTTGAGGACACGAGCAAGCTCTTCTCGTAATCCTCGTGATCCACGTTGTCAGGAGTGAAACCCTGACGTTCTGTACGTGATATCCAAAGTGCGTACATTCATTTTGAAAGGAGGAGCAAGATGGAATACTCGATCATCCAGATCGCTCTGGTCTTCGTCGTCACGTTCATCGCGGCAATCGACCAGTTTGACTTCCTCGAGTCTCTCTATCAGCCCATTGTCACCGGCGCCGTCATCGGTCTTATCCTTGGCGACCTCAACACCGGTCTTCTCGTGGGTGGTACCTATCAGCTCATGACGATCGGCAACATGCCGATCGGAGGCGCTCAGCCGCCTAACGCCGTCATCGGCGGCATCATGGCAGCCATTCTCGCTATCGCTACGGGTCTCGAGCCCAACGCGGCAGTCGGTCTCGCCATTCCGTTCGCCCTGCTTGGTCAGCTCGGCGTTACCCTGGTCTTCACGCTTATGTCCCCGCTTATGTCCACGGCCGATAACATGGCTCATAACGCGGACACCAAGGGCATCGAGCGCCTGAACTACTTCGCCATGGCTCTGCTCGGCCTGATCTTCGCTGTCGTCGTCACCCTGTTCTTCATCGCTGGCGCTACCATCGGTCAGACCATCGCTTCTGCCATCCCGACTTGGCTGCAGACCGGTCTGTCCGCTGCAGGCGGCATGATGCGCTTCGTCGGCTTCGCCGTCCTGCTCAAGGTTATGATGAACCGCGATATGTGGGGCTTCTTCCTCATGGGCTTTGGCCTCGCGCTCATCACCGTTGCCAACGATTCGCTGGCAACCCCTGCCCTGCTCATCCTCGCTCTCATCGGCTTCGGCATCGCTTTCTGGGACTTCCAGCAGCAGACCGAGCTGAAGGGTGCAGCTGTTTCTGACGGAGGTGACTTCGAAGATGGCATCTAATGAGTATGTGATCCCGGAGCACTACGAGGATCTCACTCCTGCTCCGCAGCTCGACCAGAAGACCCTCAACAAGATGGCTTGGCGCTCCTGCTTCCTGCAGGCATCGTTCAACTACGAGCGCATGCAGGCCGCTGGCTGGCTCTACTCCATCATCCCCGGTCTGGAGAAGATCCACACCAACAAGAACGACCTCGCGGCTTCCATGAGCCACAACCTGGAGTTCTTCAACACCCACCCGTTCCTTGTCACCTTTGTTATGGGCATCGTGCTTTCGCTCGAGCAGAACAAGGTTGACATCCCCACGATCCGCGCCGTCCGCGTCGCCGCAATGGGCCCGCTCGGTGGTATCGGTGACGCCCTGTTCTGGCTGACGCTCGTGCCTATCACGGCCGGCATCACCTCCAACATGGCCATCAACGGCAACGCCGCTGCACCGATCATCTTCCTGGTGATCTTCAACGTCGTCCAGTTCGCTCTGCGCTTCTGGCTCATGAACTGGTCCTACAAGCTTGGCACCAGCGCTATTGACGCTCTGACCGCCAACATGCAGGCCTTCACGCGTGCCGCTTCCATCATGGGCGTCTTCGTCGTCGGTTGCCTGGTCGTCACCATGGGTGGCACCCAGATCAACCTCCAGATCCCCAACGGCACCACCCGTGGTCTCTCCGCTACTACCGTGATCGTCTCCGAGAAGGAGGCCGAGAACTTCACCGGTATGGAGGGCATCGATACCGAGACCGCTGAGGCCGGTACCATCGCCATGACCGATAAGGACGGCAACGCCCTTACCGCTTCCGATGCCGACGGCAACGCTGTCGAGTGCGGCGTCACCGATCTGGGTAACGGCATGGAGTCCGTGACCTACGGCACCGTTACCGAGGATCCGGTCAACTTCTCTGTTGCCGACACCCTCAACACCATCGTCCCGAAGCTCGTCCCGCTTATGCTTACGCTGCTGCTTTACTACATGTTCGCTAAGCACAGCTGGACCCCGACCAAGGGCATTCTGCTGCTCTTCGTCCTCGGCATCCTGGGCGCTGGCCCGCTTGGTCTCTGGCCGAGCATCTGGTAAGGCTCTAGCTTGAGGGGTGTGTCCCTACGCGGCTCACACCCCGACCCCTTAAGCCATGTGTATGTTAAAAGCCGCGTGCTCGAAAGAGCGCGCGGCTTTTGTTTTCTTGTTGATTCGGGTGTGGCAGACAGATAATGCTAAACACCCAAGGTAGTAGCCGAGTTTGAGAAAATGGGAGGATAGGATGGCGATCGGAGCGCGTAAGCAACCGCTGTACGATCAGCTGGTCGATATTCTGACCGAAAAGATCGACCATGAATATCGCGCCGGTGACATGATTCCTTCCGAGCGCGAACTATCGGAGCGCTATGGTCTCTCGCGCACTACGGTACGCCTGGCTCTGCAGGAACTGGAGCGTTTAGGATTGGTGGTTCGGCAGCACGGTCGCGGTACCTTTGTGACCGACCGTTCGGCAAAGGCAACCAATCTTATGCAGTCCTACAGCTTTACTGAGCAGATGCGCGCGATGGGTCGCGATCCCGAGACCACGATTCTCGAGTTTTGCGAGATGGAGGCCGATAAGAATCTGGCCGAGCATATGGGATTGCGTATAGGTGATCGCATTTTTAAGCTTAAGCGCCTTCGTTCTGCCGACAACATGCCCATGATGGTCGAACGCAGCTATCTACCGGTTCGTCAATTTCTGTCCCTAAAGCGACCGCTGTTGGAACGTAAACCGCTTTACGATGTGATTGAGCAAGACTTTCAGCAAAAGATACGCGTGGCCGAAGAGGAGTTCTATGCGAGCATAGCCCGTTCCACCGATGCTCACCTTTTGGGAATTGTCGAGGGCTCGCCTGTGCTCGATTTGGTCAGGACTACGTATAACGAGTCAAACGAGGTTGTGGAGTATACGCTCTCGGTTGCTCGTGCCGATCAGTTTAAATACAAGGTTTACCACCAGCGTAGCAACTAGAGTTCGCATCGTTTCCATATGATGATTCTTTGCATTTAACTGGTTACTACCAGATAACCAACCGAAGTGTATAATTGCACGTCAGAGGATTACTTCTAGAGAGAGGTATTAGAAATGTTCGAGAAGAGTGTCGAGGAGCTCACCGAGCTCGGCGCCCAGATCACCACGGCCGAGATTGCTCAGCAGCCCGAGCTTTGGCGTGATACGCTCAACATCTATCGCGAGAACAAGGAGGCCATCGAGGCCTTCCTGGCCGAGGCTCGCGCTATGGGCGAGGGCCGTCTGTCCGTTGTCTTCACCGGTGCCGGTACGTCCGACTACGTTGGCGATACCTGCGCCCCGTACCTGCGTCACGCTGGCAACACTGATCTCTACGACTTTAAGCCCATCGCCACGACCGACATCGTGAGCGCCCCGCGCGACTTCCTGCGCGCCGAGGATCCCACGCTCGTGGTTTCCTTTGCCCGCTCTGGCAACAGCCCCGAGAGCCTTGCTGCCGTTGCCGTTGCCAAGGAGCTCGTCCACAACGTCAAGTTCCTCAACATCACCTGCGCTCCCGAGGGCAAGCTCGCCGTCGAGTCTGCCGATGATCCCAACGCGCTGACGCTGCTCATTCCGCGCGCCAACGACAAGGGCTTCGCCATGACCGGTTCTTATTCCTGCATGACCCTGCTCTCCACCCTTATTTTCGACACTGCCTCTGACGAGCAGAAGGCCGAGTGGGTCGAGACCATCGCCAAGATGGGCGAGGAGGTCATCTCCCGTGAGCCCGAGATCGCTGATTACCTGGCTGGCGACTTCAACCGCGTGACCTACTTGGGTTCTGGCTCCTTCGGTGGCCTTGCCCAGGAGAGCCAGCTCAAGATCCTCGAGCTCGCTCACGGTCTGGTCGCTACTTCCTACGACACCTCCATGGGCTATCGTCACGGACCTAAGTCCTTCGTCGACGATAAGACGCTCGTCTTCGTGTTCGTCAACAACGACGCCTACACCCGTCAGTACGACATCGACATCCTCAACGAGATCGGTGGAGACGAGATCGCTCAGCACACCATCGCCGTTCAGCAGGAAGGTGCCACCGCCTATGAGGGCGAGTCCTTCACCTTTAAGGGCTACGAGGCGCTTCCCGAGGGCTACCTTGCTCTGCCGTTCGTGATGTTCGCTCAGGCTATCAGCCTGCTCAACTCCGTGCGCGTGGGCAACACGCCCGATACGCCGAGCCCCACCGGCACGGTCAACCGCGTGGTTAAGGGCGTGACGATTCACCCCT
>OHKO01000626.1_pt1 | contig 11250 bp, 9 predicted proteins | sample 1568851 | NCBI WGS metagenome assembly OHKO01 (sample SAMEA3879549, study PRJEB24766) | human gut metagenome | biome: human-associated habitat; feature: feces | place: USA | collected 1985/1987 | reverse complement strand
TCAGCATCGTTGTTTTGCCGACCTGCCTTGCGCCGGTAACAAGAATAACCTTGAAAAAATCATTAAGCTTTAAGAACTTGCGTTCAAGCTCTCGTGTAATATATGCCATAGCGCACCTCCATGTTTTCATGAAAATCTACGGTCAATCATATTTTATCATAATATTCCCGTTCCGTCAAGAGAGTATGCGCATTATGGCTTTTAACTTTTCTGTGAACGCTCAAAAATTCGACGATTGGCGAAGTTTTGTTCCGAAGATTGGCTAATCACTCGTCAAAATCGGGATACAGCTCCAACTGCTCATAGTCCTCATCAGCCATAGCGGAGAGCTTATTCAGTACGGAATCGGTCAGCTCACGAAGTGCGACTTCATCGGCATCCAGTTCCTTTCGCATTTCAGAAAGGGCATTTATCAGCCCTGTTCTGCTTCCAGTATCATAGATACACATAAGATTCATTTCATCGTTGGTAAAGTTCATCATATCAAATCCCTTTCCGCACTTCTGTGCTGTGTCGTTTTCTCTCTGTCTTCTTTTTGATACTGCCGGAGCTTTGCGAGAACAGAGGTTTTTTTAGTTTCTTCCGTTTGCTTGACAGGCTTGGGTTCTTCTTTCGGACCGTTATTGATAATGCCGTCAATCATTCCAAAATCGTCTTCCATCTGCATTTCGGCATTTTTCAGATAATTCTCGGTCGTGCGGAAGTTGGTCAATTCCTTGTAGCCGATGCTGTCAACATAGTGATATGATACCACGCCCGCCTGCTTTAGTGCCACGATGTCGCTGACAGAGAGGTTGTGTCCCGTGAAGTCCTGCGGATGCTCAATGTTAAAAATGCGGTACAAATCCTCCAGCTTTTCAAGTTGGCTTCCGTCCTTGGTCAAAGCTCCGGTATAAACAAGCTCGTAGTTCTCGTACTGCGGCTCAACGCCTTTTTCCTGCAAATACTCGGAGTTCATAAAGCGAATGTCTGTGGTCGAATCATTGCGCTTTAGCTGATAGATAGCGTAGGTGTCGCTTGGACTTTCAAGAAACACCTGCTCACGTTTCTGCCGGATAAGCTCCAAATCCATCGGCGGCACTTCGTCCTTGACGGCATCCCAATCCTCACGGGTGATACCAAAGCAACCGGAGAACAGTACAATATCCTCGGCTTCAAATGCCATAGCTTCGGTGTTGCCCTCATAGAGCATATAGATAGGCACATCTCGCTCAAACAGTTCCAATGCTCGCTCCTTAGAAAGAGGGAGCATATCGGAATCGGTGTAACCGTATGCGTTCATCGCTTCCACGGACATGGACGGGTCGGGCATATACCCATTGTTGGGAGCCTGCATTGGTGTGGCTTCTTCGACCGGAGGTTCGATAACCGGTTCAGACGATTTGTTTTTATTAGCCGCTTCGTTGATTTTTCTTGCCTGCCATTCGGAGTTAGCAAGGTCGTTTGCCTGTTCCTCGGTCATGCCTTGCTCTATGAAATATTCCACCATCTCAAGGATATTCATTTCTGCAAGGGGCTTTGCATCCGTCTCAATCGTCATATCAGCTTCACGCTCTTTCATAATCTCCGCATAGTTGCGGTCGATGTCGGTGATAAGCTCGGATGAGGTTTTGTTGATGGTTTCAAGACTTGCACGAAGCTCTTTCAATTCCTTATCTTTCGACCAGGCTGCGATATAGCCAAAGCTGTTTTCGCCCGTTGCGATACCGTAATAGGCGCACACGGCGAAAGAAATGCTTTCTGCCTCGACTTCTTCGGTGTTGCGGTCTTTCCGCTGCTCGTTGAAGAAACGCTGCATGGAAATCTCACCGCCGACAAAGTTCAAGCCTTCGTCTTCGGTTAAGAACAGGCGACCGTCTTCACCAAGGTCAAGAGGCTTTGCCGTAACAATAGCACCTGCATGATTGACGGCTACATTCTGCTCGACAGTTACAGGCATACCGGGGTCATCGTCAGAGCCACGCAAATCATAACGATACAGTCCTTCGGGCAAATCAGCAAGAGCAATGCGCCCGTTAGAGAACAGAGCCGGTACATCGAAGATTTCGACTTCCTGGTATTTCGGAGCATCTTTCAGTTCCTCGATTTTCTTCTGATTGTGGAGTTTGGAATGGGCAATCTCGTGCACCACGGCAGAGACGGTCTGAACTTCACTCATACCCTCACGGATAGCGATTTTCTGCTTGTCCAGAGAGAAATAGCCGTCTGAGCCATCACGGATAGGGAGAATTTCGATGGGAACGGGAGCGGAGCGCCGCAAGGCTTCCATAAAGGCTTCGTAGTTCTGAACGTTGCCCGAAAGGTCGGAGGCGAGCTGCGGTAATGGCTTTCCATCTGTCTGCGATACGTCAAACACCGTTACAGGCTTGAACATCGGGATTTTGATTTCCTTTTCCTCAACAATTACTTTACCGTCACTATCCAGCATCGGCAGATTCGTGTCGGGGTCACGCTTTTCCTGCTCAATTTTCTTTTTGAAGGGTGTGGGAGCGATGATTTTGATGCCTTTTTCGCCCTTCATCACGTTGCGCTCAAACTGGTCTCTCCACTTGTTGAAGCCTGCCACCAAAGTGGCGTCGGGTTTCTGCATATAGATGAGCATGGTGTTGTTTACGCTGTACTTGTGAAAGCGGCTCATCGTGCGGAGATACTCGGTGTACTTATCCGACTGAAAGAGGTCTTGAATCCCACGCTCTATGCTGTCGGTGATGTCTTTCAGCCGTTCTTTATTGGTCTGCTTTTCATTTTCAGCCATAGACTTCTCCTTTCGATTTGTATATTTTCGGTGTATTTTTCGGCGTACCCCTTGACAAACTAATACCGCAGTATTATAATGAAAATAAACTAATACCTCGGTATTACTTTTTGGAGGCGGCTATGAAACAGGATATAGTTATCTACCACGGCTCTCAGCAAATCGTTGAGGTGCCGCAGTTCGGTATCGGGAAAAAATATAATGACTACGGACAGGGCTTTTACTGCACAGAGAACAACGAGCTTGCAAAAGAGTGGGCTTGCCCTATTAAAAATGATGGCTATTCAAATAAATATCATTTGTCCCTTGACGGGCTGAATGTCATGCACTTGACAAAGGGAGAGTTCAACATTCTGAATTGGCTTGCCGTTTTGCTTGCTCACAGGAAGTTCGACATTACTTCTCCAATCGGCAATAACGCAAGGGAGTTTATTTTGAATCGCTTTATGCCGGAGACAGCCAACGTCGATGTGATGATTGGTTATCGTGCCGATGATTCTTATTTTTCCTTTGCAGAAGATTTTGTGAACAACACAATCTCTTTGCGTGACTTAAATATGGCAATGAAGCTCGGTACTCTGGGCGAACAGGTCGTTCTGCTTTCAGAACGCTCCTTTGAGCGTATTGAATTTATCGGCTACGAGGTTGCCGATTATCGGGAATATTACTTCAAGCGAGCCGAACGTGACCAAAGCGCACGAGCTACTTACGCAAACCACAAAAAAGACCTGCACCAACTCATGGACGATATTTTTGTTCTGGATATTATAAGGGAGGATATGAAAAATGACGACCCACGCCTACAGTCAGTTATATCTGAGTAAGGCTTCCCGTGCTGTCGGTAATATGCTCCATGACGCAGTTATCGAGTTCGGAATGGACGGCGAAGATTTCTTGAAACGCTTTATTCAATCTGATGTCGCAGAGGAAATAGAAAGCGGTAATCCCAAATACATTGCAGGCAAAAGCGGATTAGAGCTTTTTTTAGAGGTCATGGAAAAGACCACCGGCAAAGCTTACGATACAAAGCTTATCGAAAGCTACGAACGAAGCCCTGTTTATTGGGTGGGATGGATGCTGACCCATTATCAATGGTATTCCGGTCGCACATTCAAGAGTATCCTCGACACAGTTCCGTACAATGAGCTTCTCGGACTTTACGGGACGCTTCACGAAGCGGACATCGAAAAAAGCTACGAAGTCCTCGATGCTCACTTTGAAAAAAGCGAAAGCAAGCTGAAAACGGCAAGAAAGCATTGCGGATTGACACAGGAGGAGCTTGCCTGCGAATCCGGCGTTTCCCTCAATACCATCCGTGCCTATGAACGGAAAGGTAAAGACATTAACAAAGCTCAATTTGATATTGTGCTGCGTCTTGCCAAAGCCTTGAAGTGCGATATAACCGAATTACTGGATTAAGCCTGTCCGACCTGTCCTTATCGGGCAGGTTTTTGTTTTAGTTGAGCTTAGAAATACAGACCTATGAGGTTTTTTCGTCCTCATAGGTCTGTACGGTTTTTACTTCTTGCCAAATTCCAGACTGTAAACGGTTTTTACACCGTCATCGTTCAACACGAGTGTGGCATCATAGGACTTGCCTGTTTTCTCGGAGAAGATGCCTTTAACGAAAATTTCGCCGTCTCTCAGCAAAGCCGCTGCCATCTTCTTTGACAGCGTGATTTTCTTTCCGGTGAGGAACTTGTTATCACGCCACAGACCGAAGCGGCAGTCATTGGTCTCGCAGAAAAAGCCTTTTTTGCTCTCGGTAACATCACCGCCACAGCGAGGGCATTTTCCGACCACATCACGACCGGATGGGAACAGCACTTCCGCACCTTTGATGACGGAATAGGTTTTGACAAGCTCATTCACCATAATACTGATTTCAGCCATGAACGCATCGGCATCCAACTCGCCGTGTTCCACCATTTTCAGCTTGTGTTCCCACTCGGCGGTGAGTAGAGGGGATTGAAGCTGTTCCGGTAGGACCGTAATCAAAGAGACACCTGTGTTCGCCGGAATGAGATTTACCGATTTTTTTGCTTTCCTGCGCTCCACAAAACCCGTAGCAATCAGCTTTTCGATGATACCGGCACGGGTAGCAGGAGTTCCCAAGCCTTTGCGTTCAGCGTCGTCGGGCATTTCCTTTGCACCCGCTGTTTCCATAGCGGAGAGCAAAGAATCTTCGGTAAAGTGGGAGGGCGGTTTGGTCGTTCCTTCCTTGATTTCAGAGATTACGACTTTCAGCTCATCACCATCTGCAAGTTTAGGAAGAACCTTATCAGTCTGCTCCTTTTCGCTGTAGGCTTTCCATCCGACATTTTGGGCGACTTTGCCCTTGGTAGTAAAGGAGTTGTCGCCGCAAGAAAGGACGGCAACCGTCTCACGGAAACGATAGCTTTCGGAAACGGCACGAAGCACCTGCTTTGCAATCAGCTTGATGATTTCACGTTCACCGATGGGCAGAGTGCCGATGTCGGTCTCACCGGCAACCAATGTAGGAATGATTGCGTGGTGGTCAGAAACCTTTTTGCTGTTGCAAATCTGCTTTGGCAGAACTACAGACGGTGCAGCTTCATCACAGATACCGGCAGAGCAGATAACAATAGCGTTCACGCCGTCTTCCATGTCATCGGTGAGGTAACGACTGTCGGTTCTGGGATAGGTGCAGAGCTTCTTTTCATAAAGGCTCTGCACATAATCAAGGGTCTGCTGTGCGGTGTAGCCGAGCTGTCTGTTGGCATCTCTTTGGAGTGTGGTAAGGTCGTAGAGGGCAGGAGCTTTTTCTGTTTTCTCTTTACTCGTAACGGACTTTACCATAACTGGCTCATTGTCCTTGGGGATAACCGCTTCTGCTTCGGACTTCTTTTTGAATTTCTCGCTCACGGCTGTGAAAGTGCCAAAGTCCAGCTCTGCGGTGTAAAAAGGTTCGGGCTTGAACGCTTCAATTTCAGCTTTTCGCTGAACGAGCAAAGCGAGAGTGGGAGAAACCACACGCCCGACATTCAAGGTGCGGTGGTACAGCACGGAGAACAGACGGGTCGCATTGATGCCGACGAGCCAGTCCGCCCACTCACGACAGCGTGCGGCGGCAAAGAGATTTTCGTACTCCTTGCCGTCTTTCAGTTCATGGAAACCCTGTTCAATGGCGTTGTCCTCCATAGAGGAAATCCAAAGCCGATAGATGGGCTTCTTACATCCGGTCATCTTGTAGATGTTGCGGAAGATAAGCTCGCCCTCACGCCCGGCGTCGCAGGCGTTGATAACATCGGATACATCGGCACGGTTCATCAGCTTTTTCAGCGTTTCAAACTGGCTGTATTTATCCCTTGGGATTTTATACTTCCAGTTGGCAGGAATAATAGGAAGGTCGTCGTATCGCCACTTAGCGTACTTTTCATCATAGGTGTCGGCATTGGCGAGTTCCGCCAAATGACCAAAGCCCCAGGACACGATATAATCACGACCCTCGATGTAGCCGTCCTTGCGGTCCTTCGCACCGAGAACAGCGGCGATACTCATTCCCACAGAGGGCTTTTCAGCAATCACAAGTCTTTTTGTCATAGGCGTTTTTCTCCTTGTCTTTCTGTGCGGCGTATGCTTTCGCACGTTCACGCTCCTCGTGGAGCTTCTTCAAATACTTTTCAAAAGCGAGGTCGTTTGCAATGTCTTCTGCGACATCGGCAAGCGTTACACGCTCACAGCAGCTATCAAAAAACCTCATTACTCGTCGTCCTCGCTTTCTGTTTCTGCCATCAAATCGGCATCGTCAAGCTCGGTTTCATCATCGCCCTCTCCGAAGTCATAATCATCAAGGTCAGAGCTACCGGAGGTCTTGGCTTTAGGCTTTCTGAACTTGAACCAGTACACAGCTCCGCCCGCTGCACCTGCAATCAAGAGAATAAGAATGGGCAGAAAGCTTGCGGACTTCTTTTCAGCGGCAGGTTCTTCTGCAGGCTCGGTCGGTTCGGGTTCGGTGACGGCTTCCTTGCCGGCACACTCGCTCATATTGGAGCGGCAGATTTCGCAATTCGTATTGATAGCACCGACAACGCACTTATCGGTACAAGAGCAGGCAGGCGCAGCCGTTTCGCCGTTTTCGTCCTCCATAAGAGCCATCAGGTCTGCTTCATCAACAAGATTCAAGAAGTACACGTTCTCGGTCTCGCCGTTACGGTCGATTACGATATAAAAGGTGTTGCCGTTCTTGGACTGAACCGTGATGAACTGCTTTTCAATCTGTTCGGAGTCTTTGGTTGCAAGGGCTTCAATCTGCAGGAAGTCGTCAATTAAGGTCAGATTTCCGTTGGGAGTAAAGGCAAAAGGAGATTTCCCGCTTTCAGTATCATCGGGAGTTTCAAAGCTCTGGAACATCACACTCATAAGGTGCATGAGCATAGCCAAGTCAAGTTCGCTGTTCTGCTCGGCTTTCTCGATAAGCTTCAGGTAGTCGCTGTGAACATAGCCTTTCTTTTCGGGAACGATAACTTCGTACCAATCGCCCTCTGAACCGATGACCTTTACTTCCTCGCCGGGACGGAGCTGGGCGATGATTTCGTAGCTCATGCCTGCGCCTGTACGCACATTCAGACGGCTTCCGCCTGTAACGACCGTTCCGATAGTCGCAATCTCTGTCGGGTCGGTTACACCGCCTATTGTGATAACGAGGTTTCCGTCCTCGTCGATGATGTAACTGTACGGAATTTCAATGTCTTCCTTCGGGTCGGTGGCTGTTTCTGCATCGGGTACGGTTGTCGTCTCGTCGCCTCCGGAAGCAAACGCTGTAATAGAAAAGCTCGCCATACAAAGCACGGCGAGCATCAGGCAGATGATGTTTTTCAGTTTATTCCTCACTATTTTCTTCATCCGTTTCAATTTTGATAGGGTTCGGTACGGGCAGAGGATTCTTTTTGCTTGCCACGATAAGCTCATACAGAGCATCGGGCGAAAGACCAAACTCGTGTACCATACCGAGGATGTCGGAGTTCTCAATCTTGATAATGTCCGCATCAATCTTTTTGTTTCGCTCCTGCAGCGAAGTGATTTTCGCTGCGTTTTTCTCACGCTCCTCACGGAGCTTGACAACTTTCGGGTTCATAAAATTCCTCCTTTACGGATTTGGCAGACGACCATAGGACAGAAAATGACTTTGCCAGTAGCTTGAACCAAGGTCAGCATACTGAATGGGGTCGCCGCAATGAATCATTTTGTTGTTACCAACATAAATACCGACGTGGGAAGCTCCCGTTGTATCATAAGTGCCTTGGAAGAACACCAGGTCGCCCGGCTTCACATTGGCAGAGGATACACGGGTGCAGATGTGTCTGAGACCGTCCGCACCGAGCCGTCCGATGTTCCAGCCCACACCGCAGTTATTGACTACCCAGGACACAAAACCGGAGCAGTCAAAGGAAGTGCTTGGAGACGAACCGCCCCAAACATAAGGATAGCCGAGATATTTTTCGGCTTCTTTCATCATGGCGGCAAACTGCGGGTCCGAAAGAGCTTCGGCAGGGATTTCATAATCTTCATATTCGGTGTTGATATAGGCGTTTACATAGGACGAATCGGGGAACAGGTCGGGACGATTGCCGAGGGTGCTCATATAAGTCGCATACATGGAAAGCTGTTCCTCGCTCATAATGTACACGGGTACATGAGAGAGATTGAAGTTTTCCAGCGTTACCGTGCAGATGTAGTAATCATACGGTACTTCATAGGTATCTGTATGCGTGTTACCGTCTTCGTCCGTCCATGTGTCGGTTTCCGTGCGATAGCGTGTTTCTGCTACGACCGTTTCCGTTAAGATATACTGCTTGTCAAACAGCATTTGAATCGTGCCGCCGACCGCATCAATCGTCCATTCCGGTCCGTGGAGAGCCGATATTGCCGAAATCAGAACGTAGGGGTCATGCTCAATTTCGTCCAAATCGTAATGGTACTCGTCGTAGTCGTGAGTGCTTTCATAACTGTCGAGGTATTCCTGCAGCTCTGCTTCCAAAACACAATACCGAGCCTCTGCTGCAAGCATATCCGCATCATCGGCAGCATAAGTGGATGCGCCGAAAACAGAAGCTCCGCTCTGCACCATAATAGAGCAGGAGGAAACAACATTGAGAAGAAACGCCACAATAAGAAGTAACGCAATGGCAATCAAAGCACCTTTCCAATGCCTTGCGAAAAACTCTGCCGATTTCTTTGTGTTTTCTGCGGCTTTCTTCGCCGACTTCGCTGTTTTCTGCGCTGCTTTTGCGGTGTTCTTTCCGCTTTTTCCTGCCTTCGCCGCCATATATTCCTTTTTAATGGCTCGCTTTTGCTGCCATCGGGAATAAGGGTTACTGGAGAACTGCGGATTGTTATGCTGTGCTTGCTTGTTCAAGGCTTTCAGATTGGCTTTATCTGCCGCCGCTTCTGCGTGAGCTGCGTTGCGATAGGGCTTGAGCTTGTGGGAACGATGTGCGGAATCAGCCATCCGCACGCCGCCCTCGGCAACTTCCTCGATTTTGTGAGCACTTTCCACACCGACATTATCTTCCCTACCATCCCCGGCAAACACCGGTGTCAACAAGCAGATCCCCAGCACCGCCCCAAAAGACATCAAAAAGCTCACATCCCCAAGCCGCTCCGGTTGCTGCAACACCAGCAATGCCGCCAACAGCCCCACACCTGTCAGCATATCATAAGTCCTTCCCACGAATATCCCCAACATCTGCAGCAGATACATTCCTATGGCACGGCTGGCGGATACACTCATGCCCACCATCATACCGTACAGAAGCAGTGTCATGGCACCTCCCGCTGCTGCCACTCTGACCGGAGCCCCCAGTCTCTTAAGCAGCCGGTAGCATCCCATCCCCAGCAAAGTAATATGTAGCCCTGAAATGCTTAAGATATGAGCGATCCCATTCCTCTGGTACAGCGCCTTTACCTCCGCATCCAGTTCTTCCTTCTCCCCCAGCAGTAATGTCTGCATAACGGAAGCCTCTTTCTCCGGGAATACCTTTGCCAGTCTGTCGTGTAATCTCCTTCGAAAGGCAAACAACTTTTCTCTCAAAAAGCTATAGTCCTCCTCCGCTGCCAGAACCTGTGCTTTCCGCACTCTGCCACCGATGCCCTTTCCCGCAGAATAGGCCCGCACGTCAAATTCCCCGTGATTGGTCGCAGCATCGAAGTGCGAAAAAACGCCTTCCAGAACAATATGCTGGCCCAGTCTCAGGCTCTGTACCTCCTGTGTGTTTGTCAACTCACATTGTAATTTTCCAGAATAGGAATATTTTAGATCGTTTTGAATAATAGAAATTGATTTCAGAATAATCGTTTCAGAAGTTCTTGTGTCTATCCGTCCCGTGATCCTCACCGGACTTCCGTCAGGCGGCAGTACGCCGGCATCCCCGGTGTCCGCCCCCGTCAGTATTCTTCCTATGGCGAGCACTATCACGAGACACAGACACGCCATAAAAAGCGGTCGTCTCATTAAGCTCCCTTCCGCAGGCAATCCCGCCTGCCCACAGTCAGGACTGTTCCGACAGTCCAACGCAAAAACAGTCCTGTCCCGCATAAATTCAAAATTTACTGTTCCAAAGTCGTTACATAATCCAGATTCCGTTCAAAAGTGGAATTGCTGAAGGTAGATGGCACTTCGCCGTTGACCAGGATCTGTACTTTATTGATATTATCCAGTTCCACCAGGGAATTCACGATGGAGTAAACTGCTACCTCCGTGGAAACATTGTTCACCACGGTCAGGAAGCTGGAATCCAGATTCACATAGCAGATTCCATCTTTGGTCAGGATATTGATGATCTTGGTCTCCGGATTGATCACCGGGTACAGACCCTCAATCTGTCCGCTGGGTCCCGCGATCAGTTCCTCCACCACGAATCGCTCCAACGGAGTATTGGTGGAATAATGCTTTTCTCTGTATGAAGCGATCAGTTTATCCCCAGCCGCATTGGCAAAATACAGCTTTACCTTCACCAGTTCGTAGGTATTGATCTCGTTACCGTCATTATTGATGAACTGATCGGTATTCATCCAGCCTACCAGCTCCCCTGCATTATCGTACAACTGGCTGTCCTCTACGGTAATGCCCACATACTTCACATTGGGCAGCTGTGTAAGCGTTCTTACGATGGCCGCACGCACCAGCACCTCCGTGGTGGGAGACAGTTCCGAATACGCCTTGTCTACGTTGATCAGTAGTTTTCCATCTTCTACTTCATAATCCAGGACCCGGAATCCCATATCCAAAGGTGCCTTATATTCCAGCTTTTCCGGAGTCGTCGAGAGATACCTCATGGTCTCATCCAACTGTTCGTCCAAAGTCTTCGTGTTCAGATACTGTTCATGTACCTCAACCTTCGTCTCCGCTGTATTGATATAATACATGGACATTTTCTTCCCGGTCTGGGGTTCTGGCGAACCACATCCAGTCAACAAAAACGACAACAGCAATATTCCTGTCATCATATAACTTACTATTTTCTTCATAATTC
>OHKO01000612.1_pt1 | contig 11377 bp, 8 predicted proteins | sample 1568851 | NCBI WGS metagenome assembly OHKO01 (sample SAMEA3879549, study PRJEB24766) | human gut metagenome | biome: human-associated habitat; feature: feces | place: USA | collected 1985/1987 | reverse complement strand
CCACCGTTTGACCACTACGGTGCAGTCGCACTAGGCTCAAAGTGCCAATGTGAAAAATATACCAAACGAGCCCGGTCGTCTTAACACAATCTTAATACCCCGGCAGAAAAGCTTAATACCATCTTTAAATGGGCGGCGCTATACTGTATTGTACGAAAATTCTGCTGGAGTGTGATTTTCTTTGCCATCTCATCGGCGTTTAACCTGTAAGCTCAATTACTTTCAGTCCATTATTCTGCTGTTTGCAATGGTTATCCTTATCGGGGCAGCGCTTTTGATGCTGCCGATCTCTGCACAAGCACATACCGTCACCCCTTTCCACGAGGCATTATTCACAGCAACCTCCGCCGTATGTGTTACGGGGCTGGTTGTGCGGGATACGGCTTCTCACTGGTCAGCCTTTGGTCAGGTTGTTCTGATGGTGCTGATTCAAATCGGCGGCCTGGGTGTGATCACAGTCGGCGCGTCTTTCTCGCTTTTATCCGGTCGGCGCATTTCCCTCTCACAGCGCGGTCGGATGCAGGAGGCCATGTCCGCCCCCAAAGTGGGCGGCATTGTGCGGCTGACAGGCTTTGTGATCCGTAGCTCTTTGGTGATGGAAGGGATCGGTGCACTTTGTATGCTCCCGGTTTTCTGCCGGGATTTCGGCGTTTCCGGGATATGGAAAGCCATTTTTCATTCCGTTTCCGCTTTCTGCAATGCGGGCTTTGATTTAATGGGTACCCCCGACACGCCTTTTGTTTCTCTGACCGCATACCGCGCCGACCCGGTTATCAGCCTGACGATTTCCGCCCTGATCGTTATAGGCGGCATTGGCTTTCTGACATGGGATGACGTGCGGACCAATCGGCTCCACTTTCATCGCTATCGGCTGCAAAGCAAAGTTATTCTGACATCGACGGCACTCTTGATCTTGCTGCCAACACTATACTTCTTCTTTTTTGAGTTCAAAGGAGTCACACCGCAGGAGCGGCTGCTGCTCTCTCTGTTTCAGTCCATAACGCCCCGGACAGCCGGTTTTAATACGGCAGACTACACGTCCTTGTCCAGCAGCGGGCGCGGCCTTACGATTCTGCTGATGTTCATCGGCGGTTCACCGGGTTCTACTGCCGGCGGCATCAAGACAACAACGATAGCGGTGCTTGTCGCCAATGCTTTTGCTGTATTCCGCAGGCAGAAGAGCCCAGAAATGTTCGGGCGGCGGATGGAAGAAAAAGCGGTCCATGATGCCGCAGCCATTTTTACACTGTATCTCGTCCTTTCGCTGACGGGGGCATTCACCATCAGCACCGTCGAGGGCTTGCCGCTGTCCGAATGCCTGTTTGAGACGACCTCGGCCATTGCTACCGTAGGGCTGTCGCTGGGGTTGACACCGCATCTGGGGATCGTCTCGCAGGGGATTTTAATTTTCTTGATGTTCATTGGGCGTGTCGGCGGACTGACCATGATCTACGCAGCACTCTCCGGCAGCAAAAGCAGCGTGGCGCGGCTGCCGCAGGAACGAATAACCGTAGGATAAAAGAAAGGTAGATCCCATGAAAGCTATTTTATTGATCGGCTTGGGCCGATTTGGCCGCCATATTGCAGAAGAATTAAATAAACTCGGCCATGAGGTCATGGCAGTAGACGAAAACGAGGAGCGCGTCAACGCAGTGCTGAGCATTGTGACCAACGCCCAGATTGGCGACAGCACCAACGCGGAATTTCTGGAGGCGTTGGGCGTCCGCAATTTTGATGTCTGCATTGTGGCAATCAGCGGAAACTTTCAAAGTTCTCTCGAAACCACTTCCCTGCTGAAGGAGCTGGGAGCAAAAATGGTTGTTTCCCGTGCGGAACGGGATGTGCAGGCCAAATTTCTGCTGCGCAACGGTGCAGATGAAGTGATTTACCCGGAAAAGCAGCTGGCAAAGTGGGCAGCGATCCGATACAGCTCCGAACACATCCTGGATTATATCGAGCTGCAGGACGACCACGCCATCATGGAAGTGACTATTCCGCCGGAATGGATGAATCGCACGATCGGCGAGATCAATATTCGAAAAAAGTATAACATCAACATTCTTGCACTGAAAAAAGACGGAAAGCTCGATATGAGCATTACGCCGGATACGCAGCTGTGCCGGGATGAAAGTATGCTGGTTTTGGGGAAATACGCATCGATCCAGAAGTGTTTCCGGCTCTAAAATGATAGGACGGATCGTATGGATGTCGCTTTGTTATTGATGGTTCTTGGAGTCATGTTGAGTGGTTTCCGGGCAGCAGATGCGCTGGATCACATACGACGGGAAATCCTTCGACAGGAAGGAAAAAGACGTGGCTGGTGGTCGTAACCATCAAATTGTGCTATACTGTGGGCAAGGCAGGTGATCTTTATGAATCAGAACGACCAACCCACTGAACATATTCTGGCGTGTCTGTCGTCCTCTCCCTCCAATGCAAAGATCGTGCGGACGGCAGCAACGATGGCAAAGGCGTTTGGAGGGACCTTTACAGCTCTGTATGTCCGGACGCCTGACTCGGATCAGATGGGAAAAGAAGACTGTCGGCGCTTGCAGCAGCACATTCGTATGGCAGAGCAGGCAGGTGCCGACATTTCTACGATCTACGGGGATGACATTCCGCAGCAGATCGCAGAGTTTGCCCGCATCTCCGGCATTACAAAAATCGTACTGGGGCGCTCCAGCGTACATCGCCGCCATTTCTGGAGTGGACCGTCACTGACTGAAAAATTGACGCTGACTGCGCCTAATCTGGATATTTATATCATCCCGGATGCTTCTGCAGAGAACGGCTACGGTTCAGGACGGAAACTGTTCACCCGTCCGCTTCTGCCGTCTGTCCGTGATCTGCTGATCACCGCAGGCATCCTGAGCTGCATTACGCTCATCGGCTTCTTTTTCTTACAACTGGACTTTGCACGCTATAATATTATTATGCTCTATATGCTGGGGGTGCTGTTCACCGCATGGTTTACTAGCGGCTACACCTGCGGTGTGTTGGGGTCCGTTGCCAGTGTAGCATTGTACAATTTCTTCATGACCGAGCCATACCTGACATTCCATGCGTATGATCCCGGTTATCAGGTTACATTTGCCCTGATGCTGACCTCTGCAATCATTACCTGCACCCTGACAACGCGGTTGAAGGATCATGCAAAAATGTCTGCGCAGGCAGCGTTCCGTACAAAAATACTGTTTGATACAAATCAGCTTTTACAGAGAGCAAAAAGCGAGGAAGAAATCCTCTCTCAGACAGCTTCCCAGTTGATGAAGCTGCTGAACCGGAGTCTGATCGTTTACCCGGAACAAAACGGAGATCTTGGGTCAGAACAGGTTTTTGAGATTGATGGGGAAGTGCCGTGTAACATCTTTTCTGCACCGAAAGAACGTGATGCAGCAAACTGGACGTTTGCCAACAAAAAGCGTTCCGGCGCAGGCACGGATAGCTACCCGGATGCAAAGGGGCTTTATCTTGCACTTCGGACCGGAGGCGGCGTGTTTGGAGTGATCGGGATCGATTTGTCCGAAAAACCGCTGGATGCTTTTGAAAACAGTGTGCTGCTTTCCATTCTGGGCGAAGGTGCGCTGGCCATCGAAAACCGCAGAAACGCGCTGGAAAAAGAGCAAGCTGCATTGCAGGCAAGGAATGAAGAGCTGCGGGCAAACCTGCTGCGCACGATCTCCCATGACCTGCGCACCCCGCTGACCTCCATTTCCGGCAATGCCAGCAATCTGCTTTCCAACGGAGAAACGCTGGATACAGAGACCCGGAACAAGATCTGCACCGATATTTTTGACGATGCGCAATGGCTGATCGGTCTGGTGGAAAATCTGCTTTCCATCACCCGCATTGAGGATGGACGGATGAATCTGCAGATCTCGCCGCAGCTGATGGACGAAATGATCGAAGAAGCACTGCATCATGTCAACCGGAAAAGCTGCGAACACACCATCACAACACAGTATGGGGACGAGATCCTCCTGGTCAATGTGGATGCACGGCTGATCATGCAGGTCGTTGTCAATCTGGTGGATAACGCCATCAAATACACCCCCGTAGGCTCGGTCATTCAGATTTCGGCTTACCGGAAAGACCATCAGGTCGTAGTGGACGTTGCAGATAACGGTCCCGGCATTCCGGATCGCGCAAAAGCACAGGTGTTCGAGATGTTTTATACCGGGCAGAGCCGCATCGCAGACAGCCACCGCAGCCTTGGACTGGGCTTGCCCCTCTGCCGAGCGATCCTGACGGCTCACGGCGGAACATTGACCCTGCGTGACAACATTCCCAATGGCAGTGTCTTTTCCTTTGCATTGCCGCAAAGCGAGGTGAACATTCATGAATAAGCCGTCCATTCTGGTCGTAGAGGATGATGTTCCTGTACGGTGTCTGATCACAACGACCCTGAAAACCCACGGCTATAAATATCTGACTGCTTCCAATGGGGAAACGGCGATCATGATGACTACCAGCCACAACCCGGACATCATGCTGCTGGATCTTGGGCTGCCCGATATAGACGGCATCGAGGTCATCCGCAGCGTCCGCACATGGTCGAACCTGCCCATCATCGTCCTGAGTGCCCGGAGCGAAGATTCTGATAAGATCGAGGCACTGGACAACGGCGCAGACGATTATCTGACAAAGCCGTTTTCCGTGGATGAGCTGCTGGCAAGACTGCGTGTAACGCAGCGCCGATTGAATCTGCTGGCTTCTGACGGCATAAATAGTCCGGTTTTTGTCAATGGTCCTTTGAAGATCGACTTCTCGGCAGGCTGCGTCTGGTTGAGCGAGAATGAATTGCATTTGACCCCCATCGAGTACAAGCTGCTGTGTGTGCTGGCGCATAATGTGGGCAAAGTGCTGACGCATACCTCCCTCACGCAGAAAGTATGGGGCAGTACGCAGGAAAATGACATTGCCTCCTTGCGAGTTTACATGGCATCCCTGCGCAAAAAATTGGAACGATGCCCGGATGCGCCGCATCTGATCCAGACCCACGTTGGTGTCGGATACCGGATGCTGCGCGCAGAAAATGATGAAGCATAGTAAAAAACAGGGTGCGTCCACCCGGACGCACCCTGCCAAAAGCCACAGACAATAGCGATAAGCTGTAAAAAGAAGCATGGACGCCCCCGAAAAGGAGAGCGTCCATGCTTCTTGCTGTATCCGAATGGAGGAGATTGCGAAATCAGTGATTGTCCGGGCAAACGATTTCCAGCATCTGATCGAAAACCTCTTCCATCTGCCGCACCAGTGTGAACTGGGTGCGGGCGCGGTCGAGGTTGTGATCCGGGCGAGCAATATGGAAATAATGGTCGCCCTCCAGATAGTCAGTCAGAAAACGGATGCCGCATTCCAGCGTCATGAGCCTTGCACCCCATGCAAGGCTCTTTTTTTCTGCCATGCTCATGGATGCCCCGGCAGTGGAGAGATACCCTTTGGCGAACACTTCGTACAGATGCAGGTCAAAATGGACTTTGCTCTGGTCAGGTTCGTCCTCAGCGCAGTCGTTGGCACCGGTGCGGATGGAATCGCCGAAGTCGTAGGCCGAAAGTCCCGGCATCACGGTGTCGAGGTCAATGACACAGATGCCTTTTCCGGTAGCGGCATCGATGAGGACATTGTTGATCTTGGTGTCATTGTGGGTGACGCGCAGAGGAATTTCGCCAGCTGCCAGCTGATCCAGCAGGACATGGCAGTCCTGCTCCCTCGCATGGATAAATTCGATTTCCGACGTGATATTTTTTGCCCGGCCCAGTGCATCGGCGGCGAGGGCTTTTTCAAAATTGGCATAGCGGTTGGGCGTGTCGTGGAAGCGGGCGATGGTTTCGTGGAGGGTGGAGGCCGGGTAATCCTCCAGCTGGTTCTGGAATTTGCCCAGTGTCTCGGCCACGGTGCGGAAGTCGGTTTCGCTGCCGACCTGCTGCAAACAGATGGTATCTTCTACAAAGTCGTAGGCACGCCATGCGCCGCCGTCTGCATCCAGATAGCAAGTCGACCCCGACAAAGTTGGGACGACATTCAGCGTTTCCCGTGCTGGGTCGCCGCCCTCGGCAAGAATTTTCGCCCGCAGATGCCGGGTCACGCCGCAGACATTCTCCATCAGGCCCACCGGGTTAGTAAAGGTATCTGTGTTGATGCGCTGCAAAATAAAGCGTTTGGAATGATCTTCCCGCCAGACCACAAAGGTGTCGTTGATATGCCCCTCACCATAGTGGTGAGCATCGCAGAGCACAGGCCCGCCAAAATCAAAGGCATTTGCAGCAGACTGGAGCAGAGAAAGGGTAACGGATTTCATCATAAATTCCTCGTTTTCGTTATACTTCATGCCGTTTTGTCGGGGCGGGGCGTTTTCCCTGCCGCGTCTGACGGCGGTATTCGTTGGGGGTCATGCCCTCCGCCTTGCGGAAGCACTGGGAGAAATAGCTGGGGGAGGAAAAGCCCATCAACTCGCTGATCTGCGCCAGACTGTAACCGGTGTTGCCCAGCATATGCTTGCTCTCCTCAATGCGGCGGCGGTTCAGGTAAGTAATGGGGGAAATGCCGTACTCCCGCTGGAAGGTGTGGGCCAGATAGTATTTGTTCAGGTGGGCAAGCTCTGCCAGCAGGTCCAGCGAGATATCCTCGCGGTAGTTGGTGTCCAGATACCGCTTGATCTCGGCGCACTCCCGGTTCTCGGTCGGGGCAGCCTCCTCCAGCTGCAGCGAAATGGTGGTGCAGCGCACCAGCCAGATCAGCAGTACCTCCAGCAGGTCCTGACAAACGGTCTCGCAGCCGTCTAAGCTGCGGTCGGCCTCGGCCAGCAGCATGTGCAGCAACGTGACCATCCGCTCCCGGTTCTCCCGGCAATTGAAGATGGCGTAGTTCGTATCCGCCTTGCTGAACAAAAACTCCATGCTGGCAACGCCCAGCACGATATACTCCAAGGGCGAGGCGTTCAGGCTAAGCTCGGTATGCTCCACCTGCGGGTTCACAATGACCATATCGTCCGGTGCGACGTCCAACATTTTGCCTTCGACGTTGAACTGACCGCGTCCATCCACGCAGTAGAACACTTCGGTGCAGGAGTGGGTATGCGGCACCGAGTTCCAGTCCCCGCCGAAGCGGCTCTTGCTCACGTACATCAGGCGGATGGCCTCCCGCGGGGGAACATCCATATTGAATTCATACCGTGTGTTCATAGGCGGTGCGCCTCCGAATGACAAAATATTTACAAAAAATCCAAAGTATTTGGAGCAATATCGTTACATAATTAAGCAAGAACGGAAAGGTAAAAAGTCACGGGCCGTTTCCGGTTCCGTCCTTATTATATACGCATTTGGGGCGCATGGCAAGAGCTTTTCATAAAAAATCACGATGCAAAACAGAATAACGGCACGTTTCGCTGCAAACAGGCCCAAAGTTGGCAAGCTGCACAAAGAAAAGTCTTACTTTTTGTGCAGCTTTTTCTTTATTTTCTGATGTTGCCGCCGACATTCGAAAATAAAGCAAGATAGTACAAATGCGCAACAATATACCTACTGTTCAAAGAGGGCAGAAACAAGTATGATGATGTCAATGAAACGATGCCTGCTGCGGCAGACAAAACGGACAGAGAAGGGATTATGAAGATGGAGCAGACCGGAAGATTGACACTTCCCACAGACGCGGATGTGGTCGAGGAGACCCTGCGGCTGAAAAATCTGTTGGGCGCGGATGCGCTGCGCGACTGCGACGGTACCGAAATGCCGCAGGAATTGCTGACAGACCCCGCCAAAAAGTACGCTACCTATTATACGACCCGCAAGGACAACGCCTGGGCGGAGGCAAACCCGGACGAAATCCAGCAGGAGTACCTCATCAGCGACCGCCACACGGCGCGCGGCACGACGCTGCGCATTCATCTGATGGACGGCTTCCACACCCAGCAGTTGAAAGTCAACACGCTGGATGACCCCAAGCGCTGGTGGGAGGTCGTTGACCGCACGACGGGCGAGGTCGTACCCACCGACAAATGGTTCTTCGATGAACCGTCGGGCGAGGTTGAGATTGAAACCGTCCCCTATCACGAGTACACCGTCAGCTTTCTGGCGTTCCTGATCTGGGACCCCGTACACATGTACAACTTCCTGACCAACGACTGGAAGGACACGCCGCACCAGCTGACCTACGATGTGCGCCAGCCCAAGACGCAGGCCTATGTAAAAGAAAAGCTGCGCCGCTGGTGCGAGGCCAACCCCCACATTGATGTGGTGCGGTTCACGACCTTCTTTCACCAGTTCACGCTGACCTTTGACGACCAGAAGCGCGAGAAATTCGTCGAATGGTTCGGCTACAGCGCCAGCGTCAGCCCCTACATTCTGGAAAAATTTGAAAAGTGGGCAGGGTACAAGTTCCGCCCCGAGTTCATTGTGGATCAGGGCTACCACAACACGATGTTCCGCGTTCCGAGTAAGGAGTTCCGCGACTTCACCGAGTTCCAGCAGCAGGAGGTCTGCGCTCTTGCCAAAGAGATGGTCGACATCGTCCACTCCTACGGCAAGGAAGCGATGATGTTCCTCGGTGACCACTGGATCGGCACCGAGCCCTACGGCAAGTATTTCGCCTCCATCGGGCTGGACGCCGTGGTCGGCTCGGTCGGCAGCGGCGTTACGCTGCGGATGATCTCCGACATCAAGGGCGTCAAGTACACCGAAGGCCGTCTGCTGCCCTACTTCTTCCCCGATGTGTTCACCGAGGGCGGCGACCCGATCGGTGAGGCCCGCACCAACTGGTTGAAGGCCCGCCGCGCGATTTTGCGCAGCCCGCTGGACCGCATCGGCTACGGCGGTTACTTAAAACTCGCCAGCAACTGGCCCGGCTTTATCGACGAAATTCAGAACGTGGTCGGCGAGTTCCGCCAGATCCACGAAAATATGCAGGGCACAAAGTCCTACGTTGCCCCGTTCAAGGTGGCCATCCTCAACTGCTGGGGCGGCCTGCGCAAGTGGATGAGCAATCAGGTACATCATTCCATTTACCACCGCGAGACCTACTCCGCCGAGGGTGTTCTCGAATGCCTGAGCGGCATGCCGTTTGACGTGGAGTTCATCGACTTCGATGACATTCGCAGCGGCATCCCCAAGGACATCGGCGTCATCATCAACGTCGGCGATGCGTACACAGCCTTCAGCGGTGCCGAGAACTGGATCGACGAAAAGGTCGTGACCGCCATCCGCAAATTTGTGGACGAGGGCATCCGCAAGTTCGTCTGGAACGGCGGCGGCTTCATCGGCGTGGGCGAGCCCACCGCCTGCCAGCATCAGGGGCGTTACTTCCAGCTGTCCGATGTGATGGGCGTAGATCGTGAGATGGGCTTCTCGTTAAGCACCGACAAATACAACACCTGCGACCCGCACCACTTTATCCTGGAGGATATTGACACCGCCGTTGATTTCGGCGAGGGCACGAGCCGCATCTACGCGCAGGGCAAGCACTATCAGATCCTGGCGCAGGACGGCGAGTACAGCCAGTTGGTCGTCAACGAGTACGGCAAGGGCCACAGCGTCTATTTTGCCGGGCTGCCCTACTCCCCGCAGAACTGCCGCATTTTGCTGCGCGCCATCTACTACGCCGCCGGTATGCCGGAGGAGATGAAGCACTACTACGTGACCAACGTCGATACCGAGGTCACGGTATTCCCCGAAACGAAGCGCATCGCGGTCATCAACAACGCAGATGCCGAGGAAAAGACAGACCTGTACATCAAGGGGCATCTGATCGACAGCCTGACGCTGGCCCCGCGCGAGATGCGCTGGGTAGACGATGCCGAATAACACCCGATAATTTATGCCCCGCCGTGGGACATACGTTATACAGCCAAAGAATGGAGAAACATTTTTAAGGAGGAAATCCCCATGAAAAAGAAGAATGCAGCAGCCCTTATGGCGGCAGCTATGGCAGCATCCCTGCTGGCCGGCTGCGGCGGAAGCTCCGCCACCAGCACCGCCGCCTCGACCTCGACCGAGAGCACTGCCGAAAGCACCTCTACCGCTGCGGCTGCCCCCACCGGCGAGAAACAGACCCTGGAGTATTGGTATCACTCCGCTGACCCTGTGACCGACGCTTATTTTGAGGATTATTTCGACAAAATCAACGCCGAGCAGGACCAGTACGAGATCAAGTACACCAGCTTCTCCTTCGCCGACTTCCAGGAGAAGTTCCAGATGGCTGTCTCCACCGATACGATGCCCGACGTCGTCAGCCTGGGCTTCTCCAACGTGGCGACCTTCACCGCACAGGATTCCCTGCTGCCGCTGGATGATTACCTCGACCAGATCGAGACCCTCGACAAGATCGACAGCAGCATGGTAGACAGTATGCGCACCATCGGCGGCGGTACGCTGTACGGCATCCCCTATGCCTACAACCAGGAGGTTGCCTGGTACAATACCGCCAAGTTCAAGGAGAAGGGCATCGATGCTCCGCCCGCTACCCAGAAGGAGTTCCTGGAGGACTGCGAGAAGTATGCTGACCCCGCAAACTCCTCTTACTTCTACTCTCTGCGCGGCGTGCGCCCTTACGACAGCTTGGTTGCCTGGCTGTGGACCTACACCGACGGCCTGGGCTATGACGGCTCCTGGTTCGACGAGAACGGCAAGTGCATCCTGGGCGACGCCAAGTTCGCCGAAGCCCTGGACACCTACGCCAACCTCTACAAGAACAACGAAGTCTCCGGCGACTCCATCAACAACAACTTCTCCCAGATCGTTGCAGAGTTCGGTTCCGGCGTCTCCATGTACATCATCCACAACTCTTCTTCCGAGTCTACCCACCTGACCAACTTGGGTGAGGGCAACTTCGCAGCCGCCCGCGTGCTGGCCAACGATGAGGGCCACTACTTCGCCTCCGGTCTGCAGCCCAACGTCTATTGCATCACCAACCAGGGCGACGACCACGACTACTCCGGTGCTGTTTGGCTGATGAACGTGCTGCTGGACGCCGAGTGCGAGGGCGGCATGTGCCAGGCTATCGGCCGTGTGCCCTGCAACAAGGACGTTGAAGAGCAGGATTGGTACAAGAATGACCCCGAGATGATGCTGTACGCCAGCTACCTGGAGGACGAAAACTACAAGCAGATCCAGAACCCGTACTGGCTGACTGAGTTCTCCACCTTCATCTCCGACGATATGACCGCTGACTTCCAGGCCGTTCTGATGGGCAACATGACCGCTCAGGATTGCGTCTCCGGTTGGGCCGCCAAGATCGACGAGTATCAGGCTGCCTACGAAGCACAGGCATAATTGAACATCGGCCGCAAGTAAAGGAGCATGAAAAAGCCTTTATTTGCGGCTTTTTTAGAGAAAATCAATAGGGAGGTTGCCATGGCAGATACAGTTATTTTATTCCAGGATGA
>OHKO01000611.1_pt1 | contig 11393 bp, 6 predicted proteins | sample 1568851 | NCBI WGS metagenome assembly OHKO01 (sample SAMEA3879549, study PRJEB24766) | human gut metagenome | biome: human-associated habitat; feature: feces | place: USA | collected 1985/1987 | reverse complement strand
ATTCTCGCAGATCACCCGCCCCGTGCGCTCGTTCATCGACCAGTTCGCCAATATCAACCAGGGTATCGCTGCGGGTGAACGCATCTTCGACGTGCTCGATTCCGAACCGGAAATCCAGGACAAACCCGACGCCAAGACGTTGGACGGCCTGCACGAGAAGATCGAATTCCGCAATGTACACTTCTCCTACGACGGCAGCCGGGAGGTGATCGACGGCATCTCGTTCGACATCCGTCGGGGAGAAACCGTGGCTCTGGTCGGTCCTTCGGGCGGCGGCAAATCCACCCTCAGCGAACTGATCCCCCGCTTCTACGACACTACGGGCGGCGACATCCTGATCGACGGGGTTTCGATCCGTGACTACACGCAGGAGAGCCTGCGTGCCCACATGAGCATCGTTGCGCAAGATACCGTGCTGTTCAACGACACCATCGAAAACAACATCGCCATGGGACGCCGGGGAGCGACGCACGAAGAGATCGTCGCTGCGGCCAAAATCGCCAACGCCCACGACTTCATCATGGAGTGTCCGTCGGGCTACGACACCAACATCGGCGACCGGGGCGCCAAACTATCGGGCGGTCAGCGCCAGCGCCTGAGCATCGCCCGAGCCGTACTCAAGAACCCCGAAATCCTGATTCTGGACGAAGCGACTTCGGCCCTCGACACCGAAAGCGAAAAGCTCGTCCAGGACGCACTTAACTCCCTGTTGCAAGGCCGCACTTCGATCGTAATCGCCCACCGCCTTTCGACCATCCACAACGCCGACAAAATCATCGTCATCGAACGGGGTCGGATCGCCGAGCAAGGCACTCACCCGGAGTTGATGGCTAAAAACGGCATCTACGCCAAGCTGATCGAGATGCAGAGCTTCGATTAAAAGCCGATTCCCATGACCGAAAAGGAGAAAATGCTGGCCGGAGAGTGGTTTCATCCCAACGACGCGGAACTCGAACAGGACCGCACCAGGGCCCGCCACCTCACCCATCGGCTCAACGTCACACTCAAAGACAAGGACGCGACCTATCTGGCGACGCTCCGGGAACTCTGTCCGGGGGTCGAAGCCATGATCCGCGCCCCTTTCTACTGCGATTACGGTTACAACATCTCCATCGGCAAAGGGTCCTACGTCAATTTCAACTGCGTCTTTCTCGACCTCGGGCCGATTCGCCTGGGACAACGCTGTCTGATAGGTCCCGGCGTACAGCTTCTGACGGCCGTGCATCCGATGGACGCCACGGAACGGGCTACGGGCAAAGAAAAAGGAGCGGGCATCGAGATCGGCGACGACTGCTGGCTGGGCGGCGGCGTGATCGTCTGTCCCGGCGTCAAGATAGGCTGCCGCTGCGTCATCGGCGCCGGCAGCGTGGTCACGCACGACATTCCCGACAATTCGGTCGCTGCAGGCAATCCGGCCCGCGTTATCCGCACCGCAACCGACGAATAAATCCGCCGCTTCGGAAAATCGCTCTCGGAATCCTGCAACAGCTTCCGCCACAACCCGTTGTCTGCATACAAAAAACTGCTATCCGAGATCTATTTATTCGCATTTTTTCATAACTTTGCATGTTGGTAAAATCCGCCGCCGGCTTCCCGCACGAAACAGGCGGCACACAGCGAATTCCGGCGCTGCCGAATACGACAAAGACAGGTAACAGCTCCGCATTCGGGGCTGTCCGGCGGAATCGGGCCGGATCGGATTCTGCCAGCCCATGAAAACGACGATTGAAAACAACAGGATATGAAGTTCAAAGAATATAAAGGCCTCGATCTGCCGGGGTTGGCCGCCGACGTACTGAAAGAGTGGGACGCACAGGACACGTTCCACAAAAGCATCTCCACCCGCGAGGGTCATCCCACCTTCGTCTTTTACGAAGGACCTCCCTCAGCCAACGGCACGCCGGGCATCCATCACGTCATGGCCCGCACGATCAAGGATATCTTCTGCCGTTACAAGACGCAGCAAGGTTACCTCGTTCACCGCAAGGCCGGATGGGACACGCACGGACTGCCTGTAGAGTTAGGCGTCGAAAAGAAACTCGGCATCACCAAGGAGGACATCGGGCGCACAATCTCCATAGAGGAGTACAACCGCGCCTGCCGCGAGGCGGTGATGGAGTACACGGGCCTGTGGGAAGAACTCACGCGCAAAATGGGTTATTGGGTCAATATGGACGACCCCTACATCACTTACGACAACAAATACATCGAAACCCTCTGGTGGCTTCTGAAACAGCTCTTCGACAAGGGGCTACTCTACAAAGGTTACACCATCCAGCCCTACTCGCCGGCCGCCGGCACGGGACTTTCGACCCACGAGCTGAACCAGCCGGGCTGCTACCGCGACGTGAAGGATACCACCTGCACGGCGCAGTTCAAAATCATCCGCGACGAGCGGAGCGAAAAACTCTTCGACGGAGCCGAAGGCGATCTCTACTTCCTGGCTTGGACCACCACGCCCTGGACACTGCCGTCGAATACCGCGCTGGCCGTAGGCCCCGAAATCGAATACGTGCGCGTCAAATGCCGCAATCCCTATACGGATGCCCCCCAGACTGTCATCCTGGCCAAAGAACTGCTGGGGTCGTATTTTACCCCCAAGATGGAGGGCAAGTTCGAAATCTCTCCGGTCACCTACAAGGGTCCGGACTTCGAAGGCATCCGCTACGAACAGCTCATCCCCTGGGTGAAGCCTGCGGGCGATGCGTTCCGCGTCATCCTGGGCGACTACGTGACCACCTCCGACGGTACGGGTATCGTGCATATCGCCCCGACGTTCGGTGCGGACGACGACCGCGTGGCCCGCGCCGCAGGCATCGCCCCGCTGTTTATGGTCGATAAGGCGGGCAAGAATCAGCCGATGGTCGATCGCAAGGGACGGTTCTTCCTGCTCGAAGAGCTCGACCCGACCTTCATACGCGACAACGTCGATACAGCGGCCTATTCCCAATGGGCGGGCCGTTACGTGAAAAACGCCTACGACGATTCGCTCGCCGCCGACGCGCCGACGCTCGACGTCGATCTCTCAGTGATGCTCAAGGCCGATAACAAGGTTTTCAAGATCGAAAAGCACACCCACTCCTACCCCCACTGCTGGCGTACGGACAAACCGGTGCTCTACTACCCGCTCGACTCCTGGTTCATCCGAACTACGGCGCTGCGCGACCGGATGATCGAACTCAACAAGACGATCCGCTGGAAGCCGGAATCGACCGGAACGGGACGCTTCGGCAAGTGGCTCGAAGGTCTGGTGGACTGGAACCTCTCGCGCTCGCGCTTCTGGGGCACGCCGCTGCCGATCTGGGCTACGGAGGATTACTCGGAAATGAAGTGCATCGGCTCGGTCGAAGAGCTCGTCGCCGAAATCGAAAAATCCGTCGCGGCAAGTCTGATGAAGGAGAATCCCTACAAGAACTTCAAGCCGGGCGACCTCTCCAAAGAGAACTACTCGACCGACCGGATCGACCTGCACCGTCCTTACGTGGACAATATCGTGCTGGTTTCGTCCAAAGGCGAACCGATGCGGCGCGAACCGGATCTGATCGACGTGTGGTTCGACTCGGGCGCCATGCCTTATGCCCAGCTACACTACCCCTTCGAGCACGGCGGCGACTACTTCAAGAGCGTCTATCCGGCCGATTTCATCGCCGAAGGCGTCGATCAGACGCGCGGATGGTTCTTCACGCTGCATGCCATCGCCACGATGCTCTTCGACTCGGTAGCTTTCAAGAACATCATTTCGAACGGCCTGGTGCTTGACAAGAACGGCAACAAGATGTCCAAACGTCTGGGTAATGCCGTGGATCCCTTCGAAATACTTTCGACCTACGGCGCCGACGCGACGCGTTGGTATATGATCTCCAACTCGCAGCCCTGGGACAACCTCAAGTTCGACCGGGACGGGGTGGACGAAGTGCGCCGCAAGTTCTTCGGCACGCTCTACAACACCTACTCGTTCTTCGCCCTCTACGCCAATGTGGACGGTTTTACGGGACAGGAGCCGGAAGTTCCGATGAGCGAACGCCCGGAGATCGACCGCTGGATCATCTCCCTGCTCAATACGCTGGTCCGGAACGTCACCGAATCGCTCGAAAATTACGATCCGACGCCGGCGGCCCGTATGATCCAGGAATTCGTATGCGAAAACCTGTCGAACTGGTACGTGCGCCTCAACCGCAAGCGGTTCTGGGGCGGCGGGCTGACACGCGACAAACTGGCCGCTTACCAGACACTCTACACCTGTCTGGAAACCGTTTCGATGCTCTCCGCACCGTTCGCGCCGTTCATCTCCGACCGTATCTTCCGCGATCTAAACGCCGTAAGCGGTCGCCACACGGACGAGTCGGTACATCTTTCGACCTTCCCCGTCTGCGACTCCTCGCTCATCGACGGTGAATTGGAGCAGATGATGTCTATGGCCCAACAGGTTTCGTCGATGGTACTGGCCCTGCGCCGCAAGGTGAACATCAAAGTCCGCCAGCCACTCACGAAGATACTCATTCCGGTCCTCGACGCCGACACCGCACGCCGCATCGAAGCCGTCAAGGGGCTCATTATGAGCGAAGTGAATGTCAAGGAAATAGAACTGATCGAAAATACGACGGGACTCATCACCAAGCGCATCAAGCCCAACTTCAAGACCCTCGGTCCCAAATACGGCAAACAGATGAAGCAGATCGCAGCTCTCGTAGCCGGGTTCTCACAGGATCAGATAGCCGCGATCGAAGCATCGGCGGAAACCCTGCTGGACATGGACGGCGAAAAAATCACCGTCACCCCTGCCGATTTCGAAATCACCTCGGAAGATATGCCGGGCTGGCTCGTAGCTACGGAGGGCAAGCTGACCGTAGCCCTCGATATCACGATCACCGACGACCTGCGTGCCGAAGGTATCGCCCGCGAGCTGATCAACCGTATCCAGAACATCCGCAAGGATTCGGGCTTCGAGGTGACGGACAAAATCCGCGTGGAGATCGAACAGCAAGAGTTCGTCCTTCCCGCGCTCAAATCTTTCGCCGACTACATCGCCTCGCAGACGCTGGCTGTCGAAATCGAAGGAGTGCCTTCTCCCAGCGGCGAATTTGTCGTGGAGTCGGAGGTAGATGAGCAACCGGTCCGTATCGCGGTAACCAAAATCTGACCGAAAAAAGGAGAACCTGCACGTTTCCGGCAAAAAATTTGGAAGTAACGGGAATATTGTTTAATTTAGTATAACATTATTACAAATAAAATATTGAAACTATGGCAGAAGCAGAAAAAACCCGATACAGTGACGCCGAATTGGAAGAGTTCAAACAGCTCATTCTCAAAAAACTGGAAACAGCACGTGCGGATTACGAACTCCTGCGCGCCACGATAACCCACACCGCATCGAACGATACGGAGGATACCTCGCCGACGTTCAAGGTGCTGGAGGAGGGAGCCACTACGCTCTCCAAAGAGGAGAGCGGCCGCCTGGCGGCCCATCAAATGAAATTCATCCGCAACCTCGAAATGGCACTCGTACGCATCGAGAACAAGACATACGGCATCTGCAAAACCACCGGCAAGCTGATCCCCAAGGAGCGGCTGATGAAAGTGCCTCACGCAACCGAGTGCATCGAGGCCAAAGAAGGACGGATTCACTAAAGGATTCACCCTCCGAACGAATGTTCTTTTCGTATGGTATGAAAAGAATCCGTTCGCCACGACCGGAGATAAAAATAGGAGCGTCCCAGATAGGACGCTCCTATTTTTATAAAAAACATCCCGCAACTAAGTGCGGCTGCAGGATGCTTCCCTGACGGAACAATAACACTTATGAATTGGAACTTCTCTATATTCATTCGCCGGCCACGCCGCTCCGATTTTTTTTCGTCGTGATCTCGATCACCCCTTTCGCTCCCTTCTCGCCATAATGTTCGACCGCCTGCTCTCCTTTCAATACCGTCATCGCGTCGATTCGGGAGGGATCCAGTTGCGAAAGGCGATCGGCAGAAATTTCCTCGCCATCCAATACTATTAAACCGACCTGCTTCAGAGAGCCATTCTCAATCGAAACCGAATCCACTCCAGCCGTATAAGTCGCCACCGTAACTTCCTCCAAAGGCTGCGCCGACGTAGCAATAGACTTAGACACGGAAGAGTGCCCCGAGGAGGCGCCGGAAGGCTCCCTGACGACTGTCATCTTATTGCGTTTGCCCGATGCATCCGACGAATAAACAGCCAAAGTCGTACGTTCTCCGGATTCATTCGTCCCAAACTCGATCACACCGTCCCACGCCCGCTCGCCATAACGGTCCAACAATTCAAAACCGGGTTGCAGAATCCGAACCCACAGAACCTTCCCCGCATCGATCGACTTCAAATAATCATCATCGACCTGCCGGCCGTTGATCAACACAAGCGGTCGGGCTCCATTGAGCGGACGGATCGCAAATCCGTTTCCCGTATCCTTGATCCGATAAAAACCAGGACCTTCCTGGAAAGAGTTTCCATGCTCAAAACTACACTCCAAACGGCCGAACTGCCGGGCACCTTCGGTCGTCGTCACATAAACCACGCCATCCGCCGCCGCCTCGCCGTAACGTTCGACAGCCCATTCATCCTTCAAGACCGACATCGATTCGATCTCCGCTTCATTCAAAGCCTTTACCTCGGCAACTGCGACTCTTCTGCCATCGAGCAGGAAGAGCATCGAACTCAAATCGTGACCGGAAACCACGAGCGAATCGTTCGGCACAGCAACTTCGGAAATCCGCACCTTGACCTGCCCGTCCACCGGAGTATTACCGGTCTGAACCGTACCGAACGACGGTCCCTCCGGTACGGATGCGACGACAGATTCACCTGCACCGGACTTCCGGGCCTCTTTTTCGGCCAGTTTCGCAGCATCACGAGTCGTCACAAGAATCGCTCCGACACGGGCGGCATCCCCGTAACGCTTGACTAATGCCGGGTTGTGAAATACATCCTCACTGGAGAAAATCTGTATGGTTTCGATCTTGCGGGCAGGAATCTTCTCCAGATCGGTGATGGACCCCACACGCCCGTCCACAGCTACCAACGGCAACATTCCGGGACGTACTCCCTGCACGTTCCGCAATTTCAATCCGCTCACCTTATAGGTATTTTTACCATCCACCGATCGGAAACTACCCTTCAGATAACGCATCGGATTGTTGTATTTATCATAAACGGTCACCTCGAAATCATCCTCACGCGAAGCCGTTTTGGAAACGACCTCGATCACCCCGTTCCGGGCCGATACGCCGTATCTGGCGACCGTCGCTTCGTCCGGCTCGGTTACGATCCGAACGGTTTCTATCTCGTGAACGATACCGGGAGTAGTAAAAAGGTAGATATTCGACACCTTGCCATTCCACAGTACCAATGGCCGGAATTCGAACGGCATCGAATGGCTTAACTCGATCCGCTGCACCCGGTAAGTATCGGGCACACCCGTCGGTTCGAAATCGCCCGTAATATAGTGATACAAATCGGAAGGCTTCTGTTTCTCTTCGATTGTCACACGTTCCGACTCCGGACGACTCGTATAGACGATCGCACCGTAACGACCCCGATCGCCGTAGCGTCTGCGTGCCTCGCCGGAGGTCATTTGGGTAGCCGTGGCGATACTCGACGGGGATATCGCGCCCAACTGTCTGTAATCGATCTCCTCACCGTCAAGCAGATACAAGCCCTCGTCCGACAGATCAATCCAAAAAGGAATGAGGGCAGCCCCATCGCTCACCTCGACAGTCACCCACTCTTCCGCACCATCGACCGATTTATACCCGAGTCGTTCGAGTTTCCCGGCATCAGCAGTCAGCAACTTGGCAAACTCCTCTTTCATGTACGCATCGCGGCGGGCGACAAACTGTTCGGGCAACTCATCCCCTTCCCACACCAGATAAAGCTCCAAATCCTCCGGATCCCACAAGGACGGATCGGCCGGACTCCAAGACTCCGTATAAGGATAGGTCTGAACCCTAATCGACAACACTCCGTTCGCCGCCCGCGTACCGTATCCCTTCAGTGCCTCCGGCCCTTTGACCATCCAAGCACCAATCATCTTCTGTTCCGGCAACCCCAAATAGGTATCCAGCGTTTCAGCCGACAATTCCTCGCCCCCGTCCATTATCAGAGGCGGATGTTCCGGATCGAAGCGAAAATCTGCCGGATCGCCATAAACCGCATACACTACCGGTTCATCGGATACGGGCAGGTGGGTCAGAGCAAGCGACTCTTTCAAATGAAATTCCAAGGCAATGTCCGTCCCCATCGGAATTCCGAAGCGGCTACCGACTGATTTTACTTTCTGATCCGTCTCCCCTCCGACAAGGTAACAAACGATCGGCTTCTCCGTAACGATCGTAAAGCGGCCCTCCGCATCGGTCACAACCCGCCGGCCGCCGCTGCAAATAAACTCATAACCGGCCCAAGGCTTATCGTCCCGGCCAAATACGCGTCCGGTAAAGGTGTGCGCCCCCGATTCTGCCGTTTGCTTTTCGAGAGCGGTACGCTCGAGATTAGCGAGCAATTCGGCCATGGAGCCTTCGACCGGTGGCATTCCCCCTTCCGGTGTACCGACCATACGGTCGTCCGCACCAGCAGGAAGAGGCATTTCACCGTTTCCGGAATTTTTCGTAGTTTTGTCCTCCGGAAGAACATAGGAGGTCTGTGCGAAAGCGCCGAGCGCCAGGCACGCAAGCGGCAGGACATAGAGCGCCTTGGCCCTGGCCCACCTCGATGATCGTTTACGCAACATCATGGTAATTCGGTTTTTAAGGTTACTATGATTAAGGCTGTTGGCAATTGAGTACCACCTCCCGCCAACGGCCTTTTTTATCAACAGCATCTGATAATCTTTCGCATTGACCCCGCAGCGGAGCACCTGCTCGTCGGCCTCGTACTCGTGCACAGCACGCAGTTCCACACGCAACAGCCACATCGCGGGGTTGAACCACTGCAAACACCCCAGCAAATCGACCAGCAGCAGGTCCCACGAATGGCCCAACCGCTGATGCGCCTGTTCATGCACGAGGATCGTCCCTCCGCCGCAGGCATAATCCTCCTCGGACATCACCACGTATCTCATCCAACTGAACGGAGCTCGAATCCGGTCCGACAACACCAAAACGCTCCCGTTTCCAAGCGGTATACGCCGGCCGCGGCGCGTCATTCGCACAACCCGCACGATGTTGCATACGGTCCATCCCAACGTCGCAAACATCCCTGCAAAATAGATGATTCCGAGCAAAACGCCCCAGTCGAACGGTTCGGGAGCAGGCTCCGGCTCCTCTATTATCATCAGGTCCCGGGTATCGTCGGGGATTCGGTTTTCGAATACCATGTCCCGCCGGAAATAATTTTCCGGAATCACGTCGATCCCGGCGGCGGATACCCCGGGCAACTCCTTCTCGACGGTAATTACACACAAAGGCAGCAAAAACGACAGCAGCAACACTCCGCACAACAACACCCTGTTCATCCGATGCAGCGTATCGCGGCTCAACAACAACTTGTAAAACAGGTAGAAGACCGCCAGGCATCCCGCAGCCTTCAGACTGTAAAGCAGAAAGGTCGGCATAGGACTATCGTTTTTCGGTTTGACTTTCAATTTGCCGGATCAGGTCGCGCAGATCGTCCACGGAGATTTTCTCCTCCCGTACGAGCGACGAAACCACCCCGAGGTAGGAATTGTCGAAATACTTGCTCACCACGCCCTTCAGCGTCTTGCGGCTGAACTCCTCCTCGCTGACGAGCGGATAATACTGGTAGGTGCCGCCATAGGCCTTGTGTCCGACGTACCCTTTCGCCTCGAGGCCACGCACCATCGTCGATAACGTATTGAAATGAGGTTTCGGTTCGGGCCAGAGCGCAACCAGTTCGCGCACGAATAACGGGCCCCGCGTCCAGAAACAACGCATCAGCTCCTCTTCTCTGGGTGTCAGCTTTTCCATAGTCGATGTCGGTTAAAGTCGAACGAAACAGGACCTGCACAAACGGCAGCACAGCTCCGCATTGCCGGCTCCTGCACAAAAATCTTCTGAAACAAAGATAACTAAAAAAATTTCACATACAACTATTTTTTATAGTTTTCAAACTAAAAAATTTAGTTTTGCAGGAAAAACAGAGAGCAACCCGCTGTAAAACAACAAAAAAATAATAGACAAGATAAAAAATTCTTGTCTATTATCAGAATTAAGATATGGAAAAATCTTCCTATTCCTCGTCGCGGTGCAGCTTCTCTACGTAAATGGCATGCTGCATGGCGATACGCTTCGCAACCGAAGGTTTGGTGAAATACTGGCGACGACGAAGCTCCTTCAGAACACCCGTACGCTCGTATTTACGTTTGAATTTCTTGAGGGCCTTCTCGATGTTCTCGCCCTCTTTTACCGGCATGATAATCATAATTCGTTGCTTTTTTTATTGTTTTTTACTCTAATTTCTAATGGATCGTGTCTTGTATCGGGGCGGGACTCCATCCGGACGACGCCGACTCCCCGTTCGGTATGTCTTTCGAGGCTTCTCGTACCGTAAACCGAAGATACGGGGCCAATCGCTCGGCCTCACGCGGGGTTAATATGTGCTCTTCAACCAACTCTTCGACGGTACTCCAACCTCCTTTCAATTGTCTTTTACTAAATAACTTCCTAAATACGGCGGGCGGCAAATAAGGATGCCCCTTGAGCGTACTCGGAGGTGCAAAGTTAATATCAATTTTTCGAATTTTGAAACTATCGCAGTAAATTTGTTTCACGATCCGCTCGAAATTGGACTCCGTGACCTGCGGAACCTCGGCCAACTGATCCACGCTGTAAAATCCGCCGAGCCGCTCCCTGTATCGAATAATGGCCATGACGCTCTTCTCACCGATCCCGACTACCGAGCGTAAGGTCGCCGAATCGGCCCCGTTGAGCTCGATCAATCCGGAGCGAACGGGCTCCGGTTTCGGAAAAATTACATAGGGGAGCAAAAGATCGGCCACCGAATCAGCGATCATATAGCAAGCCCGAAAACCCGCTTCGTCCCGAAGACCTTCGTAAAGATCCCGATAACGGACAATGGCCTCGGCCTGACGGACGGAAAAACCGAGCGACGCGAGATAGGATGCGGACACCGTATCGATCCTGAATCGTTCGCGGGGCACGATCCTCCTCGGCTCCTGCGGGACATACTCCCGATATTCCCGACGCGGAGAAGGTGTCAGCGCATACTCGCGTCCGATCCGAATATAAGGTTCCAGAATAAAATAGACCGAATCGGTCATGCCGTAGCAGGTAGCCACATCCTCGGGGATCCGAAACACCTTGCCCGCTGCGCGGTACTTCAGCAGGCTGACCGCCATGCGGGACGAGAGTCCCAGCCGCCGCAGATCGGCATACTCCACCGTATTGGGATCGAAC
>OHKO01000610.1_pt1 | contig 11400 bp, 15 predicted proteins | sample 1568851 | NCBI WGS metagenome assembly OHKO01 (sample SAMEA3879549, study PRJEB24766) | human gut metagenome | biome: human-associated habitat; feature: feces | place: USA | collected 1985/1987 | reverse complement strand
ATTTCCTCTGAGCGCGTTTACCAGCACTGCGGGATCACCAGAACGGCCAATCCGAGGGGCCGTCCGCCGAAGAAAAAGGCGGGTGAGCAAGTATGACCAACGAGCAACTAATTCGCCAATATTATAACGGTGATGAAGCTGCGCTGGAAAAGCTGTACCATAAAAACATCGGTCTGATCCGCGGCATCGCCAAGGAAGCAGCAGCGGAGTTCAACTGCCTGATGGTAGATGAGCATCATCCGAATCAATTTTCCGCGTATACGAAAACGATTCTGGACGATCTCTGCGGCGAGGGCGCGTTGGAATTCCTGACACGGATACAGAGTCGGGAGTATGACGAGAGCCGCGCTCACCACCTATCTTTACCCGCATTTGAAGGGGCGCATGACCCGCTGGCTGGAACAGAATATTGGCTGCATGGCACTGAGCAAGGACGAGATGTCTGCCGTCCGACAGGCGCAGAGGCTGTATCATGTTGCATGGAAGGATACCAGTGAAATCGCGGAGGAGTTGGGCATTCCCGAGGCTCGTGTCAGCCGGTATGTTCGCTACAACACCCATTTCCTCGGTGTGCATGACCTTGTCCCGGAGGGCTATGACGGCGATCCCTATGAGCGGCTGATGCCGGGGACGCTCACCGCTTCGGCGGAGCAAGCCGTGTACCGCAAGCTTCTCCGGGAGCTGTTCGACGCCCTGCCGAAGAAGGACAGGGACATTCTCGGCAAGACCTGCGGCGTGTTCGGATACCCGGAGGCGACCTTGAAAGAGATCGGGATGTATCACATGATGAAGGAGTCCGCCGTGGAGAAGGCGAAGAACCGCGCGGTCGAGAAGCTGAGAGAATCCTATCCCGGCAGCAGGCTTCAGGTATGGAGGACTGTTCATCGTATGATGCGGAGACCGGTCCTGCCGTCGGAGGAGGACAGTGAGCTGCGGCGCAATTTTCCGCAGTATGTCCGCGCCTTGGCGGAGGTCTATGGCGTACTGAACGAAGCCACTTCAGATATGGATCAATTTGCTGAGTAAAAAACCTATACAAACATTTGTACATCCAACTGTGCTATTATCCTATACAAGCCCATCCGCAGATGCTATACTCAAGTAAAGTAAGCGAAAGAAGGGATATGTACCATGCTGACGGAAAAAGCCAACGCCATCTGCCTCTTGGAAGTCCTGAGAGAATACTCCGACGCGGAACACATTCTACCCATGCGGGAGATCATTGCAAAAATGCAGTCCCTCTACGGCATCAAAATCGACCGCCGTACCGTTTACGGGGCCGTTGCGCTTTTGATCGAGCTCGGCTACGATATCTCCATTTACGAGGATAATGGCGCCGGCTATTACCTCCGCAGTCGAGAATTGGAGCAGTCAGAAGTCCTTCTGCTGACCGACGCGGTATATTCCTTCCCGTTCATCCCTGCAAAGCAGACCGAGCAGCTTGTCCAGAAGCTGCAAAAGCAGCTTAGCGTCTACCAGCGGAAGCGTTATCGCTATCTGACCATATCGCGGCAGGACCGCAAGACCGACAACCGGCAGGTATTCTGGAACATCGAGCAGTTGGATGAGGCGATCGCGCAGAAGAAAAAAGTCCGGCTCGGCTATCTCCACTACGGGCTGGATAAAAAACAGCACGAGACAAAGACCTATACGCTCAGCCCCTACGAAATGGTTTACATGAATGAGCGGTATTACCTCATTTGTGTTCCTGACCACGCGCCAAATACGCGTCTTTACCGCATTGACCGCATGAAGGATATTCAAATTTTGGATGATCCTCGCAGCGAGGCTGTCGCCCGTCAGGAGGCACAAAATGCTGTCTATGCCTATGTCGGCGCACCTGAGCGCATCGTCATGTACTGTGACCGAGCCATCTTAGACGATGTGATTGACCGCTTCGGCACAGAGGTGCAGATCCGTGAACGCGACGAAAATACTTTTACCGCCGGTTTCACCGCGCCGCCGCGCGGCGTCAAATTCTGGGCGCTGCAATACCTGCCGTATGTGGAGGTCGTAGAGCCTGCGTGGCTGCGGGAGGAGATCATTGAGAGCCTTGGAAAGAACAAGTATACCAAATAGGCATAAACCCATTTGATATCAGATAAATACGGAGGAGGAAAATGATTATGAGTATGGTTCGCATTGATTACCTAGGTACCTGCGAAGAGTTGGGTTTCTCTACCGACTCATACGCGTGGTAGCGGCCATTCTACCGATGGACTTTTTCTGACGGAGAAAAAGAATACTCAATCGTTTGCCGACACGCGCAAAGTTACTTTGAAAAAATATTGAATATAGCCTTGTCAAAAGACGCCCCCATCGAGGACGCACAGGAGGCTGCAAAGCACCAAATAAACCAGCACATTAGTTTTGAAGATGACATCGACCACATCGGTATTGACTTTTTCGACAACGATGGTCAACTGCGTGTCGTTGGTTGGTCCGATGAGTCCGGTGAGGAAACTCTCTTTGAGTTTCATTGCAATACGGCGGAGTTTATCCATGATATCGCCAAGCAGGTAGATGGTCACTTCCAAAGGATCGGCATTTTATATTATGACAGTTCCATTCCCAGTGCATTTCACGTAAATCGCAATATTGAAGGTTTCAACACCTTTATGAAACAGGATCTCTGGCTGACCGGTGCGCTTAGCCTAAGCGATATCGTGCTGCTAAAAGCCTGCGTGCTGGGCGGTTATGATACTGACAAAATGGTAGACGGTCTTGATGCGGATTTGTCCCGAGATATAAAAATTCTTACGACACCGATCATCTAAACTTTAAAGTTGGGAGGCTCTTATCATGTTAGAAAATGACCGCACATGGAAGCAAGATTACCTCTACCGTATGTTTTCGCACCATACCAAGGGTAAAGAGAAGGAAAACTACGTTGTCAACGCGATATGGGCAAGACTGGATGATCTGAACATCAAGCCCGTGACGCAGCAATATGTCCGTCGTTCTAATGGATATGCGTTGATCGATCTCTATTTTCCGCAGATTAACTACGGTGTAGAGTGCGATGAAAAATATCACAAGGATAACCTGCTCAAGGATGTAGAACGCGAAATCGACCTGCAAACAGCGCTGTCCGCCTGCAGCGAAGACGGATTGACGATCCGCCGTGTGGATGCAACGCTGGACGCAGATGCGCTTCACGCCCGCATCCGCGAGATCGTCTGCGAGATCCGGCAAAAGGTCGCAGAAAAAGGAGAACAGCTCTCTCCATGGCTTGAGCAAGAAGAGGAATGGCGCAGTATCAAAGAGCGCGGTATTCTGCGGACAGAGGATGCCTATTCCTTTAAAACGATTGCCGACATTTGCCAAAAATGCTTCGGCAAGGATGCGAACTATCGCATCCAGCGCAGCTTTTTCCATGTGGCCGATAATCGGATGCTTTGGTGTCCTAAGTTGGCGATTGAACTGCCTGACGGCTCAAAGGTGGCGCAGTCTCGCGGCTGGATCAATGAGCTGTCCGCTGACTGGAATGTGATCATCGAACATAATGACAGCGGCGCTACCCCAGTAAAGCACCCGGATCAGCCACGCTATACCTTCGCAAAGAGCAAGGACGAACGTGGCAAGGACGCCTATCGATTCATCGGAATATTCCAATGGAGCGAAACCACGCCGAGCGGTGAACACATCTATAAGCGCATGGCAAGCGATATGAAACTGAAATAGAACCATGCACAGCGTCCCTGTACAGACATTTGCACAGGGTGCCGTGCTATTCTATCAGCAGAACAGAGAGCATACGGATAGTGCCGTAGTACGGCGCCAAGAAAGGATGGACAAAATGAAATATACTTCTGCCCAGGCCAATAAGCTGCTGAAAAAGCTGAATGACGAATATTCCGCCCTGCTGGATAAAGAGCAGCGCAGCCGCGACTTCCGCGCTGCGATGGGCGAGGACGTGGAGTCCGTACGCCCCGCCTACGATTACGCGGAAACACAGGCGCGCCTCGCAGAACTCGAAGGGAAAATCCGCGCCCTCAAGCACGCGATCAACTGCTTCAATATGACGCATTTTGTCGACGGCTTTGAAATGACCATCGACGAGATGCTGGTCTATATCCCGCAACTCACAAGGCGCAAAAATAAGCTTCTTGAGATGAAGAGCCGCCTTCCCAAGGAGCGCATTGAGGAGCAGTACGGCCGGCAGTCAAACATCATCGACTACCGCTATGCAAACTACGATATTGCCGCAGTGGAGGCCGATTACGACAAAACTGTCGACGAGCTTTCCCGCGCGCAGCTTGCGCTCGACGCGATCAACGGGCGCGAAACCTTCGATCTTGGCGAATGATCTTTTTCCGTCATTTCCATACGAATGTCTGACTATTTTATAACAGAGTTACGATCTCCGTTCGGGTTTACAGTTCGGTGAGAGCATCGGTTATTTTGATGGTTATTTGTTATGCTGCCCCATGTTCAAGGTTCGTGGGACCAACCATTACGGCATCGATGGAGCGAGAAAACTTTTTTGGGAGGCGGAAGTACGGTTATATGCCTCCCTCTAAAATTGTGGAAAAAGCGCCCCTGTACAGACAAACGTACAGGGGTGTGGGCTATACTTCTTAATGACAAACTCCTATGTTACCAAGGAGATCCATTAAAATGGTCTATTTGAAAAATTTCACAATACTAAGCCGCGAACAGGAAGAAAGAATTCTTGATTCGATCAGAGAAACCTGCTATACCACGCGATATCCGTTCAACATCTTCCGTTATCGCGATGTGCCGCAGCTCAAATTTGAGCCTCTAACCATATTCTATGGCGGTAACGGGAGCGGTAAAACAACGCTGTTGAACATCATTGCAGAACGATTGCATCTTTCGAGAGAGACCGTTTTTAATCGGAGCAGCTTTTTTGAAGATTATGTTCGAGAATGCAGCTACAAGATGACATTCGGGAAAATTGCTCCTCCGGGTAGCCGCATCATAACCAGCGATGATGTATTTGACTATTTGCTTGACATCAGATACGTCAATCAAGGAATCGACACAGAGAGAGTCAAACTATTTGATCAATATGTAAGCGACAAATATGAGCCGTTCCAGTTAAAAGGGCTTGATGACTACAAGGAATTCAAGCGTAAATGTGACGCCAAATCAAAATCGCGATCCAGATTTATCAAAGAACGTTTAATGGAAAATGTCCAAGAACAATCCAACGGGGAAAGTGGTTTATATTACTTTACAAACTCAATTAAAGAGAACGCCCTCTACCTGCTGGATGAACCGGAAAACAGTTTATCTGCCTCACTGCAATTGAAACTGAAAAGTTTTCTTGAGGATTCTGCGCGATTCTATCACTGCCAATTCATCATCTCAACACATTCACCGTTTCTGCTTTCCATGCAAGGTGCAAAAATATATGATCTCGACTCAGATCCAATTGATGTAAAGCCATGGACTCAGCTGGAAAATGTCAAAACGTATTATAGCTTCTTCAAAAGTCATGAAAAAGAGTTTTTCTGATAACAAGCCCAAGTGCATTTTCAATTGATTATATTAGCGGCTGCGCGTTATCATAATTAAACCCTAACAACAAAAGACATCCAAGAGAATTTGTCTTGGATGTCTTTTATGTCAGCAGTTCTTTTCATTCTGTTTCATCTTGTACGCTTTGTTTCACCGAAGCGCTGGAAGTGCACGATCTCGCGCGCACGCAGGAATTTGATGACATCACTCACGTCCGGATCGTCGGAAAGGCGCAGAATGTTGTCATACGTCACGCGCGCCTTCTGTTCCGCAGCCAGGTCCTCTGTGAGGTCCGCGATGGTGTCGCCCGTGACCTGCATGGTGCTCGCCGACCACGGGTAACCAGAGGCGAACTGCGGGAAAACGCCCGTCGTGTGGTCGACAAAGTACGGCTCGAACCCAGCCTCCTTGATCTGCTCCTCGGTCAAATTGCGCGTAAGCTGGTGAACGATCGTGCCGACCATCTCGAGATGTCCCAGCTCCTCTGTGCCGACCGTGGAAGCCCAAGGGCCACAAGTACGAAAAAGCCTTGCGCTGCAAGGGTTACAGGCCGAAAAAGAGAGGGAAAACGCAAATGTGCAAAATGCCGGTTGGCTCCATTCCTTTGACGCGGACTACCACTATCGCGGCTCCGACCTTCACTACCATGTGAACGTGTCCGCCGCGCTTTCGGAGGGAGGTGCGACATGGTAAAGGAGTTTATTTCACAGCTCCCTCCGGACAAGCTGACGCCCTTTGCAAAGCATCCCTATCGGGTGCGGGAGGATGCCGCTATGGACGAGCTGGTGGAGAGTATCCGTGTCCACGGCGTTCTATCGCCTCTGTTGGCACGGCCAAAAGGGGAGAGTTACGAGTTGGTCAGCGGGCATCGGCGGCGATTGGCGGCGCAGAAATTGGGCCTGCCCACCGTGCCGGTGCTGGTGCGGGAAATGACCGACGATGAAGCGGTGATCCTGATGGTAGACAGCAATCTTCAGAGGGAAAACCTGCTGCCCAGCGAAAAGGCATTTGCTTACAAGATGAAGTTGGAGGCAATGAAGCATCAAGGAATGACTTGTGGACAAGTTGGCCACAAGTCAAGGGATGCCGTCTCAAACGATGACAGTGGGCGTACTATCCAGCGTTACATTCGCCTGACCAACCTCGTCCCACCGTTGCTTCAGATGGTGGACGATGGACACATCGCCTTTTCTCCCGCCGTGGAGTTGTCTTATCTTACCCGCGATGAGCAGGCGGAGCTGTGGGACTTGATCGGGCAGGAGGACGCCACACCATCGCTGTCACAAGCACTCCGCATGAAGCAACTCTCCCGCGAGGCAAAGCTGACACCGGAGGTGCTGTACGCCATTCTCACCGAGGAAAAGCCCAATCAGAAAGAGCAGATCCGCATCAAAACCGAGTCGCTGCGGAAGTATTTCCCACGCAATTATTCCGCGCAGCAAATGGAGCGGGAGATCATCAAGCTGCTGGAGGCCCGTTACCGCGCGAAGGACAGGGGAGAGCGATGATTTTCGCATACTGGCGCTATACAAATTTCTTCCGTACAATAGAGGCAGAAAGGAGCGAGGTTTATGGAGCAGAATTTACCGCCATTGCCGCCGGTCATTTTTGAGAACGGTCTTTACTACGAGCTGCGGGGCGAGCAGTATTATCCCTGCCTTTTGCCGCCGGAGTCGGACACCACAGAGGACAAGCTGCTGAAAATCATCATACGCCAGATGGCGGAAGCACAGGGCATCAACGAGGACTTGAAGGCGCGGGATCAAATGGCGTGGGTAGGTGCGATGAACAACATCAAAAGCGCCGCGCTTGAGATCCTGCGAGAGTCCAAATAACGCCCCAAGAAGGAAACAAAAGCAAAAAATCAACGCAAGCGGAGACAGGTCAAATGCCTGCCTCCGCTATTTTTATGCCCCAACGGGCAAGGAGGAACGATATGGATTATTTCTACGAGCATGAATCAGAGCTATTTACATTTTACCGTGTTCCAAAGGTGCTGTTTACGGAGGAACCATTCAAAAACATGAATTGTGAAGCAAAATTACTTTACGGATTATTGCTGGACAAAATGGGACTTTCCCGCAAAAGCGGGTGGTTCGATCAGCAAGGGCGCGCCTTTGTTTACTATGGCATCAGCCACATTATGGAGGACTTGGGCTGCGCCCACAGCAAGGCGGAGAAGCTGCTATCCGAACTGGAGCAAGCTGGCCTGCTGCGCCGGAAACGGCAGGGGTTGGGGAAGCCGTCTGCACTGTACCCCCTGAAATTCGAAAACCGAATTTCTTGACTTTCGATTTTCGAATTTCAAGAACGCTGAAAATCAGCGTTCAGGTGCGCTGATTTTCAGCGTCTAATAAGACTGAGTAGAGCGATACTGAGATAAATATATACCAAGCCGAAAAAAGAATAATAGGGAGGATCATCAGATGAAGAACAAAGAGAACTTACGGGAAAAGCAGGTAAATCTCCGCTTGACGCAGGCAGAATATGAGCGGCTCACCCACACCGCGCAGGACCACGGCATCGGGCGGGCGGCGTATCTCCGCATGGTGCTGCGGGGCGCGTGGCTGCGGGAGGACGGCAGAAAATCAGAATAACTTTTTCCGCTGGAATTTGATGCAGGCCGTCACACGGTCACGGATATAGGGAGCATCCCGCTTGGCGTAAAACTCCAGCGGCTCCGAAAGGGAGGCCATGATCTCTTTTTCGGCAAAGTCGCAGCGAAGCTGCGGCCCGTATAGATTTTGCGCCGCGTGGACCTGTCGGACAAAGCCCGTTTTCATGGGCTGAGCCTTGAGCTGACGCACCAATGCGGCCGCTTCGATTTCCATGGGATAATCCCGTGTGTTGGACAGCAAACCCGCGCCGAAGTCAAAGATGGGGCAGTAGTCAAAGCCATCACCGCAGCGCAGCACAGCGATGTTGTTCAGATGGCGGTCCTCGTTGCCGAACAGCATATCCACCTCGAACAGCAGCGTCAGATAGGTGCCGAAGCGGTCAAGTCCCGTCAGCCGCTCAACCTGCTCCACCAACCACGCAAGGCGGCTTTGAAGATTGGGCAGGCGGTTTACCGCGGTCTGCCAGTCCGGGCCAACGCCTTTTCGCAGCAGCTCCGCAAGGGTCAGGATGGCCTCGCCCTGACGTAGAAAATTGGCACTGGAACAGCCGTTGCGGGTATGATCGTGGACTTGCATCCGCTCCATGCGGTAGGTCACATAGCGAAAGCCCAACGCGCCGGTATTGGTTTGTGCCAGCAGCGCAGAGGTTACGGTTTCTGCCAGCCCTTCATAGCCGAACAGATCCAGCTTGTACCAGCGGCCATCTGCCAGCCATTTTTCCTGATTGCCCTTAGACGAGGTTTCCGCGATGCGGCTTCCCGTTGTCAGTCTGATTGACATATTCAGCCCTCCACAATTTTGATCCAGCACGAATCCTCTGCCATGCGCCCTTCGGTCTTGCGGATGATCGCCAGCGGGTCATAGCAGTCCAGTCCCAAGTCAGACAGGTAATATTTCAAACCGTCCCGCTCCTGCGGCACACAGCGGTCTTTCAAGAAGGTTTGCAGATCGTCCCATGTGGGCTTGCGGTTCACGCCGAAAGCAGTGGAAAGGGGAGAACTGACCTCGTTTTCGATGGCAAGTTGATGAGTTGTTTGGTCAGCGCAGATCTTCGTACAGAGCTTGTTCCCATCGTAGTAGTACAGGATCAGGAGGGCGTGAGCGCTGCTTCGGGCATTGGCCAGAAAGACATTGTAATCAGACACGGCAGGGCGGCGGATGGTGATGCTTTCCCCATCGAATTGCAGCGTTACGGTGCGGCTGCCCTCAGAGATACCCAGGTCCTTCATCCAAGCAGATGGCAGAGCCACGCGGTAGCCATTGGCATCCGGACCGGCGTTTCCACCCGCCTTGTTGATAAGAATATTTGCAGTTCGTTCCTCGTGTAGCACGGTCATTCACCTCAAAAGTTTCTTGCAATTATTATACCTATTGGACACCAATAAATCAAGAAGTTAATTTTACAACAGCATTGTCACGAAAATGAAACCGCTATACGGAAGCTGCTTTCGCAAGCATAGCATTTGGCCGTCCAAATGCGCTTGTTAGGGGAAGCAATTCCCCTATAACCCCTTATGAATTGAAAGGAAAAACGATCATGAGAAAACGACCAATCAAAATATCGCTCCGTTTGAATGAGCAGGAGCATGAACATTTGAAACAGCAGGCTATGCTCTCTGGCTTCCCAATGGAAGTATTCCTCCGTGCGCTGATCTCTGGCATGAACCTCCGATCCCGACCACTCGCTGAATACGCCGAAATCCGGCGTCAACTCGCCGGCATTGGAAATAACATCAATCAAATCGCTCATGTTGTCAACACCCGCGGCTTTGCCACGAAGGAAGACATTGCCGCAGTCACGACAGCACAGCGGGTGATCTGGCAGATCGCAAAGCGGCTTTGAGATAGCTTATTCCAAGATATATGCCGTCTGAACAAGGCCAACGACAAAAAGCAGAGCGCGCAGCCTCCTTTCTCAAGGCTGCGCGCCCGTTTTTTGTTATATCGATTAATTCCCGCTTCTGGGACGCAAGCATCGAAATATTGCTTGTGGAGATGGCATTTTGTGGTATAATTATTTTGTGAAATTATAAGTATAGGCGGAGGAGAGCGACCTATGACAATCAGTAAGAAGCTGGAAACGATCTATCATAATGGACAGCCGGACGGCATTCGCTCGATTCGCCGGAATCTCTCAACGATGACCACCTATGTAATTCCCCGCCCACTCCTATCAGAGGCGAAAAATATTTCCGGAATTACTCGTCCGGGTATTTACTATTTGATCAACGAGAGTGATGACAACAGAATTGCGCAGATCTATATTGGACAGACGCGGAATGGCATCAATCGTTTAGACGATCACAACCGTTCAAAAGATTTCTGGAACAAAGCAATTATGTTTCTTGCTGAGAGCAAGACATTTACGCTGGATATGATCAGCGGCCTTGAAAAATTTGCAATTATGAAGGCGCAGGCATCCAAGCGATACAAGGTTGAAAACAGCGTTGTTCCGAAGTATGAAATCGATGAATATGACCTTGTAGCAGTGGAAGAAGTTTACGATGAAATCCAGTTTATCATGGCCACACAGGGCTATAAGATGGATGATGCGAAAAGGTCGATCAATGAGGAACGCATTCTTCATACCACGCGGAACGGCATTGCTGCGAGCGGCATGTATGACGGTGAGAAATTTGAAGTGCTGGACGGTTCCGAGATCAACATGGATAAGCCGGCGCATTTGCAGAGCTATAATAGGCTTAGAGATGAGTTGCTGTCCAAGCAATCTATTGTCAAGGCTGGAGAAAAGTACATCTTGAATGTTACATTAGATTTCAACACACCGAGCGGCGCAAGCAACTTTGTACTTGGAGGCTCGACAAACGGCTGGATAGAATGGAAAGACAGGGACAGAAAAACCTTGGACGAGCTGTTTAGAAAGCAAATTATAAATGATGGGGAGGCCCGTAATGGCACTTGAAAATAAACTTGGCATCACCAACTCCGCCGAGCTTGCCCGTGAGGAGGAGCGCATCAGCAAAAAGAAGGCTGTAGAACTATTTGAGAGCGGCGCTCTGGACAAGCTGGCTCCCGGCAGATTTGCGTCGCTGCAAGCCATTCATAAGGCGCTTTTCGAGAATATTTATGACTTTGCTGGTGAACTGCGCACGGTGAATCTGGCAAAGGGCAATTTCCGTTTTGCCCCTTTGATGTATCTGGAGGCGGCGCTGGCTAACATCGACAAGATGCCGCAGTCCACCTACGATGAGATCATCGAGAAGTATGTGGAGATGAATGTGGCGCATCCGTTTCGGGAGGGCAATGGCCGAAGCACCCGAATCTGGCTGGATGC
>OHKO01000609.1_pt1 | contig 11401 bp, 10 predicted proteins | sample 1568851 | NCBI WGS metagenome assembly OHKO01 (sample SAMEA3879549, study PRJEB24766) | human gut metagenome | biome: human-associated habitat; feature: feces | place: USA | collected 1985/1987 | reverse complement strand
ATCCGGACCAAATCACATAAACCGGATTTTTCACGCTGATACGACGTCCATTCCGCACAAATGCGGTCAAAATTCCTCTGATCTGATCCTCTTCCACCGGTCCTTCCACCTCTGTCTGATTATCCCCTGCCATATAAAACTGACCGCCTTTTCGTTTTACAACACGGTGCAGAACCAGAATGCTCCCTTTTCTGCGGTACAGCACAACATCTGCGCGCCGGATTTTTTTCACATCCGCTTTTTTTATGACCGCGGCATCTCTGCCCGGCACAAACATCGGATACATACTGTATCCTTCGGGATAGATCTGTATGACCTCTCCCGCTTCTAATAATTGTTCAATATCATATTTCATCGGAAACCTCTTTTATACAGCTTATCATCCTGAATTATTGTAGCATTTCCCCTGTCCAAATGCTATAATATTTCCAATTCATTTGTAATGGAAAGGAACCACAACGATATGAAAACATCTGATGGATTCGTAAAAACAACAATCGCAGGTATTCCCTATCTTCTGCCCTATGGTCAGAAAATTGCCGACCATGCACGCTCCCTGCGCCTAAATGACTCCGGTGCACTTTTATGGGATACACTCTCCCTGGGCGCGGACAAAAGCACGCTCTTATCTGTGCTGGCGAATTACTACAATACAGATGCTGATATGCTCCCTCAGCTTACCTCTGACTTAGACAGCTATCTTGCCTCTTTAAAGCAGCTTGGCATGCTCTCTTACAATGCGCCGGCAGAAAATTTCCCACCTCATTCTGATCAGACCGACAATACGTTTCCTGCACTGTTTTCTGACGATCGTGCTCCAAAATATTATAAGATCGGCGTTCTCTGCTTTTCATGGTTTGGCCCGGACGATCTGTTTGATACCTATTTTAAAGATTTCTCCTGCGAAGCTGCTGTGGCTGATCAGCGCATTTTTATAATAACCGGGAAACCGTCTCATCTTGCAGATGGTACACTTCTGCTCCACACCACTGAACTTACCATCTTTGACGTCACCGACACCTACCGCTTTGTCTTTGGCACTCACTGGGGAATCCATGAAATGCGCGTAAAAAAAGACGGCTCTGCCGCCGTCCTCTACTGTGTTGATGCCGATAATAAAGATCATGCAGAAAATATTTTTCATGCACTGCGTTTTGCCTTCCTGATTGCCGCACAAAAGCAGGCTCTTTTTGTCCTGCACTCCGTTTCTATTTTTTATCAGGGAAAAGCCTGGCTCTTTTCCGGCAGCTCCGGCACCGGCAAATCCACACACGCGAACCTCTGGGCGAACCGGTATCATACTCCGGTTTTAAACGGAGACTTAAATGTACTTGGCATCAAGAACGGCCTGCCTTATCTATACGGTCTGCCCTGGTGCGGGACGTCCGAAACATACACCACCACCACCTATCCACTTGGCGGTATCGTGTTTTTAAAACAGGCTCCTTTCAACCGGGTGAACTCTCTCCCACCGGATGAACAGGCACTTTTTCTGATGCAGCGCATGATCTCCCCGACCTGGACGAAAGACCTGCTGTTAAAAAATCTGGCATTTGCAGAAACACTTGCCCCGCTGACAAAAATTTTCCGGCTGAATTGTACAAAAAATCCCGAAGCTGCAGCCGTCATGAAAGCTGCCATTGATCAGTCCATATAAGACGCTTTCTTTCAAAACTCATCCATCATTTTCTGTACTTCCTCTGCGGTCAGCACAACACACCTCTGTTCCCGGATTCCATACACCCTCCTGCACACCGACAATACCGTTGGGCGGTGTGTGGTCACGATACAGGTGCGCGGTTCATTTGTCTGCATGATATTTTTCAAAACCCTGCGCTCGGTTGCAACATCAAGTGCACTTGTCGCCTCATCCAAAAGCAGGATCGGCGCACGGCGAAGCAATGCCCTTGCGATTGAAAGCCTCTGTGCCTGTCCTTCTGAGAATCCGACCCCCCGCTCTCCGACTTTACTATATATCCCATCCGGCAGTTTCTGTACAAACTCCCAGGCACAGGATACTATCAGTACTTCTTTGATCTCCTCATCCGTAGCATCCGGTCTGACATTCCGCATATTTTCCGCAATCGTGCCGGAAAACATTGTATTTCCCTGTGGCACATAAGAGAACAGACGGCGTGCTGCCGGTGTGATTGTAAGCACTTCCCCTGTTTTTGCTCCCACCAGATCTTCATCCCCGCTTTGTATATGCAGCAGGGCGAGCATAATGCGCAAAAGCGTTGTTTTTCCTTCACCGGAAGGTCCGACTAACGCAACAATCTCATGTGGATGTGCCTCAAAGTCCGCCCGCATAAACACCTTTGTTCCATTGTGATAAGTATAAGACATCTTAGAAATGCAAAGACTGATGCCGTTCTCCCGGTTCTCTTCATAAAATTTCTCCGCATGCTCTGCATCCGAATAGTCCTCTTTTGGCATGCCAAGGATATCCATCAGCCTTCCAGCAGATGTGGTCAGCGAAATCGCCGTCGGTACCAGTGACACAAGCTGATTCAGCGTTCCTGTCAGTGAGCCGGACAATGATAAAAACATCGTCATCGTACCGTAGGAGATCGCACCACTCCAGACGCGGTAAATACCAAATCCATAACAGCTGTATGACACCGCAAGCCCGACGATCGATAACAGGATCGAGGTTGCCATGGACATTTTCTGAAACTCCAGCTTCATACCAAGATATTCTTTTTGCAGTCCTCGCAGACGTTCCCCGTAGAGCCGCACCAGATCAAAAGCCTTGATCGTCTGGATATTCGAAAATGCCTCCTGGTTAAATCCGGACATCTTTGCATTCATAGCTGCGCTTTTCTCATTATTTCCTTTCATTCGCCTTAAAATCCGCCTCGACATCAGCATACTGACCGGCATGCCAAGCATCGCAAGAAGTGCAAACATCGGATCATTGTAAAAGACAAGCGCAAACGTACTGATAAACCGCACAGTATATATGATCAGATTCGGAATCCAGCTTAAAATACCATTTGAAATGTTTGAGGCATCCGAATTCCAGCGTGTCAGGAGATCTCCCGTGTGATATTTCTGGATTGCCTCAAGATCCGTCACTAACATTTTATCAAAAATATCTGCCTTGATATCATTGTCCACACTGATACTGATCTTATTGGAAAAATAACTGGTCACCTGTGAGATCAGCATATTCCCTATGGAAAACCCGATATACAGACAGAACGTACGCACCAAAAGCCCCGCCTGCTTTCCGGTGATAATATCGACCATATCCCTTGAAATCAGACTTGAAATCAGTGAAACAACTGTTCCAGACAGACCAAGCAGCGTGTAAAAAATCATCTGTTTCCAGTACTTTCTCGCATACTCATAGATCCAGACGGTCTCCCGCCACATATCTTTTAATACACCCTCTTTGATCCTTTTATGATAAAATTTCAGACTGTCTAACATAATATTTCCCCATTCTAGCCGATTTCCAGTTATTATAACAAATATGAACCACGAAAAAAGAGGTTACCACATGTATATGTCAGGCAATCTCTTCCTCACATACCATATGATAACCCCATCTGAACTCCATATGATCCTACATCGCCCAGTCAGTTACTGTATCATCCGATCCATATCCTTTCTTTTCCCAGGATGGCTTGCGGTTTCCATTATCGGTATTGTAACTTCCAGCATATCCCGAATCCACATAATGCGTCTTAAGTCCGCAGGCTGTAGCTGTATATGCCGGACATCCCAGACATCCGAACTGCTGTCTGTATCCTCTGGTGCCTCCATTCCAGCCTGAATAATCCGGTGCCTGCCAGTTACCATTCATATACTGGCTATCACACTTTATATTATTTGCCGTATCTGAATTATCAGCCGCTCCACCGCTTGCAAGATACACACCTTCTGCCGTATCTTGATATGCGATGATCATTGGTCTCTCATATCTGTTCATTTCTGGTTTATTTCTCAGTTCATTTGTTATCTTTTCTTATTGCGCCTGCCCCTTAGTCCGTAACACTCACACTTGAGATTGCAAGTCCCGGATCCGATTTTACAACCAGATCACCAAAACCGATATTATCGTTCGGATTCTGATGATATCCCAAAGAAACACAAAGAGAACTTGTTCCGTCTCCTGATGTGCACCCCCTGCCACCGGAAACATAAGTAACCGGCTGATTAAATGAGATATTTAACTGCTGTGCTTCTTTAGTATGATCCGCATTATGCACGGCATTCACCTGAATACGGTAATCACCTCTTCCGGTCTGCGGTGTCTGATGGATATATGCTGTTGTCGTATAACAACCGCTTCCGTCGCCACTTGCTAAATATACTCCTTCTGCAAGTTCATCACTGGTAAGTAACACTGGTTTCATATACTCTTTCATGCGAACTTCCCTCTCCCCTGTTCTTTTCACTTATTTCTATCTATTTTAACCATATCTTTTTGTGCTGTCAAGCATTAGTACACGCCTTTTTTCGCCCTGAACCGATTTTTTTATAATGAATTTTTAAAACCCACAATGCTCCAATAACCAGCATCAGGTAAAACCCCACTCCCCTTGTCACGCACATTGCAGGAACCAGATACTGTCCTGAAAATACCGGTAGAAATACCTTTCCATACATCGCCTCCGTGATTCCCTGTGCTCCCGGTACCGGAAGCATATCCACCGCAACATAGATGGCTGCCTGAAGCAGCAGGATCTGGTACATCGCTGTTCCAGACAGTCCAAATCCCAGATACACCAGAAAAGTCAGCAGAAAAGCACTGCTTCTCTGAACAAATGTCATCACAATTAAAATCAGTATTTTTTCTTTGTGATCCCGGAAAAAGAGAACCGTTCCACGGTACCCATCCAGAAATCCGTCCAGTTTTTCCAACCATTTCTCTTTTGGTATTTTCATGCCGCATTTTTGTGCCATGACAATTATTTTTTCGGCCAGATGACGGATCAGAACCGGTCTTAACATGACAAATAAAAGAAGAATTACGAGCAGAACATTTAAGGAAAGTCCCACGATATACCAGAAAAAATATCCGCCAAGATGCTCTTTCAGTAGTTTCTGCCAGAATAACAGGATCATCATTCCGACGACCGCCAGCACAAATTTATAAGCTGTCGCAACAGCCATCAGCACCGCGGTTCCCTCCGGCAGAGGAATACCGTCCCTTTTCATATAATAAAGCTGCATGGGCTGTCCTCCCGATGCAGACGGCGTGATCCCGGAAAAAAAGAACCCGGCAAATGAATATCCAACACACTGACGCACATGTACTATGATCCCGACACTTCGAAGCAGAAAACAGATCATACAGCCTTCCGCAGCAACAAAAAATACTGAAAGGAACAATGCCGCCCCGACATATACCGGCTTCATTCTGATTAGTGTAGATTTCAGTTGTGAAAAATTTTGTCCACGCAGGACTACACCAAATGTAAGCATCATGATCGCAAGAAACAAAAAAAATTCTTTTCCATATTTTCGGTCTGTACTCTTACGTTTCATAAGCAACCGCCTGTTCTTCCCGCACGATCAGATCTGAAAGACGTCCCTCAAACACCACGCGGCAGTTTTTGTATTCACAGACATCCTTCGGGGTGACCAGTGAAAAATGTTTCTCCGATATGAAAATCCCCTGTTCCCCTAATACTTCTGCCAGATAAGATGAACATGTATACTGGTTTTTCAGGTAAAATTTCCGGTGGCAGAGCAGGGCCAACAGTCCAGCAGCCGCATAGTGCATATGGAATCTGTTTTTGTAATCCTTATGCAGGCGTTCACGGATCGCTTCTTTCTGTTCACCGGTGCAGTCCAGTTCACAGATCCGGTACTCAGCCGTCGGAAACGCCCCCGCGATCTGTCTGCTCCACTCGCGCTCAAATCCTGCAATCAACGGGATATACGGATTTCTTCTTCCAAAACTGTAAGCTTCCGACAACTGTTCATCAAGTGACAGTACCACATGAACGTATTTCTGTCCCAGATAATGTCTGATCAGAGATGCAAAAAAACCTGGTGTGTCCACTAATGCAATATATATGTGTGCCATATTCTTTGGTTCCTTCCTGTTTTTTCTATTTTTTGCATTTTACTGAAATCTGTAAACTGCATTCGCAAGACGGTAACCGCCAATGGTCAGCCGCCTTCCAACTGCTCCGGGCAGATCCGTCCATCCGCTCAGACTCGCGTATTTCAATTTATAGTACAGTTTCGGATTGGATGTTTTGATATCTCCCCACAGATTCTTTCGCTTTTCCAGTGCTTCCTCATTTCCGATCAAAAGCAGGTGAATCGATGAGATCGCCATCATGATCGAGATATTGCGGTACATATACGATGCCAGTTTTGGTTCCTTCTCTTTTATTTTTGTAAGATCTGCCCCCGCGATCACCATTCTGGTCACTTTCATCTGCTGGTCGATCCGCTTTTTTAACATCTGCTCGTTGACAGACTGGTCATCCCTGCCAAGATAATACTGGTACAGATCAATATCCATATAAAAAATATTTCTGACATACGGCAGCGGGCAGTAGGCAAACAGATTGTCCACATAAAACGTATGCTCCGGCAGAACAATTCCCGACTGCAGCAATATTTCCGTGCGGTAAACCAAGGCATGCATGACCAGATACTGGGACGGCAGGAAATGCCCGGTCTCACTCCAGGGGCAGATTTTTTCTGCAGGAAACACATTCCCGTATCCCATACTGCGCGTTATCTGCTGCTCCAGATGATTGTATACATAGTTGCAGACAAACAGATCCGGCTTTTCTTCGCCCTCTCCCGCCTCTTTGCAGTAATATCTGATTTTTTCTAAAAGTTTCTGATAGGCAGTTCCGTCCAGCCAGTCATCGGAGTCCACCACCTTAAAATAAACACCCCTTGCGCAGGCAAGTCCCGCATTGACACCGGAACCGTGTCCACCGTTCTCCTTATGTATCACTTTCACAAGATCCGGATATTGTTTTTGATATGCATCCGCGATCTCCCCTGTCTTATCCTTTGAACCGTCATCTATAATAATGATCTCCACATCTTCTCCGCCCGGCAGAAGCGATTCGATACACCTCGCCATATAACTTTCAGAGTTGTAACATGGAACCACAAAACTCAGATATTTTTCTCTGTTCTCCATCCTAAGCTTCCCTCCCTTTCCTTTCACAGATAATCTTACGGGAAAACTCTTAAGAGAACGGACAGCTTTTCTTAAATATTTTCGAAATTATTTCTAAACAAAATCGGAATCATTTTACGATTCCAGTAAAATGGTTCCGATCTTATATCCTTCCTGTTCTATTTTCTGATCATTTGCGAATGTGATAAAACTGCCGGTCGCCGTATCCCGCACCGCAAAATATACACTGTAACATCCAGCCTTTACACCCCGAAGCGGTATATTTGTTAAAAAGTTCTCCTTTTTTTCTGCTTCATTTCCCCCGGCAAGTGACGCAATATCCCCTGAGGGGATTCCCTCATAAATCGTCTGACCGGTTTCATCTTTCACAAGGAATACCGGTTCACACTCTTTATAGACCGGTGCAAATCCGACATTCTTAAGTGACACTTTTATCTCTGTCGTATCTTCCCAGAAATCATGCTGCATAAAAACATCCGACAACACCAGACGGTAACCTAAATGCCTCTCTATATACGAAAGTCCTTCCATCCCGTCAAAGCAGTCCGATGTCTGTACCGCAGATGACGCCCACTTTTCTAATACAGCCGCATCATAGTCCTGATTCAGATAAGTCACATGCATGGTTTTTAAATCCGCAATAGCGCACTCTAAATCATTATATTCATTGTCTATGATGACCTCCCCGCCATTTGGCACACGGGAACACAATTTTTCCTGAAAAGCAAGTTCTTCCATGCGGTTCCACGCCTGATCTGTACCTGCCTCTGCGGCACTTTTTTCACCATAAGTACCACAGTCATTGCCGCTTCCTAACATTCCGTCATTGAACAGTCCAAGCCTGTCATACAGCGGATTTTTACGATCTTCCTGCAAGTCTGCATCTGCACTTTCCAGGATCTTCCGCCACTGTACCGGTGTCCGCACTGCAAGATACATCTGGCTATCCGTCGATTTTACAAGCTGTTTTGCAAGCTGCTGTAAAGACTGCTGATCTGCATACTTTGTCCCATTGAGTTCCCCCCAGTTGCCGACAAAGAGCCCCTGTAATGTAAAAACAGAGTCACTGTATTCTGTTAATATTCCTCCAACCTGCTGCATATGTTTTATCACAAAATCGATACTCTCCGGTTCATACTTCTCATTTTCCCCATTCCAGTCATACAAAAACCGTACGATCCAGTGCTCTTTTGTCACAGACATCGCCTGAAAAAGTCTTTCGATATTCTGCAGACCTTCCTTTGATATTTCTTTGTCCCGGTATTCCCTTAAATTGATCTGCGCCATGGCAAGGGCATGATCTGTATCTTTTTGCATCTGCCTGTCTAACTGCTCACTCATATCCGCCGGTTCATCCGAAATCAGGAAACCATAAATATGATAAAATCCACGATTCGGATTCCAGATTTTCTCCGTAGATTCCGTAAAAGTCTCCGTGGTAAGCATTACCTGCCAGTGAAAATAATCATGTATCCCCACAGCAATTCCGGTGATCATTAACACAAACAAAATGAAAAACAGTAATTTTTTTCTCATCTTATTCCTCGTATTTATTCTTTTGAAACAGCTTCATCTTCGTTACCAGCCGGCTTCGTTTCTTTGCATTTTTTAAGATGGCAATACTTGATATTCCACGAAGTTTCCGGTTGCGGTATACAAAACCGAAAAATGTCCTTACCCACAGAATGGGATAAAGTATTTTATACTGCCCGGCTTTCGGATGGCTTAGGTGCATCTGATGATGAAACTCCCTGATATAATCAATCCATCCTGTTCCCCTCATGGCTACCATGCGTTTTGAATCTGCTTCACCAAATTCCTCGGCTTCCATGATCTCTGTAAAAAACTCTTCCAGGTAAGCCTCCTCTTTCATTGCCCCGGCTTCTCCTGCCTTTTCCAGAAACTGCACCTTGTTTTCTGATAATCCCAGATATCTGACACAAAATAACGTAACCACGCATGTAAAATTTAAGATGCCGCATTCTCTGACCAGTGTTAAAAATTTTGCTTCCTCCTCTGCCGTACATCCATGTTCCCAGAATACAACCCAGTCGCAAAGAAGTTTTAAGCCAAATCCGGAACGCAAAAAATGCTGCAGCATATGTAATAACAGATAAAATGCCTGATATGATGGCGAGGCCAGGAAAAAATCCACTCCCATGGCATTTTCAGTAACCCTGTTTTCAAAAAAATCTTTCTGACATTTTTCCAAAAAAATGTTCACTTCCGTTGAATCAAACGGCTCCACTAATGCACTGTGCAGCTCTAAACGGATTCCTTCCGGGCTCATATAAGTAAGATGGTGATTTTCCTGATGTCCGCTCTCTGCCACAAATCCATGCACCTGCAGACATCTGCCAGCCTCCTGCGCCATCTTTCCGTTCTCAACTAAAAGATCAACATCCCCCGACTTGCGCAGTTCCGGCACCGGATAAAGTCCTGCTACGCCGCTTCCCTTTAATAATATCGTATCAATTCCCGCATCTTTCAAAAGACCTGTCACATACCGGCTCATAAAAAGCAGACGGTAGGACTGCCATACAGTCTGCGTACTTCTCTCCTGCACTCTTTTCCAGTCTGCCCCGTCCTCTGGCAGAATATTTTCCAATACGTCATACAAAAGCGGCAGCACACGATGACGATCCGCTATGGAAAGAATACTTTCCCAGTCCGTTTCCTGTTGTTTTAATCGTTCCCATTCCTGCTTTAAAGCTGCCTGATTTTCTACATGCGGTTCTGCATGTAGTGCTGCATCCAAAAGACTGCACAATATAATTTCTTTCTCTTTATTTTTTTCTTCCATCTGTCCACCTCTTTTTCCATATAGCAAGTGCTTTTCTCTTTACAATTCCAAATTCTTTTGTGTGGCAAAAGCAAAGAAGCATCACAAGGCTCGGCACCACAGCACATATGAAAAATCTCTTTAAAAATACGATCACCCTTCCACCATCCGCAAATAAGCAAAGCCGGTCTGTTCCATACCAGATCACACCGGTTACCGCTGTATAGATCACATAGCGGACAAAAAACGGAGCCACCTTCGCATGCAGTCTGTGTCTGTACAGCACATATGGTTCCACCCATACAGAGGTGAGCATGGTAGAGAGAAATGTTCCGGCAAACACTCCGAATGTTCCAAATTTCCATACCAGAATCAGTGAAATAGCAAGGTTTAACACCGCTTCCACCAGTGCTTTATACCGGTCAAACCAGAACAATCCAAGCGAGTCCCGGAATGTCAGCACCGCTTTTCTCGTTCCATTGATATAAAAGTTAATACATAAGATTAAGACCACCGGCATATCAAACAGATACTGCTTTCCGAAAGCGAGCTCCACAAACGGATTTAAAAGTTCATACAAGCAGATCGCCGCCGCCCCGTAAAGCCAGTTTCCGATAAAAAAAGCAGTCTCAAAAATGCTTTTTACCCTGCCCTCATCTTCTGTAGCTCCCAGATTACCAACACTTGCGGTGATTCCCTGAAAAATCTGGTCTAACACCTGTCTGACTGAGCCGATCAGAAGGAAATAATTAGAATAAATGCCAACACTGATGACGCCCACAAAAGAAGAAATCAGCAGATTATCGGTATTATTGACCACCACATTTCCAACACGGGCTATGCCGCAAAAACTCTGCTCAACGGCAAGGCTGCGGCTGCCTGCGAGGTGCTTTTCGAGGTGTTTACCGAGGGCAAGTTCCCCATAGACCTCCAGACTGCCGAGTGCCTTTACACCGGTATTTCCACAGATACAGGCTGCTTCCGTTTTGAAAATACCACTCCCAGATGTCATGAGATAGTGGCAAAGCTTATGGGATATGGTATCCCTTACGCAAAGATAAACCGTGAGCTGTTCGAGATAAAGAGCAGGGCACGCCTTACTGTAGAGCAGCACGTTATCAACTCCATGGAAATGTACCTTGATGACAAGTGCGCCGTTATTGCAGTTACCTCCGATATGATAGCGGAAACAGGACTTGCTCCCGAGGAATTTGAGGGACTGGCTTCCATTCCCATGCAGGTGGAGGGCGTTGAGGTAGGCGTTACCATAGGCGCGGGCAATATATGGCGCGGTAGAAGCGGCGGCAGCATGGATAGGAACCGCGCGGATCAGATGGGCATGCTTGCAACCACCATAAACTGCATGGCAATGGAAGCGGCGCTGAAGGAAGAAGGCGTTGAAACATTGGTGCTTTCAACGCTGCATATGCCCTCCTTCTGCGATGATTTTTCCGCGGAAAAGGCAATAGACGCAATGCGGCAGGGCAAGG
>OHKO01000604.1_pt1 | contig 11436 bp, 8 predicted proteins | sample 1568851 | NCBI WGS metagenome assembly OHKO01 (sample SAMEA3879549, study PRJEB24766) | human gut metagenome | biome: human-associated habitat; feature: feces | place: USA | collected 1985/1987 | reverse complement strand
AACCTCTTGGTTAATTTCAACCTTATATTTTCGTTTCAATTCTTTCATCCAAGAGTCCTCATGTATAGCCTGATAATCACGGATTACCGATTCTTTTACATCCAAATAGCTCTCCGGTCCCTTTTTCAATTTCTTACCCATCACAAAGGTATAAGAAAAACCGGGAACTTGTTCAAAACTTCCACACTTAAAAACTAATTTATCGACATATTGATTCTTCCCTATAATAAATACGCCCACTTCTATGCTTGCTTGCGGAACCGCCGTGTGCATCATCAACTTTTCCAAAGCGGATTTCCACTCCTCCATCGGCTTTTTCTTTAAATATTTCTTAATGACAGAAGCCATTTTCTTATTCCTGCAATGAATAACAGCTCCTTTATATCGAGGCAAATCCCAAGCATAATCCGATTTATGCTGCTTGAAATAGTGTTCCAAGTCGGCTTCGGAACAAGCATATTCTGTCTCCTGATACTTCCGCGTGAGATAAGAAACCAATAAACCATCATGTACCTCTTGCAAACGTAACGCCCAATCGGGATATTTCCCGGCCAAAGCCCCTGACCGGTAAAGGGCTAAAACATCTTTTCTGACCGAAGAAGAGCAAACTCCTCCATGCTCCATATATGCTTGTATTTCCTCCTTTTTGTCGTGATATGAGGCAAAAGGCTTACGCTCTACCCACTTGACGATATGAAGACCTAAAGGAGAATAAAAAGGAACCGAGATTTTGTTCTTTTCCAGCACTGTCAATTTATTCACCCATTCCTGCATGTTCTTATTGACAGGCATCCAAGGCAACAAGCCTCCGACTTGCCGGCTGTCTGCATCGTCTGAATAACGGCGTGCCAACAACGAAAAATCAGCCCCACTCCGCAACGCTGAATAAATAGAATCCATTACAGCTTGCGCCGCCTGTTCTGCGGCCGGAGTCGCATTTTGAGGCAAATATTTACTGATATGAGCGATCCTCACCCAATCATTCGTTTGAAGTCGCTGTTTGTTCCGTTCATAAATAAAACGGGCTTCCTGTTCCTCCATACCGGCATCCACCACATACGATTTCACCAAACGACCTTCATAAAACGAAAGTTGCCTGCGAAAAGCAGAGACAGTGTCCAAACCACTATCCATAGCGTATCTTACCTTCAGTTTATAATTGATAAAAGCAGGTAAATAAGCCTCGGGAGTCTGCTTGGGAGCTTTTCGATAATAATACTCGAATTCGGAACGATAGACAGGCTTACCCTCAATATACAACACGACATCTCCTTGCGCCTGCATTTCGGACACAGACACAAGGAGAAGCAAGAGAACACCGAGCAAATAACGCGGCATTATTTTTTCATTTTATTGAGGACGGCTGTAATTAGGAGCCTCACTAGTGATAGCTACATCATGCGGATGGCTTTCCAATACACCGGCGTTAGTAATACGAGTAAATTTGGCATCATGCAGTTTCTCAATATTAGCTGCGCCACAATATCCCATACCTGCACGCAAACCACCTACCAACTGATAGATTACTTCGTACAAAGTACCTTTGTAAGGAACACGTGCAGCAATACCTTCCGGCACCAATTTCTTCACATCGGAAGTTCCACTTTGGAAGTAACGGTCTTTAGAACCATTCTCCATCGCTTCCAAAGAACCCATACCGCGATATGACTTAAACTTACGACCATTGAAGATGATAGTATCACCCGGAGATTCTTCTGTTCCGGCAACCAATGAACCAATCATTACACTATATCCACCGGCAGCCAGAGCCTTTACGACATCTCCCGAATAACGTAAGCCACCATCGGCAATCAAAGGAACACCTGTACCCTTCAAGGCCTTGGCCACGTCATACACAGCAGACAACTGAGGAACGCCCACACCGGCAACTACACGGGTTGTACAGATGGAACCCGGACCGATACCAACTTTCACTGCATCTGCACCGGCTTCAACCAATGCTTTTGCAGCTTCTCCGGTTGCGATATTACCTACTACAATATCAATGTTCGGGAAGCGTTTCTTTGCTTCTTTCAATTTCTCAATAACATACTTGGAATGTCCATGAGCTGTATCGATAACAATAGCATCGGCACCGGCATCCACCAAAGCCTGCATACGGTCGAGTGTATCCACCGTCACACCGACACCGGCAGCCACACGCAGTCTTCCTTTGGCATCTTTACAAGCCATTGGTTTATCTTTTGCCTTTGTAATATCCTTATAAGTAATCAAGCCTACCAGTTTACCATCTTTGTCCACTACGGGCAACTTCTCAATCTTATGTTCCTGCAAAATTTGTGAAGCAGCTTCCATATCGGTAGTCTGGTTGGTAGTAACAATATTATCTTTCGTCATTACTTCATCGATACGCTTATCCATATCTTTCTCAAAACGAAGGTCACGATTGGTGACAATACCGACCAAATATCTTTCATCGTCCACTACAGGAATACCACCGATTCTATACTCAGCCATCAGCGCCAAAGCATCTCTCACGGTAGAACCTCTCTTAATAGTTACGGGATCATAAATCATACCATTCTCAGCACGTTTCACGATAGCTACCTGACGTGCCTGCTCTTCTATAGACATGTTTTTATGAATAACACCGATACCGCCTTCACGAGCGATGGCAATAGCCATTTTAGCCTCAGTGACTGTATCCATGGCGGCAGTCACAAAAGGTACTTTTAACTCGATGTTGCGTGAGAACTTAGTCGAGAGTTCGACTGTTTTGGGTAAAACTTCAGAATAGGCTGGGATTAACAATACATCATCGTAAGTCAATCCGTCCATTACAACTTTATCTGCAATAAATGACATAGGGCTTTATGCGTTTAGATTTTATTGCGTGCAAATATACGCATTTTATTCAATATGGGAAAACGATAGAATATTTTTTTGCTAAGAGAATACGAAATTTTGCAGAAATAAAAAGAATCAGTCCCCCAAATGGCTCACATAAAACAATTACAAAAAAACAGGGAGTTCATGAAACAAATGAAGCGCTTTTATTCTTCTGGTCCAGTGTTTTTCATTAAATTTGTACTTTGAACAAAAGAAACAAAAGAAACATGGAAAAACAACCGCAATTTCCCTTTGCGCCCAAAGACTTCGCACGCTGCCTTAACGCCACATGCCCCCGTTCCCAAAACTGCCTGAGACGAACTGCCGCCCTGCAGGATACGGATGAACATCTATTTCTCAAAGTGGTAAACCCGCTCCGTTATCCCAAGGAGGGTGAAGAATGTGAACTGTTCCGTTCCACCGACAAAGTGCGGATGGCATGGGGAGTCACCCACCTGCTGGACAATGTGCCCTACAAAGAAGGCAGCCTACTGCGCAATATGATCATCAACCACCTGGGCAGAAGCCAGTATTACCGGTGCTTCCGCAAGGAACGCCCTTTTTCACCACAGGACCAACAGACCATCCGCCTTCTGTTCCGCCAGAGAGGCATCAGCGAAGAGCCGTCATTCGACTACTACACAAATGAATTTAACTGGTAATATCCGTCACACTGTCACAGCCGCATGCAACACATTGTGCGACAACAGTTTACCACTGTGACAGATGGTGTGACGGATGGTGTGACGGACTTTTATCTGTCACACCGCCGCCTCCGGACCTCATCATGCCCTTACCAGCTGATACACAGTGCCTTTACGTGTATGCCGTGAAGGAATACCCTGTTTCCTCAAAATTCGTCCGAATGCCGCCACCCTCTTGGCGTTCAATGGAATATCCACTTCCTGATGCAATATCTTCAATATTTCGGCAGGCGCCATCCACTCGCCCTCTTCCCCCGCTTCCGCCATGCGGAAATAACGGAAAAGGAACTGCTCTTCAGGAGAATATTGCTGAAATTCGCGGTTCGCCTCCGTCATGACATACTCGTCCGCATCATTAAACCAGTAACGCTCGCCGTGCGCCAGCTCGTGCATGGCCTGTGCATACAACTGATCGTAGTCTATGGGACGCGAGGTATCAATCACCCCCTTCACCTCAATGCAGATGAAGCGGCGGCTGCCCGAAGGATCGGTCAGCAAATCCTTGTGGTTACTGGTGGCAATGAACGAAGCATAGCGGCGCATCTCCACCACCGATGTGCCGTAAGGCCGGCGCGCATTCACCACCGGCTTTTGCAGGATGTGCTTCAAGAATCCCTGTTGTGTGGCGCTCACCTGGTCGAACTCGTCAATGTTGATCAACGCGAAGCGATTCAGGCTTAGTTCGACATCTTTCTTGCGTGAGAAATCGAGGCTGTCCGTATAGTAGGAACATTCGGAAGGCGGCATGATGCTGCGGCAAAAGGTGGACTTGCGCGTTCCCTGCGCTCCCACCAGCAGGGGCGAAACACTGTTGGCATAGCGCTTGTCCATCCCCCGCCAATGAGCCACCATGTTCAGAAACCAGCGATGGAACAATTCGGGCCAATGCGGATTGTCACAAGGTACGGTCTGCGCCAGCGGACGGATGCGGTCGCGTCCGTCCCACTCCGGAAGGTTGAACAGAAAATCCTCCAGCGGATTATACACCGGCACACGATTGGAATACACATAGCGGCTGATATCCCTGTCCCACAGGGGGATACCTTCGGCCTGTGCATCCAGGGCGATGCTGTTCAGCGCACGCTTGTCCACCGGCTGAAAGCGGAAGCAGAAGGAATGCCGCTCGCGGAACTCCGCCTCGCCGGTCTGCACGTTAAAGCGAAATTCATAACGTCTTTTCATAAACTCGGCAATGAGGACCGACAATTGCTGCTCACGGCTCAAAGCGCATTTGCTTCCGAAATCCTGACGCCGGCTGTACACATTCCGCACCACCTGACGCACCAGTTCCAACGGTTTGCGTGCAAAATGACGGAAACGCGCCCTGCTGACCACCGCTTCCTCCGGAATGCCCGACCGGAAACAGTTCAACGCCAGTTGCGAAAGAAGGGTATCCCAGCTATAGGAGGACTTTTCATCGGCCGGATCGGGCTTATCCAAATCAATGTAAGCCTGCCTCAAGGCCGCCTCGAACAGCATGGAGAGCGCATCTGCCGTTTCATAACTCCCCAAGGCACGTTCCAAAGGACGCTGGCCGGAGACAGCAGGTTCGGTATGCAAGGCCATTTCATCGGGCATCCCCATAGGCTGTGACAGGTAGAACTGCACGGAGTCCGGCCGGTAAAGCACATCGGGGTCATAGGAAAGGCGTGAATATTGTTCCAGGAAAGGTTCCTTGGGACGGATATCGAATGACAACTGGGGCTGGTAGCACTTCACCGCCATGATGTAGGCATGAGCATGAAACGCTTCCGCCTCCGCACGGGTAAGGGGCAGCGTATTGTCGGGTCGGGTGAAAGCCACCAGGATTTTCACCGAATGTCCGCTGGCGCCCATAAAGGCGCACCGCGTCTGCGGCAACTTCCATGCCTCCCGTTTCACCTGCTCCACTTCCGCCCTGCCCGCCAAGGGGCCTACGGTCAATTCCACCAATCCGTTATAAGCCTTCATGCACTGTCCGCCCTCCGTCTTGCGGAACTCGGCGGCAGGCATCATCTTGGGCAGTTTGTCCGCCGCCTCGCAATGGTCGCCGGGGAGGAAATGGCGCAACTGGCTTCTGAACATGGTGACGGGACAGGTTTTCACCTCCTCTTTCATTCTTTCTACCCATGCATCCAGTGTAAGAGTGCTCTGGGTTACATGGTTTCCGCCGTCGCGTACCTGGGTAATCTTTATCATTTATCGTGTATTTATTCGTTTTTTCCAATCTATAAAGATACGGATAAAATCGGGAAACAAAGCAATATACAGGAAGGTTTCTTTCAAAAAAAAGGACGCGAAGGGCACAGGAATTTCCGATAGGGAGGTGAAGCGGAAAGATATTGAAGGAATGCATTCGCGACAGGTATAATCCAGACCATTATATGCTATGATACAATGTATTGCACCATTTGGAACAATGAGTTTTTCTAATAGAAACCATTAATTCTAGCGCATGGTACAACCTGTCTTTACATATAGGAATAAGTTGTTCCACTGATAGGAATAATTTGTTCCATTAGCATGAAACTATTTGTTCCACTGGACGGAACAAACTGTTCCAACAAGTGGAACAACCCACATCATGCATGTAAAAAGAGGCTGTAGCATATGTGCAAGATTAACAAAAGTCTGTCACCGTATCCGTCACGCTATCCGTCACCATCGCAACACGTTGTGATTCAAGTGTATAAGTTACCATGTGACAGATGTGACGGATGTGACAGTTTATTTTCTTTTTTATATGAGGATTGCATACTATCCACGGGATTGTACTAACTCAATAACCATGTTGTTAAAGGAGCTACAGGGGTGCAAAGTAAATTCAGCTATTATTTTGCTTGTAGGGGCGAGGTTTGCTCGCCCGAAAATAGTCTACGTTGCATATTACTCCCAAGATCGTGACCGTTGGTTCGGGCAGGCAAGCCCCACAACCGTCAAGCTAAGGAAAAACATCTACCGTAAAGCATATCCTAATGCCTCACCAAGTTCTTCCAACGAATATCTGCCCGACTGCAATTCTAGTTCCTTGGCGTATCTGGAAGGGTCACCGCTTTCATTCCTGTACAAAATAATCAATCGTCTATCCTTTACCTTCATGCTTATTATATCTTCCTTCCAGAGTACCATATCCTTGTATATCTCATGACAACTCGTACTAAAAATTATAACAACAGGACATACAAATACCAAAAGAGGATAGATGCTAAAACGATGTTCTATAAAACTAGGAGAGAGAACTAAAAAAAGAACTACCACTACTATCTTAACACTAAAGAATCTGCGAAGTTTTATTCCTAAAGGCCGCTTCTTGACCTTTTTGAACTCATATCTGTCACCGGTTATGTATAATGTATCATACCGGAAGTATAATTCTTGGTCTTTCATAATTATATTTTTTTTAAGATTCATACAATCAACTCAACCTTATAACTTTTCATGATTATCCGCATATATATCACCGGATGATAAATGGGAATTTATGTGCCGGTATATTTCTCGGTACGGATGACGCTTCCACCGTAGGGGCAGACCCATGTGTCTGCTCGAAAGCATAAAGTGAATGTTATCAGGCGGACACACGGGTCCGCCCCTACGGTGAAAGCATCTATAAATTAGCATTTGGTGGTATGATTGCGGATAATCATTAACTTTCTTGGCTCTTCAAGCCTGCTTTTAATTATCTGACATTCTCCTCTTTTATACATCGAACATATCTTATGCGTCATTAAGCAACGAATAACGTCGCAATATTTGCGGCAAAAATACTTAATGATTATCGTATCACCAAGCGAAGTCTTATAATGTCTCAAAGAATGCGATGATTTTGGACAAAAAACGTCTGATTAGCTTGATTTGCATCTGCATTCTCGAATCAAATTAGGGATTGTGCATTTGCAATGTCTGCAATTAGTCCCTAATTATCAAATGTTTTATTGAGTTTTTATTTATCAGTAAAATAAAAAAAAACAGTAAAATAGCAGCAACTAATATTGCAGCAACTTCTCCCCCCTTATTTTGCGGTATCACATACCACAACAGACAATAAGCTATGACTGCACCAATCAACAGAGGAAACAATTTAATCCATTTTTTCCGCATTTGCTCTTTTCATTTTATAACACACAATCGGATATTCTATGATCCATTTCATTCATACAATACCAATTTGGTTTTCATGACTACATTATTCATTAGTTTGACATCGGTAAAATTAGGAATAATACAATGAACCACCTAAAAAGTAAGATAGACAAATAGCAGGCTAAAAAAACATTTTATAAACAATTAGATACCAATAAATTACAAATAGAAGTTCATACAAACGGAGCGTCATCTATAGACAAGAACATCAACGGACACGCATCACAAATAGAGCGTGCCGTATCATTTGCCATAAATTCCTGCATTTTTTTCTTCATCCGGACTATCCACCCCATATTACCACCAAATCTGCTTTCCGTTTTCATACGTAAAAATCCGCTCTTCCTTTCCCTGCGTATGATTATGCAGCCAAAGCAATGCATTCTTGGGTACTTCCACATATACCAATGTGTCGTGTCCGGCTGTTTTTCTACCGAGACTGCACCATTCGTCATTCCAATAGAAAAGTTCATAGTCATCACCAGGTATCACCTCATTACTGTCGTGAACATCAGAAGCTATTTTATTATACTTGGGGTATTTGCGATGTAAGGTGACAGATTCCGTATCGGATAAAATAGGGCGGAGAGAGCGGACTTCGCCTCCTTCATATAAAATGACCGGAGCGGCGAAAGGTTTCAATATTCCCCGTTCGTGAACGACCGGAAGATATGCAATGCCTTTCCCTTCTTCCCTGTAACCGTCTATCTTGTTATCTCCCCAAAGAAGTCCCCTCCCCAGGTTCCGGAAAGTCACGTTCCCATTCCCCGAACTTGCCAAGGCCACCGGTATCCACTGGCTATTATTAAATGTACACAAGTACGCCTGTTTGTTCTTACCGTCCAATGGGAAACTGACATCGGACAAAGGCATATCATATCCTTGTGTCACATCTTCCTCACCGGGAGACCGGTACTGCATTCTATACACTTTAGAAACTTTATAGACCACAAAGTTCTTCCCGTCCGGTCCGTAACCGATATCAACAAAATGTCCGGCAGTGTCTTTCACTACATTCCAACAATGTGCAGAACTCCTGTTGGCCCACGCCTTGACGACATCCGTTGCCGCAGGTATGCCGATAGCACGCAAGGACAAAGTGAGGAAAGCGGTCATGTCATCACAAGTCCCCCATTGCAAACTGTCCATTTCTTCATAACTCATGATATACGGATATTTGGTCATGCCTGCATTATAACGCACCGGATAACGCATGGCAATACTACGGGCTACCTCCTGCGGAGCATTCAACGAATCCAGCCAGTGACCATAACGCTGCAAGGCAGTCCTCCGCCAGTGAGACAGAGGTTCATGAGCCACCCGATAAGGCAATACATAACTACAGAAATCATCAAATGAATAATGCTTTGCCACCCCCCTCCGATTCCATACCTTAAACGCCGATTCTATGTTCTCTATTAAATAGTCACTTGTCATTACTTCTATATCCCTGACTATTTTAATCCGGGATTCGGGTTGGATTTTTGAAATAGAATCGAATACAGCGGCCACAAGCGAACGGGATATTTCCCAACTGACGGGATCCTCCTTATCCAAAGACAACAAAGCCCGTGCGTATGTGTCCGTGGAATCCAATGGTAACACAGCATATTGATCCGGCATATTTTCAATAAGGAAACAAGCTGCCTGATATTTCAACGTATCATCCCGATAGTATGCCAGCACTTTTTCCAGCTCCATCCGATTATCGCCTGCCTCACGCAAAGCACGTTCCAAGGCGGTCTTTTCCGGTAAGCAAGAAAAGAATGCGCTGACGAGAAACAGAAAAGATAAAAGCCTCAACATTTCATATCCGATTAAGGAAACGTAACTCCTTCGGGTACCAAAAACTTCATGGCCGGGACTTCTGCATTCTCCTGAATTTCCGTTGCCTGCTCGGTAACGATAACCATTCCATTGGATGAAGTCTCGTTCTTCAGCGGAATACCTTTCCATATCCATACCGTGGAATAGGTGGTTTGTCCTCCATACACTACCTCCAAAGTGTACTTGGTACACTTCCTGCCCAGTATTTCTTCTGTTCCCACTTCCTTTATCTTGTGCAGTTCACGTACTTCGTCTGTCAGATTCAAATAGTTGACCGGCTTGACGGGCAAAGTTGCTTTATTGGCCACCTTCATATCGAGGTCAATAGAGATAATCTTATCTCCATCGGCTATCGTCCGGATATGTTTCTCCACATTTGCCACGCCTCCCACTTTCATTGTAAGTTCGGACGCCTCCTTTCTGCCGTAATCGTCAAAATACTGCACGCCTTGCACTTTCTGCCCCATAGTGACCGCCTCTTTCTTGAGGATGGCAGACTTGATTCCATACTTCGCCTCTTGGGCGAATGCTGTTGCTGTAGCCGATAGCAACAGAACAGCCAATAAACATTTTACTTTCATTATCGTTTCTTTTTTAAAATAACACTATTTTATAACTTCATTTTTGCTTTTGCCATAAATCCTCCGCTCAGACCAGCATAGTTTCTTCATTTCACATAAATGCCCTCCAATAATCAGCATACATATTCTCTCCTTCCATCATTTCCTCATGCGTACCATAATGACTGACCCTTCCATTCTCAATCAAATAAATATAATCCGCATATTTTTTTAATATGTGTAGCCTATGGGATATGAACAATATGATTTTATCTCTTTTCAGCCGTGATAACAGATCCATAACAAACATTTCCAAATCTCTATCCATAGCAGAAGTCGACTCGTCAAGTATAAGCACAGAGGGATTCTTAACCAAGATGCGCGCAAAAGCTATCAATTGTTTCTGACCACCCGATAAATTTATCCCCTCTTCTCCCACAACCGTATGATAACCTTGAGGCAATCGGGCAATATATTTGTCCACTCCATAGCGGGAACAAACATCTATAATATATTGTGGAGACGTATCCACGCCACTGAGTAACAGATTATCCATCACTGTACCATTAAAAATAAAAACATCTTGCGGAACAACACCTATATTCTCCCTCCATTTTTCTATGGCAGTCCCCCTCAAATCATCCTTCCCATTTAATAAAATTTCCCCTGTCTCCAACTCATATGCTCTCTCCATGATCTTGCAAAATGTCGATTTACCACAACCGCTTTCGCCAATAATAAAAATCATTTTATCCTTAAAAGCCGCAAGAGAAATATTGTCTAAAATTCTTTTCCGTCCTGGAAAACGGAAAGAAATATTCTTAACTTGAATGCTATCCACCCTTCCCGGGGAAAAATCTCCTTCTTTCTTTTCAGAAGGAATACCCACAAACTCAAACATCCGATTAAAAGCAACTTTTGCCTCATTCAATGATACGGACACTAAAGCCAAATTAACAATTGCCGGTGCAATGGATGCCACCAGACTTATCGCAGCCATCAATTCCCCTAATTTCAACCGCCCGGACAAGACAAAGAAACTCCCTATCCCTATCGCCCCTACAATCAGTACAATACTAATAATACCATAAACAACCGATAATTTTATATTCAGCCTTCCTAAATCAAACACCTTGTTTTGAAAGAAACCATATATTGCCTGATTCAGTGCTCCAAACTCATGTTGTCTATTGAAATTCTTTATGGTATCTATTCCCTGCATCGTATTTATAAAATTACTTTCACTGTGCGCATAACTCATCATCACATTACGCTGAGCCTCAACCAACGGAGCATTATATATGCTCACTATCCAAATAAATAGCGGAATACTTATAACCAGCAATAAAGCTATGGGCCAAGAATAATAAAAC
>OHKO01000598.1_pt1 | contig 11484 bp, 6 predicted proteins | sample 1568851 | NCBI WGS metagenome assembly OHKO01 (sample SAMEA3879549, study PRJEB24766) | human gut metagenome | biome: human-associated habitat; feature: feces | place: USA | collected 1985/1987 | reverse complement strand
CAACCGACATTTCCATGTTCCTCCAATAGTATAAGACATTTCTGAATTTCCCGATTCTGTTCCTTTTTCCCTTTGCTGATCTGATTGAAAAGAACTGTCTTTGGCATTCCTCTTCGATATGGATGAGCAGACAACCAGCTTTCCAATTCATCCATAATTCTCTTTTCTAAAGAAATCTGTTCCTGCAGGCTCTTTTCTTGATCTTGGATTTCCTTTGAACACTTATTTTCTTGATTCCAAAGATTGTTTTCCAACAGTTCCAGTCTTTGTAAAACCCCATCATGATATTTTCGCTCTTTTTTTTCTCCCATTTCAAGGATAATTCCTCCACCGATTGTCTCGAGTGGTGAATAAAACCGGATAACAAACCGGTCCCCCGGACAAAACGCAGCAGGTTCTTCTAATCTTAGTTGGACATAGGCTGATTCCCCCGGCTCAACTTTCTCACAGGACAACGGAACTGCTCTGCACAGAACTTCTGTTGTTCCGCTATAAAAATGTAATCGTGTCTGATGTTCAACACTTCTTTTACTTTGTGGAAGAAGTGTCAGTTTTGCATTCACATAGCGGCTGACTTTCATACTTCCTTCCGGTGCGATCACATTTCCTCGATACACAAACTTCCCATCACTGCTCTGTCTTCGGTCCGTCTGAACCAGATTCAGTGCGCTTCGCTGACCTGCTTCACAAGCTTCTGCCTCCTGCTCATGCACCTGAACTCCACGAACTCTGCACGAAGTTTGTTGTGGATAGATCATCACCCGATCTCCCGAATGAATTTTCCCGTCAAGAAGTGTTCCCGTCACAACTGTTCCGCTTCCTTTAATTGAAAATACTCTGTCCACAGGAAGTCTTGGAAATGCAGGAATTTTCCACATTTCTTTCTGCTTTTTTACACATTTCAGGATTTGACTTCTTAATTCTTCTATTCCGGCTCCTGATTTTGCTGAAACACGTACAATGTCCACATTATATTCCAGCTTATCTTCTACCTGATCATTTCTCTGACCTACTGTAAGCAACTGTTGCATTTCTTCACAGATCTGCTGTTCTACCATCTCCAGCCATTCCTCATCCACAAGGTCACATTTATTCAAAACAACAAGGATATTCTCAACACCCAGAAGGCGTAAAATTGCCAGATGTTCTCTTGTCTGTGGCATAATCCCCTCATCTGCTGCAATTACAAGAAGAACAAGGTCCATTCCTACCACACCTGCAGTCATATTAGAGATAAATTTCTCATGCCCGGGAACATCAATAATTCCGACACGTTCTCCGTCTGTCAAATCCATCCATGTAAACCCTAGATCAATTGTGATTCCACGTGCTTTCTCTTCTTTCAGACGGTCTGTATCTCTTCCCGTTAATGCCTTGATCAGTGTCGTCTTACCATGATCGATATGTCCGGCAGTTCCGATGATCACATGTCTTTCCATCTAATGCAGTCCCTTTCTTAATGCTGTTTTTCTTTCTTAGTTATGCTTTCTTTCCATAACATGTCTGATCTGTGTCGCCAGATATTCGATTCCTTCTTCCGAGAAAGTTCTCATATCCAGAAGGAAACGCCCTTCCTTTATTCTTCCAATTACCGGAACTGAAAGATTTCTCATCCTGCTTTCTATTTCTTCAACGGTGATCTCAGTTGATTCCAATGCTACTCCATAACTTGGAATCTCCGTCTCAGGAAGTGCACCGCCACCAGCCTTAGAAATACATTTTTCCACTTGAATCTGAACGGACGCTCCCTCTTGATTCCATCTATCAGCACAAACCATTGCTTTCTCTTTTATTTCCTCCACAGGTCTTGTCAGCATTCTCAATGTTGGAATCTTTTGAACCGCTTCTTTCTGATCCAGATAACATTTCAATACTTCTTCTATCGCTGTCATTGTAAATTTATCTGCCCGAAGAGCCCGAAGCAATGGATGATTACGCATCTGATCAATATATTTTTTCTTTCCTACAAGGACTCCGGCCTGTGCTCCACCAAATAGTTTATCACCACTAAAACAAACAACATCTGCACCGGCCTTTACTTCTTCCTGTACGGTTGGTTCTTTGGATAAACCATATTCCTCCAGATTTATAAGTACACCACTGCCCAGATCTTCAATCACTGGAATTCCGCTTCGTTCCGTATGATTCTCGAAATTTTCAGGCGTCAATTCCTGCGTGCACTCTATCAGACCAGTACTTAATTCATACAATTCTTCTGCACTTACCGATTCTGTAAACCCGACAATTCTGTAATTACTTGTGTGGACTTTCAAAAATGCTTTCGTCTTTTCACTGACTGCTGCTTTATAATCTTCTATCCTTGTACGATTGGTTGTCCCGACTTCTTTCAAAATAGCACCGCTTAATTCAAGAACTTCCGGAATACGGAATTTCCCTCCGATTTCAACAAGTTCTCCTCTGGAGACGATCACTTCTCCACCTTTTGTCAATGCACTCAGGGCAAGAAGTACAGCTCCGGCATTGTTATTCACAACAATTGCCGCTTCTGCTCCCGTGATCTGACAAAGCAATTCTTCTGCATATCCGGTCCTGTTTCCACGTTTTCCAGTCTGTAAATCATATTCCAGACTGGAATAATTCTCTGCAACTGCTTTCAGTTTTTCCGCAATCTCATGACTAAGCGTTGCACGTCCAAGCCCGGTATGAAGGATTACTCCTGTTCCGTTATAAACCGGTTGGATCGCCTTTTTCTGTTCTTGTTCCAGAAGATGGTTCACTTCTGATTTCTTTGAACTTGATTCTATCTCACACAGAAATTTCTGAATCATTTCTTTCGCTTCATGCTCACTGATTCCCTTTTTGATTCCTTGTGAGATTTCATTTCTCAGATTCTCCACAGAATCTCTGACTGCTCCGAGAACACGCTCATATCCTTCTTTCTCTGCCAGTCTCTGAACATTTTCTTTCTTCATCAAGTCATCTACTCGCGGAAGCAGGCGAAAGATCTGATTCTTTTCTTTCTGTAAATTTTCTCTTTTCTTATTCTGATCTGACTTTTCCAACTACTGCTGCTCCTTATTTTCTCTTTCTACAGCGAAATGCCGCAAGAAACCGTTACTGCTCACAGAGCACTGTGAACAGTAACAAGAAATCTCTTACAGCATTTCCATTTTTCCTTTTTTTAGTTGGATGAGTTTTTCCTGCCGCTCTTTAACACAGCCTACAACAGAAACTTTCGTCTCCATTCCCACTGCCTCAAAGTCTGCTAACAGACTGTCTAATTCTTCTCTTGGGACACTGACAAGAAGTCCTCCTGAAGTCTGCGGATCGCTGATCAGATCTAAATAGACCTCTTCTATGTCTCCTGCATCCAGTCCTTCCGCTGCAAACTCCCGGTTCTTATATGCTCCTGCCGGAACGAGTCCCATCCTTGCATATGCAATCGCTTCTGTCATATATTCAATCTGCTCCGGATATAATTCCAGAGTCATGTCACTTGCCTCAGCCATCTCTGTACAATGTCCTAGCAATCCAAATCCCGTCACATCTGTACATGCGTGGATCGTGTGTTTCTCAATTGCTCTTTTCGCTCTCTGATTCAATGAAGCCATTACTTTCGCAGCTTCCTCCGCGGCTGCTTCGGAAGCCATCTGTGCTTTCACTGTTGTATTCACAATACCACTTCCAAGCTGTTTGGTCAGAACCAGCACATCTCCCGGCTGACACCCGTAATTCTTATAAATCTTATCCGGGTGAACGAAGCCTGTTACCGAGAGTCCGTATTTCGGTTCATCATCCTGCACCGAATGACCTCCGACCAGAACGGCTCCTGCTTCCAACACCTTGTCTGCTCCTCCTCGCAAGATCTCCCCTAAGATCTCCGGATCCAGACAATTTGGAAAACATACAATATTCAATGCAACCTTCGGCTCTCCTCCCATTGCATATACATCGCTTAAGGAGTTCGCCGCTGCAATCTGTCCGAACAGATACGGATCATCCACAACCGGTGTGAAGAAATCCAGTGTCTGTATCATGGCAGTCTCATCCGATATTTTATAAATTGCGGCATCATCTGATGTCTCAACACCGACAAGCAGACGCTCATCGGAAAATTTAGGCAGCTTACCCAGAACCTGGGCAAGGGTCTCAGGACCGATTTTGGCCGCTCAACCAGCTGTCTTTGTCATCTGTGTCAGATGAATCTCTTTGAGTCCCTTACTCATTTCGCCCACTTCCTTTCGAATATTTTTTCAAAATAATTCCCTCGGTATACGAAAAAGCTGTTGCAGCAGCTTTTCCATCACATTTTCAAATTACTGTAACTGTTCCTATGTTTCTAACAAGGTTTCACAATCTTACCTGCATTATTCATAGACTCGACAATGTCATACATATTTGTAACTGTTCCTACTGCAAGCTTGTCTTTCATTCCATAATAATCCAGACATGTTCCGCAAGTCACAATCTCAACGCCCTGGCTTTCCAGATTCTTCAGATCCTCCAGAGAGTCAGATCCTTCACATGTGATCTTAGCGCCACCGTTGTAGAAGATCATCTTCTTTGGAAGCTCATCAAGCTGTGTGATTGCAAAGATGCAACCTTTGATCAGCACTTTTCCGAGCTCATCATTTCCACTTCCCATCTTGTCAGAAGAAATCACAACTACCGTATCCCCTGTCGGAACACAATCGCAAACCGCACCCGCCGGTGCTGTCTGAGTTTCTTCTCCTGCAAGCGCCTGGATTGTCACTTTATATTCATCCTCTCCAAGCTTCTCCTGTGTTACTGTTGCGCCTGTACTCTGTGCCATCTTTGTCACATTAGCCACTGCTGTCTCATTATCAACGAGAACTTCTATTGTCTCCGGAGCTGTCAAAGCATCTAATGCTTTCTTTGTCTTAATTACCGGAACCGGGCATTTATCTCCCATAGCATTTACTGTTACCATTCTATCGCTCTCCTTTACCTATTCGTTCAGGTATTTTAACCTCCAGGCTTCTGTTTCTCAGTATAACATTTTTACTATAGGTTATCAAACTTTTCTATAGAAATTTTCTATAAATTGCCTTCTTTCTGATTCACGTTTTTACGCAAAGCTTCTCCCAGTTCTGTAATACACAGTAATGTGATTACAAGCACGATTCCCGGAATCAGAATGATCCACCAGGAGTTTGTCATCAATGCCTTTTCAGAAAGCGAGAGCATACTCCCCCAGGAAATGATTTCCATCGGAAGACCAATCCCAAGAAAGCTCAATGTTGACTCTGCTATGATTGCACTTCTGATGTTCATCACGACCATAAACATAATTGACGAAACAAAATTCGGCAGCAAATGTACACGTAAAATATGCCAGAAACTTCCACCCATACATTTTGCAGCAATCAGATATTCACTCTCGCGGAGCTGTCGTACCTCAGTGCGTACCATTTTTGCGATATTCATCCAACTGGTAAACCCAATCACTACGGTGATTGCAACAACTGAGTTCTTTCCTGCCAGTGCCTGAAGAAAGATAATTAACAGAATTGAAGGAATACTCAATAAAATTTCTGTAAAACGCATCATCAGTTCATCCATCCACTCCGGTGCGATTCCACTGAAGGATCCGTAGATCACCGCAATCGTAGTCGATAACACGGTGGATATCAACCCGATAAACAGCGAGATTCTACCACCGTATAAAATCATTGAAAAAATATCTCTTCCCATCGTATCCGTTCCAAAAAAGAACTCTTTATTCGGTGAAATGTTGCAGTTCTTCAGATCCATGTATGTAGGGTCTTTCGTCATAAAGAAACGACAGAAAACACAGGCAAATACGATGACTGCAAGAATACTTCCGGCAATGATAACGGCATTATTTTTTTTCGCTTTTTTCATTTTCTCCACCTCATACCATATCTGCCTTTCCTGTCATTTTTATCTCTTTCATTCTTGGATCGATCCATTCACTGACAGACTGTCCGATCACATTTCCTGCAATAACAAAAATACCGGTAAATACGCAAAGCACCATCAGCATATTATAGTCATGATATTTTGCACTTTCAAAAGAAAGCGTTCCGATTCCCGGATAGGAAAATACCATTTCCACGATATACGTCCCTTCGATCACATGCTGAAGTGAAATTGCCATCAGACTGATGAACGATGGCATAATATTTTTCACACAGTGAAAGAACAATACTCTTTTTCGTGACATTCCTTTTGCCTTCGCCAGTAAAACATAGTCTTTTCTAGTTTCTTCCAACAATCGGTTACGGATCAGATACGCATAATACCAAAGGTGGCTCAGCACAACAACTGTCAGCGGAAGAATCAGATGCGTCAATCTGCTCAACGGATTTGCCGATTGTCCGAAATCATATGCCCCACTTCCCGGAAGGAGCTTTAGATTCACACTAAAAATCAAAATCAATATAAGTGACAACCAGAATTCCGGAATACAGCTTGTGATTGTTCCCACCTTACGCAAAATCCGGTCTGGAAGCTGATTTTCATAATACACACAGAAAATTCCAAGCAAAAGTGCCAGTCCAAATGTCAGGATAAAACCAATTCCGCCAAGCAATAATGTATTGACTAAACGTCCCTCGATCACTGTAAGAACATCTTGTTTATATTTATAAGAGATTCCAAACTCCCCCTGAAAAGCATTTCCAAGCCATTTCACATACTGAACAGGGATAGGTTCGTTTAATCCAAGTCGTTCCATTGCATGCTCATGTTCTTCCACCGACATTCTCTCCGCACGTTCTCCATAATAAGAAACCAGCGGATCCCCGGGTGCCAGCCGCGACATTACAAACACAAGAAGTGAGAGCACAAAAACAGATAGCAAGATCAGTCCGATTTTTCTAAGCCATTGTTTCTTCATCACTCTGCTCCTCTCCTGAAATCCCCGGAATCGGAATCGCCTCCAGAAGTTTCTTCGTATATAAATGCTGCGGATGTTCAAACACCTGCTCGGTTTCTCCTATCTCCACAAGTTTTCCATCCTTCATCACTCCGACACGGTCGCACAACAGACGCACCATTGAAAGATCATGCGCAATAAAAAGGATTGCACAGTCATGTTCTCTTTGTAAATGCCGAAACAGCTTCACCATCTGTGCCTGTGTAGTTACGTCCAGCGAAGCGATTGGTTCATCTGCGATCAAGAGCTTCGGCTTCATTGCAAATGCTCTTGCGATTGCAACTCTCTGTCTTTGTCCGCCTGACAACTCTGGTGGCCACACGTGAAGCTGTTCTTCCTGCAATTCCACTTCTTCCATCATTTCACATAAAAAATCATGTTGTTCTTTCTTGTCAGAAAATACTTTATGTATTTCCAATGGCTCTGCAAGGATCTTCTCTACCTTCATTTTCTGGTTTAAGGAAGATGTTGAATCCTGAAAGATCATCTGCCGCTCTTTTTGCAGTCTTCTCGCATTTTTCTTTTTTGCTTTTTTATCAAGAAGATTTATCCCATCATAAGAAAATGTTTCTGCTTCCGGACTTAGAATTCCCATCAGACATTTTCCAACCGTTGACTTTCCAGATCCTGACTCACCTACCAGTCCAAAAATCTCGTCTCTTCTTATCTCAAAGGACACATCTTTCACCGCTTGAAACACCCTTTTTCTATCTAAAGGATAGAAGTAGGACAAATGTGAGATTTCTACCAGTTTTTCATGCAATTCTGATTCACTTATTAATTTTGATTCATTTCTATGCATATAATAAGGATGATCATGAATCAATTTCTTTGTATAAGAATGTTTTGGAGCTGTGAAAAGCTGTTTTGCTTCTTCCAATTCCACGATATTTCCATCCTGCATTACAGCAACCCGGTCTGCGATCTGAGCAACAACTCCGAGATCATGTGTGATAAACAGAATACTTAAATTCAATTCTTTCTGTAATTTTTTCAACAGTTTCAGAATCTCCGCCTGGATTGTCACATCCAGCGCTGTTGTCGGTTCATCCGCAATTAAAAGCTTTGGATTTGAGGCAAGTGCTGTTGCAAGCACACATCTCTGACGCATTCCACCTGAAAAATGATACGGATATAGATCATAACGCTGCTCTGCGTCTTTGATCCCAACGAGCTTCATCAGTTCGATTGCCCGCTCTTTTGCCGATTCCTTTTTATTCTGCTTCAAAGCTTTTTCGTGTAGCAAAATCGCCTCTTCGATCTGACTTCCAACTGTCATCGTCGGGTTTAATGTACTCTGTGGATCCTGAAAGACCATCGCGATTCCCTGTCCTCGGATCTGCTGCATCTCTTTTTCATTATATCCGATCAGGTTCTGATCTTTATATTGAATGGCTTCGCCTGTCACAGAGGCACTCTTTGGCAGTAATTTCAAAATTGATCGGCACAGTACAGTCTTTCCACATCCTGACTCTCCAACAAGAGCAAGGACCTCCCCTTGTCTTAACGACAAGGAGACGTCCTTTACTACTTGTTTCTTTCCATCTGAAGTTTGAAATTCAACTGACAAATGCTTCACTGCCAGTATTTCTTCTATTTTCATTCGATTGTCCAATCCTCTACATTCCAGAAAATTCCAACACCATGATGGCCAAGAACTGTATCCTTTGTAATTCCCTGGATTTTCTTATTCGTCACATAATCTACATCGCAATAACAGAAGAATGTATATGCCGGATCTTCTGCAAGTGCAACCTGAAACTTTGCATATGCTTCTTTACGCTCATTCTCATCACTTGTCTGTCTTGCCTGTGTCAGGTAAGTGTCTACCTGTTCATTGGAATATCCACTGTAATTACTTCCTTTATCTGTACCAAACACTTTATATGTATGGTCATCAGCATCAAACGGGCTTCCCCATCCGATCAAAAATGCTTCCTGATTTGCCCAGTCGATTTCTGACTGAACCTGTGCTTTTGCATCAACTCCAACTTCTTTCAGCTGCTGACATGCGATAGCCGCAAGATCTGCGCGCACCTGATCACCTTCCATCACATTGATTGTAAAAGAAAGCTTCTCTCCGTTTCTCTCATAGATTCCGTCATCTCCCAATGTCCAGCCAGCCGCTTCTAACACTTCTTTTGCTTTTGCCGGATCATAAGAGTATTTCTCTACATCTTCATTATTATATTTATTTCTCTGAAGCGGACCATAAGCTACAATTCCTTCTCCCAGAAGAACACTGTCTACCATCTTCTGACGATCGATTGCATAGCTGATTGCCGGAATTGCATCTTTGTTTCTCTGCCAGAACTCATTATTAAAGTTATAAAGGATACCTCTGTAATCTGCTGTCTTCATATCATATACTGTAAAAGTATCATCATCTGTGAAATTCTGTGCATCCTTCGGTGTCACCTTTGCCAGATTGATCTCACCGGATTTTAACTGAAGTGCCTTTGCATTATCATCCGGTACAATCTTAAACACAATTGTATCAATCTTCGGAGCTCCTTTATAATAATCCTCATTCTTTACAAGTGTAATACTCTGTCCTTCATCCCACTCCTGAATCTTATACGGACCCGTTCCGATTGGATTATGGAAATATTCATCTGTCTGCATATCCTTGCCTTCCAGTAAGTGTTTCGGAAGGATAGCAATTGTCATATAGTCGAGAAATGCCACATTCTTATCCCGAAGTGTAAAAGAAATCGTCTTATCATCGATCACATTGATTGCTGTAACATCCTCGTAATTAGAAGCAATCTCTGATTCATTGTCCGGATCCATGATTGCTTTGATCGTAAACTCAACATCATCTGCCGTAAATTTCTCTCCATCATGCCAATTTACATCATCCCTAAGATAGAATGTATAAGTATTTGTCGCGTCATCCAGCTCCCAGGATTCTGCCAGTCCCGGTACTACCTCATTATTCTCATCATGTGCTGTCAGACCATCAAACAGAAGCAGATTAATCTCTCCATGCTCATCAATAGCCGGATTGATCCTTGTGTAATCATTACTTCCATAGATTAGTGTAGACCCGCTTTGTGTAGTCTCTTTATTTGCATTGTCTGATTTGCTTCCACAGCCTGTAAGTACACACCCTGCCAACATGCAAGTAGTTAATACTGCTGCAATAGCTCGTAGTAATTTTCTTCGTTTCATCGTTTTCTCCTCACGTTGTCTATTTTCTCTCACTGCTACTTATTTTATTAAAAACAGAATGTTACCGCAAGCCTAGTAGGGGGATATAGATTTTTTAATCACTCAAAAAAAGAGAGGACTTCGTCTAAAAAGTCCTCTCTGTCTCTCATGAATCCTTCCGTGTTACTGTTTTCTGAATTTCACCATTCCCGGTTTCTGTTCCACTTCTTGATTCTTTTTTATTATCTTTTTCTTTTTTTCAGTACAACAACAATTGCTGCCATTGAAAGAATAACACCTGCTGCCGCCGGAATGATCGGTGTAACATCACCTGTCTTAGTTGCTTTTCCGTTTGTTCCGCTCACTGTGTTTCCGCCATTCTGCTTACCTGCTGTTGTTGCCTGATGTTTTCCATCAGAACCTGATCCATTATTCTTGTCAGATCCTGTAGCACTGTTTCCATTTCCACTTCCCGGTTTTGATGGGTTCGACGGTTTTGATGGGTCGGATGGTTTTGATGCATTATCTTTCTCATCATTCAAAGCTTTAATTGCGTTCTGCAGATCAAGAACTGCTGCGTCAACAATTGGCTGTTCGTAAACAGAAAGTTCCTCGTTTGCCATAACTGCTTCTGCTTTAGCAAGAGCCGCATTGAACAGTGCAACATTTTCTGCGCTGTATCCGGTCAGATCCATTGCTTTTGCTTTTCCAATGATCTCTTCAAGTACGGACTTGTCTGCTTTGTAACGAAGTGCTGTCATTGCTGATGTAAGAACTTCTTTTGCCTTGTCTACGTCTTCCTGTGTTGCAGACTCATCTGCAAGTACTTTCTTCGCTGCATCAAGTGCTGCTTCGAATGTATTCCATCCTGCGCTGAGATAATTCTCTTTCTTATAATCAGCTGTGGAATCTACCAGTTTCTGAAGAGATGTCTTGTCCCCTTTCTTGATCAATGCATCTGCTGCACGAAGAAGCTGCTGATCTGCCTCTACAACATCTGCCTCCATTGCATCACCATCTTCAATCACTGCTTTCGCATTCTCAAGTGCTTCTACAAATGCATCTTTCTCTGCTCCATCAATGTACAGATCCAGATTTAATGCACTGTATAAATTGTAATGACTCTGAAGCTGTGTCTTATCTCCAGCCTTGAATCCAAGCTTCTGGATTTCTTCGATCAATGCGATTGCTGTATTGTCGATTACTGCCTGGCTCGACTGAACATTAGCACTTACATCTTTCGCATAGTTAAATACTGCTGTAAAGCTTTCTCTTACGCTCTCGATAGCTGCATCTACTTCTCCGTCATCTATATTTTTCTGTGCTACGGAGATTACCATATCTAATGAACTCTTGTCTGTTGTTATTACATCATTCAGATTGAACAGACGGAATGCATCAATGCTTGTATACCAACCAAAGCTATGATAATAATCATAGAGCCATGC
>OHKO01000593.1_pt1 | contig 11540 bp, 8 predicted proteins | sample 1568851 | NCBI WGS metagenome assembly OHKO01 (sample SAMEA3879549, study PRJEB24766) | human gut metagenome | biome: human-associated habitat; feature: feces | place: USA | collected 1985/1987 | reverse complement strand
TTCGTCCCCCTCACTTTGCGAGCAAAGTGAGCTACAGTGCTTCGCCTCAGACCTTTGCCGAATGTTCGCGCAGCGCCTCTTGTTGCTATGTAGCAACCTTTTTTCTGTATTTTGAACACCATGCATAAAATATTACCTGCCAACGGCAAAATTACGGATTGCTTAATCATAGAAAGAAGTTTTTTCCATCGCATCGTCTGCTTCAGGCAGCGCAATTCTTCATGCGCTTTATACGAACACGTGTTATAAGTCGGGTGGCACATCGTTGCGTGCTCCATGTTTGGTATTCCTTATCTGCATATTTTCATCACAGTCCCTATACTTGTCAGCGAACGCCCTCCCGCGTTCGATCGCGTATCGGCCTGCGTTCGATTGCGTCTCGTACCACGTTCGGTCGTGCCTCGTCCCGCGTTCGCTGAAAGGAATAGGGACTGTGGCGCGAAGGTCCGTTCAAAAGTCGTTGTCCTCGCTTTGCGGGCAAAGTGGGCTGCGGTGCTGACACCAGCGGTGTTGGCTGTATGTACGCCCAAAACTCGCTGCTTTCGCTTTTGTTCATCCCCGGTTCTTTCCTGCAGAGCCATGAAGCTGCTGGATAGCAATGAAATCCAGCAGTTGAGAGATGTGAGCGTTTTTGAAATTAATGGGATGGAGGTATTTATGTAAGAAATATATTCCAATGTATCACATTTATAGAATAAATTCATTACCTTTGCAGTATGGAAACAATAAGAGAAATTATCTTCTCTAGAGAGTTTGATGAGTTCTATCATAACTTAGATGAGCGTATACAAGAAAAGTATGATTATGCTTTTGATATGATTCGAACGCAATACATTGTCAATAAGAGATTTGTAAAAAGTTTAGAGAACACAGATTTCTATGAACTTCGTATTTCTATCGGTCATAACGAATACCGCTCAATAATGCTTGCCATAGATTATGACAACTTTATTCAAGCACATCGTGTTCTTGTTCTAAACTCTTTTTTGAAGAAAGATTCTAAGCAATATAAAGCAGAAGTGAGAACTGCTGAGAGTATCTTAATGAAATATATGGAGGAGTAATTATATGTTGAAACTTGATGAAAATAAATTAGCCTCGTTGCGCAGATTCGATGATGTTCTAAACGAAAAATATGGCAGTGAGAAGAGTGTTGAACGCAAAGAGTTTGATGCCAAAGCTAAAGCATGGTATTATGCAGAATTGCTTAAGGATGAGCGTAAAAAACAGAATATTACCCAAAAGTCATTGGCTGAAAAAATAGGTAAAAAGCGTGAGTATATATCGGCATTAGAAAAGGGGCAAACTGATATGCAACTTTCTACATTCTTGAAAATTGCTGACGCTCTTGGTTTGCGCTTTTCTTTAGTATTGGGTTGAAACTATTGGGTGAATGAAATGTTGTATAACGCCCATCAAAGATGCCCACAAACCATAATTCTCAGTGATAATCAACAACAAAAAAGAGGTCTCTAAGTGAATTAGAAACCTCTCAATTAAAAATCTTTCGTGATTCCGCAGGGATTCGAACCCTGGACCCACGCCTTAGAAGGGCGTTGCTCTAATCCAACTGAGCTACGGAACCAAAACCGCTGCAAAAGTACTTATTTTTTGCGGTATGGCAAAATAAAATATGGCTTTTGTGCATGAGAGACATGCAGAAAACGAAAAAAGCGTCCGTGACCTTAATGGTACGAACGCTTTTGGCGCTTCAGGATGGGCTTGAACCAACGACCCCCTGATTAACAGTCAGGTGCTCTAACCAACTGAGCTACTGAAGCAGTGTGCGATGAAATAATTCATCCTTTATTGCTGAATTGCAGTGCAAAATTAGTAGTTATTTTTGAAATAAACAATACCTTTGCAGAAAAATTCGAAAATATTTTTTGATGAAAGAGATAATAGGTATAGGAAATGCGCTGGTTGATGCGCTTTATCTTATTGAAAATGAGGATATAATCAAGGAGTTTGGTCTTGAGAAAGGCGGTATGCACTTGATTGGGGAAAATATCTTCGAACAAGTTTGTGAGCGCATGCGTGCTGCAAAACGCGAGCGCACGACTGGCGGTTCAGCCTGCAACACGATTTTGGCCCTGGCACAGCTGGGGGCGCCGGTCGGTTTGATTGGCAAGATTAACGACGACGAAAACGGACGCTTCTTCGAAGATAGTTTTCGTCAGGCCGGTGTCCGCACCTTCTTGATGAAGGACGCACAGCCGACGGGAACGGCCTCCACCTTTATTACGCCCGACGGACAGCGCACGTTTGCCACGTATCTCGGTGCCGCCGCCCTGCTTCAGGCACCGGAAGTCGCCTCGCAGTGGCTTGATGGCTACTCCTATATATATATTGAAGGCTACCTTGTTCAGAGCCATGATTTGATAGAGGCCGTTGTTGAGGCCGCCAAAGCCAGGGGCGTGAAGGTGTGCGTTGACTTGGCAAGCTACAACATCGTGGCTGCCGACCGCGATTTCTTTGCACGCCTGCTTCGCAAGACCGACATCGTCTTTGCCAACGAAGACGAGGCCCGCGCCTTTACGGGACTCGAGCCGGAGGCCGCCCTGGAACAGCTGGCATCGGTTTGCGAAACGGCAGTGGTCAAAGTGGGCAAGCGCGGCGCTTATGCCCGCCGAGGCGAAGAGATGGCGTTTGTTCCGGCCAAGAGCGGCACGAAGGTGGTCGACACCACGGCCGCCGGCGACTATTTCTCCGCTGGCTTCCTCTATGGCGCGGCGCAAGACTGTCCGCTCGAGCAATGTCTTGCCAACGGCACGGTGCTGGCCAACGAAATCATCCAAGTGGTTGGCACTAAATTGCCAGAAACAACCTGGAACAAGATTAAGGAAGAAATCAATGCGTGTGGCAATTGACCTGCCTGCGCGATACAAAACCAATATTCTCGCCACGCACGATATAAATCAATACGCTCGCCACGCGCGATACAACCCATATATAAATATATTGACAATGAAGAACAAACTATCTGCCTGGTGCTTGCTGCTGGTGATGGCTCTGACCTCTGCCACGTTACGGGCGCAGAGCAGCCACAACCTCGAGACGGCCAAGCAACTTGATATTTTCAATAGTCTCTACCGCGACCTCGACCTCAATTACGTTGACACCATCGACGCCAAGAAGAACATAGAGAATGCCATTCTCTTTATGCTCGACCAACTCGACCCCTACACGGAATATTTCCCAGCCAACCGCAATGAGGAAATCAAACAGATGACCACCGGCAAATATGCTGGGGTGGGGGCCATCATCGCACCGCGCAAAGACCTGCGCCGCTGCATCATCTCTACGCCTTATGAGGGCATGCCCGCAGCCAATGTGGGCCTGCGCCGTGGCGACGTCATTCTTTCCATCGGTGGCGTTGACACAGGCGAGCTCGACACGCTGGCCGCTGCCGACTATTCTTCAAAAGTGAGCAACATGCTGCGTGGCGAGCCTGGCACGTCGTTCGACATCCGCATTCGTCGCCCCGGCATCAGCAAGGAACTCACCTTCAAGGTGACGCGTCAGGCCATCGTCCTGCCCAGCATCACGTATGCCACCATCATCTCCGATAGCATCGGCTATATATTGCTCAGCGGCTACACCGAAAACACCTCGCGCGACATGCGTCAGGCCGTCATCACCCTCAAACAGCAGGGCGCCCGCCGGCTCATTCTCGACCTTCGCGGCAATCCCGGCGGACTTATGGGCGAGGCCATCAACCTCGTCAACCTCTTCATTCCGCGCGGTAAGGAGGTGGTGAGCACGCGTGGAAAGGTGAAGGAGAACACGCAGACTTACAAAACTTCCAATGCGCCTCTCGACCTCAACATCCCCATCGCCGTGCTCATCAACTACGGCAGTGCATCGTCGGCCGAAATCACGAGCGGCGCGTTGCAAGACTACGACCGCGCCGTTGTCATCGGTCAGCGCTCCTACGGAAAGGGCCTTGTGCAGGAAACGCGCCCCATGCCCTTCGGCGGTGTGCTGAAAGTCACGACGAGCAAATACTACATTCCGAGCGGCCGTTGCATCCAGGCCTATAAATTTGAAGACGGTGCGCCCGTGCATTTGCCCGACTCCCTCTCCAAAGTGTTCCACACCGCTGCAGGACGCCCTGTGCGCGATGGCGGTGGCATCACGCCCGACGTGGAAGTGAAAGACGACAGTTTGCCCAACCTTCTTGGCTATCTCAGCATCTCCGACCAACTCACCGACTATTGTGCCACCTATCGGAATACCCATCCGCAGATAGCTCCGGCCGACCAGTTCCACCTCACCGATGAAGAGTATGCCCAGTTCTGCCAATACCTCAAGGACCATCATTTTACCTACGACCGCCAGAGCCTTCGTGTGCTCTCGCAGTTGCGCAAACTGGCCAAGCGCGAAGGCTATTCCGTGGAGGCCGAAAAGGAATTTGCGGCCCTTGAAGCCAAACTGAGCCACAACGAAGACTTCGACTTCCAGCGCTGGAAGAAAGAAATCAAGCGCCTGGTGGAGATGAACCTCGTTGGTTGCTATTATTACGACCGCGGTGCAGCAGTCTATAGCCTCGGCGACGACAAAGTTGTGCGCGAAGCCTTGCAGGTGTTGCAAAACGACCAGCGTTACCGCCAGCTTTTGAAATCCGATAAAGAGTAATTATTGGTAAAGATATTGGTGAAGAGCACCTGTGGAGGCAAATATATCCAGGAATACTTGGATAGTATAAAAAACTTTTTGTAATTTTGGAGTTTTGAAAGGAACGCCTTCTTCGTGCGGACAGGATTCGTGCAGGAAGACAAGATTATAACAATACTATAAAACCAATATATAAAAAATGGAACCTGCAAAAGGAAAATTAGGTGTGATGTGTGTCGGCCTCGGCGCTGTGACCACCACTTTCATGACGGGTGTTTTGATGACCCGCAAAGGCCTTGCCAAGCCAGTTGGCTCAATGACTCAATATGACAAGATCCGTGTCGGACGTGGCAAAGACAAGAAATATCTCCATTATGGTGAAATCGTGCCTCTGGCCGATTTGAACGACATTGTTTTCGGTGCGTGGGACGTTTATCCTGCCAATGCCTATGAGAGCGCCATCAACGCTGAAGTGTTGAAGGAAAAAGACATCAATCCTGTTGCCGACGAGTTGAAGGCCATCAAGCCGATGAAGGCCGCTTTCGACCACAACTACGCCAAGCGTCTTGATGGCGACAACGTGAAGGATTGCGCCACCCGTTGGGACATGGTTGAAGCGCTCCGCAAGGATATCCGCGACTTCAAGGCCGCCAACAATTGCGACCGCATCGTTGTCATCTGGGCTGCTTCAACGGAAATCTACGTTCCAGTTGACGAAAACGTTCACGGCACACTCGCTGCCCTCGAAGCTGCCATGAAGGCCGACGACCGCGAGCACGTGGCTCCTTCAATGTGCTATGCTTATGCTGCCCTGACCGAAGGTGCTCCATTCATCATGGGTGCTCCCAACACAACGGTCGACATCCCTGCCATGTGGGAATTGGCTGAGAAGACCAAGATGCCAATTGCTGGTAAGGACTTCAAAACCGGCCAGACCTTGGTTAAGTCGGGCTTCGCTCCAATCATCGGCACCCGCTGCCTCGGCTTGAGCGGTTGGTTCTCAACCAACATCCTCGGCAACCGCGACGGTTTGGTGCTCGACGAGCCTGCCAACTTCCACACCAAAGAGGTTTCCAAACTCTCTACGCTCGAAAGCATCCTCGTTCCGGAAAACCAGCCAGACCTCTATACCGACTACTACCACAAGGTGCGCATCAACTACTATCCTCCTCGCAACGACAACAAGGAAGGATGGGACAACATCGACATCTTCGGATGGATGGGCTATCCGATGCAGATCAAGATCAACTTCCTCTGCCGCGACAGCATCCTGGCTGCTCCGTTGTTGCTCGACCTCGTGTTGCTCTCTGACCTCGCTGCCCGCAAGGGTCGCTACGGCACTCAGCGCTTCTTGAGCTTCTTCCTCAAGAGCCCGATGCACGACTATACGCAGGGCGAAGTGCCCATCAACCACCTCTTCCAGCAGTATGTCATGCTGAAGAACGCCATCCGCGAAATGGGCGGCTATGGGGCTGACGAAGAAATCGATTGATATTAAGTAGTGGTGAACTTATTCTTCCACCATTACTAAACCATAACAAAATAAGCCGTACCGAAGGGATTCCTTTCGGCGCGGCTTTTTTTATAAGTAGGTGTTCAAAATCCAGAAAGATCTCTGCAATATTTTTCGTCAAATAGTATAGCGGGTACGGCGCCGCTGCCCCTGAAAGGGGCTCATATTCCAGGATAGGGGCTTGCCCCTATCTCTCGCCGCAGCTCATCAATTCTCGCTTCTGCCCCTGTAAGGGGCGCATATCGTTGGCGGGGCTTGCCCCGCAATAAGATTCGAGATATGAGCCCCTTACAGGGGCGAGGTTCATTAATCGGCCCCAAGAGGTAGGGGCAAGCCCCTACCCTAAATATGAGCCCCTTTTCAGGGGCGCTGGCGCCTCTTTACCAACCTTGATTTTAATGGAATTTTGAACACCCTAGCTAATATCCAGCGAGAGACACAGAATTATTTTAGAAATGCTGAGCATTATTCTTTAATGCTACACCATTTTTATGCTACCCCAATAAACAAAACACCGGCAACAGGTCGTCAGGACTTGTTGTCGGTGTTTCTTTTATGTTCACGGCGGATTATTCCACCTTCAAGTAAGCAATTCGGCAGTTTATTTATTTCACCATCAAATCGCCCTGAGCATTCAAAGAGAGGATGTAGGTGTGCGACTTTTTGGTGGGGAACTTGAGGGTTTTGCCACCGTAGCGCACCACGCATTCTTCTCCGCTGCCAGAGCGGACAACGGCTTTTTTCAAGCGGCCGTTTTCCCAACTGAGGTCAACGCCGAAGTTACCACGGGCACGCAAACCCTTGACCGAACCGGTTGCCCAAGCATCGGGCAAGGCGGGAAGCAGGTCAAGACACCCCACGTGGCTCTGGAGCAACATTTCTGTCACACCTGCCGTGCCACCGAAGTTTCCGTCGATCTGGAAAGGCGGATGGCTGTCCCAAAGATTGTCGAGCGTTCCATTCTTCAGGAGGTTGCCATAAAGCACGTAAGCGTGATTACCGTCGTGCAGGCGTGCCCACTGATTGAGCTTCCATCCCATGCTCCATCCCGTTGCACCGTCGCCACGGTGTTCCAGCACGACGCGAGCGGCCTTTGCCAGTTCCGGTGTCGTGACAGGCGAGATGGAAGCGCCCGGATGCAAACCATAGAGATGGTTGACATGGCGGTGGTGGTCGTTGGGGTCGTCGATGTCACGACTCCACTCCATCAACTGTCCGTAGCGGCCAATCTGATAAGGTGCCAAGCGGTTGAGCACCTCCTGCCATTCGCCCACTTCCTTACTGTCAACGCCAAGCACTTTGGCGGCACGGATGGCATCGGTCAGGATGTCGCGGATGACGGCATGCGTGAAGGTCGTTCCCTCGTCGATAGGTCCGTGTTCTGGAGACGTTGAAGGAGCCGCCGTGAGCGTGCCGTCGGCACGTTTCCAAAGGAAGTCTTGAGAAAATTCCGCACAGCCTTTGATGAGCGGATAGGCCGTCTCGCGCAAAAACTTCTCGTCGCGCGTATAGTCGTAGTAGTCCCAAAGATGCGTGGCCAACCAAGAAGCGGCCATCGGGTTATAGTTCCACGACATATCAGCACTGCTGAGCGGCGCGGTATATCCAAAAATATTGGCCGAAATGCCGGCAGCCCATCCTCTGGCTCCCCAGTAAGCCTTGGCCGTGGCGCGGCCTGGTTTTTCGAGCAGGCGGATGAAATCAGCCAGCGGTTCGGCACACTCCGAGAGGTTGGTTGAAAGCGCTGGCCAGTAATTCATCTGGAGGTTGATGTTGTTGTGATAGTCAACGCGCCAAGGGCCGTCGACATTGTTGTGCCAGATGCCCTGCAGATTGGCTGGCAGATTGCCCGGACGCGAAGAGGCGATGAGCAAATAGCGACCATACTGGAAATAGAGCGCTTCGAGCGTATGGTCGGCCACTCCCTTGCGATAGGCTGCCAAGCGCTGGCCCGTCGGCAAGGCCGATTCGGCAACGCCGCTTCCGAGGTCGAGTTTCACGCGGTTGTAGAGCGCACCATAGTCGGCCAAATGCGCCTTCAGCAAGCGTTTGTAGCCCTGCTTGAGGGCTTGCTTCATCCACTGTTGCGTTGTGGCCACGGGGTCAACGCCCACATAAGCTTTCGGGTCGTTGAAGTCGGGGTCGTAGTTGGGCTTGTAGTCGGTGTCGGCCGTCAAGACAAACACCACTTCATCAGCGCCCTTGACAGAGAGTTCCCCATTGGCATTGCTGACCGTTCCGCCCTTGACAACGGCTTTCAGGCGTACAACGTATTGCATGCCGTTGTTGTCCAAGCGGCCCTCGTAAACGATGCCGTCGTTGTCCATCGCCGTTTTCCGTCCTTCGGAAACCGGACTCGGATTGTAGCGCAGCGTGAGGTTTTGCTTACCACGCTCTGAGGCGGCAAACCGCACCACCATCGCGTTGGCCGGATAGGAGATGAAAGAAGAGCGCGTGAACGACACGCCATCGAGCTGATAGGAAACGGTGGCCACAGCAGAATCGAGCGAAAGCGCACGGCGGTAGCCCTTCACACTTCCGGCGTCGTGACCGGTCTCAATCAGGAGTTCGCCGAGCGTCGTGAAACTGCCGAAGCGAAATTCTGGTTCGCCGTCGGCCTCATAAGGCACATCGTTGTGGAAGTTGTCGCGTGTGAGCCGTGCCGCCTTGTCGAAATCGCCATCGGCAAACGCCTGGCGGATTTCGGGGAGCACGCGGGCTGCGGGCACATTGACATCCCAATAGTGGGCCGCGCCCTTTGCCGTGCCCTTGTCTGCGCCGCGTCCGGTGCCCGGTCCGCCGCGCCAAAGGGTTTTCTCGTTGAGCGTATAGCGCTCCACTTCAACGGAGCCCATCACGTTGGCACCGATACTGCCGTTGCCGATGGGCAGAGACTTGCCCTCCCACTCCTGGTCGGGATTGTAGGCCGAATCGCCTGCACGGACTGGCTTGTTGGCCGATGAATAACGCTCAGGATGACCGCCATACCAGATGGAGGCCCCCTTCAGGCTTGTCGGAGTGTCAAACCATACGCTCTGCGCGTGCAATCCAAACGTGCAGGCTGAGAAGAGCGTGGCTGCTGCGAAAATATATTTCTTTGGAGTCATGTTCTTGAATGAAAGAGGGGGATTACTTCTGTGCTTCAAACGCCTTGAGAATGCGGGCGGCAGTGTCGGCCATCACCTCTGACGAGAATTGGAGCTTTGGCTTGCGGAAATCCATATCGCCCTCCGACTGCAGAGGTATGAGATGGATGTGGGCGTGATTCACTTCAAGTCCGAGCACGGCCATGCCCACCTTTTTGCAAGGGAAGGCCGTTTTGATAGCTGCGGCCACTCGCTTGGCAAAGAGCGTCATGGCAGCAAGCTCCTCGTCGGAGAGGTCGAAAATATAGTCGACCTCATGCTTGGGCACCACCAACGTGTGGCCCTGAGCAACGGGATTGATGTCAAGGAAAGCATAGAAGCGGTCGTCTTCAGCACACTTGTAAGAAGGAATTTCTCCTGCGATGATTCTTGAAAATATTGTCATGTCTTTTTGTTTTTGGATGTTATAAACTGGGGGGCATATTATTTGGGAATGCCCCTTTAAGGTGGGATGTTCTAAATTGAAATATTAAAGGTTGGTAGAGAGGTAGAGGTTGTGGGGAAAGGGCAGCGAGTCCATTACCCAATTGTCTGCGGCCCTGCGCGGGCTGAAAGCCCAACAAGTTCACAGCCCAGGGCAACGCCCTGGGTACCATGTCCCCATTCCCTACGCCCTGTAAGGGCAAAAGTAAAAGCCAACCGTTCGCCCATACTTTTGCCCTTACAGGGCGTAGATTTTTATGCACTGATACCCAGGGCGTTGCCCTGGGCTGTGGACTGACTGCCCTTTCAGGGCGCTCGCGGCGAAGGTTGCGGACTGACTGCCCTTTCAGGGGCAGCGGTACCGCACTTGCCATATTTTGGCTCAAAACCGTGCAGAGATTCTTTTCAATTTTGAACACCCTACCTTTCAGGGGTCTCCACCTCTTTACCCCACCAATATCCCAATTATAAACGTCCCACCCTTAAAACTGTTCGTAATCAGAAAAAAAATCCGCTATAAAAGATAAATTATGTAACTTTGTAGGCAAATTGGCTAACAGGCTCTTAACGGGAACTGTGGCGTAATATTGAACACCTACACATATATAAATATGTCTGTTGAAATCAGAAAAGTAACCAGCAAATCGGAGCTCAAGCGCTTCATCCGCTTCAACTACGAGTTTTATAAGGACAACCCCTATTCCGTCCCCGATCTTTACGACGATATGCTCAATACCTTCTCGCCCGAGAAAAATGCCGCTTTCGAATTTTGCGAGGCCGACTATTTCTTGGCCTACGACGAGAACGGGAAAATCGTCGGACGCGTGGCGGCCATCATCAACCGTCGCGCCAACGAAACGTGGAATAAGAAGTGCGTGCGCTTCGGATGGATTGACTTCATCGACGACCTCGAAGTGAGTCGTGCTCTTATCGACACGGTGAAGGCTTGGGGCAAGGAGCGTGGCATGAACGAAATCGAGGGCCCGCTCGGATTCACCGATATGGATGCCGAGGGTATGCTCATTGAGGGCTTCGACCAACTCTCCACGATGGCCACCATCTACAACTATCCTTACTATCCCGAGCACATGGAAAAACTCGGGCTGGTGAAGTCGGCCGACTGGGTGGAAATGAAAATCTATGTGCCTGAGGAAATTCCCGAAAAGCACCGCCGCATCTCTGAAATCATCAGCAAGAAATATGGGCTCCACGTGCGCAAGCTCACCAGCAAGAAAGAAGTGCGCCAATCTGGCATCGGCCATGAAATCTTCCGCCTCATCAACGAAGCTTACGCCCCCCTGTTTGGCTTCTCGAAAATGACGGAACGCCAGATCGACCAGTATGTCAACATGTACGTGCCTGTGCTCGACCTCCGCATGGTGACGCTCGTGGAAAACGAAGCTGGCGAACTTGTTGCCGTCGGCATCTCAATGGCTTCGCTCTCGCGTGCCCTTCAGAAAGCCAAGGGCCGTCTGCTGCCCTTCGGATGGTTTCATTTGCTCAAGGCGCTCATGTGGAAACGTCCGAAAACGCTCGACCTCCTGCTCGTGGCCGTGCGTCCCGACTATCAGGGAAAGGGTGCCAACGCCCTGCTCTTCACCGACCTCATCCCCATCTACCGTAAGATGGGATTTGAATATGCCGAGAGCAATCCCGAATTGGAAGTCAACGACAAGGTGCAAAACCAGTGGCAGTATTTCAAGACGGAACAACACAAGCGCCGCCGCTGCTTCAAAGGCTCTGTATAAGTAGGGGGCAAAATACGGGAAAATAAGGTTGGTAAAGTGGCGCCAGCGCCCCTGAAAGGGGCTCATATTTAGGGTAGGGGCTTGCCCCTACCT
>OHKO01000574.1_pt1 | contig 11704 bp, 10 predicted proteins | sample 1568851 | NCBI WGS metagenome assembly OHKO01 (sample SAMEA3879549, study PRJEB24766) | human gut metagenome | biome: human-associated habitat; feature: feces | place: USA | collected 1985/1987 | reverse complement strand
GATTTCCTCAGTTGATATATTCCTGCTAGCGACGGAAATATATATATGCTTACAATTGTGCACATTGTAAGTATGTACCTTTTCTGCGCTAATTTTGCAGGAAGGGTAATTTTTTTTGATGGAGATGATGTGCTTTGACGAAAAAGCAGCTTCTGTCCCGACTGGGACAGATCATCCTTGTGCTGTTGGGTATCAGCTTTATTACCTTTGCTTTGGTAATGCTGGCCCCAGGTGACGTTGTTCGCCAGATGATTGCAGGTAACGAGGATATTATTGTTAGTCAGGCCGAAATTGATGCACTGCGTGCTGAACTAGGTCTGGACAAGCCCTTCTTCTTCCAATACCTTGACTGGTTAGGAAGAGCTTTACAGGGCAATCTTGGCTTCTCTTACATGGTTAAAAAGCCTGTAGTTGAAGCACTTATGGAGGGCCTTCCCGGTACTATCGTACTTTCCTTGGTTTCTCTGATTATGATGATGGTGGTGGCAATTCCTGCCGGCATCTACTCTGCCGTAAAGCGTGGCAGCATGGTTGACAATATCGTGCGTGGCTTCACTTTTATGGGCGTATCCATGCCCGGCTTCTGGGTAGGCTTGATGCTGCTGTGGTTTTTTGGTCTGAAGCTTGACCTGCTGCCCATCGTTGGTGGTGAGATTGGTATTGATACCTTGATTCTGCCGTCCCTGACATTGGCTATCGCTATGGCCTCCAAGTATACACGTCAGGTACGTACAGCAATTCTGGAGGAGCTGCATCAGGACTATGTTGTCGGTGCACGTGCCCGCGGTATGAGCGAAAGCCATATCCTCTGGAAAGAGGTTCTGCCGAATGCTATGCTGCCGCTGATTACTTTGCTTGGTTTGTCTTTAGGTAACCTTCTGGGTGGTGCTGCGGTTATCGAGATGGTTTTCCAATGGCCCGGTCTTGGCCGTATGGCGATTGAAGCTATCACCTACCGTGACTTCCAGCTGGTTCAAGGTGTTGTTGTGTGGATTGCGTTGATGTATATGGTTATCAACCTCATTGTTGATATCTCTTACAATTATCTTGATCCGCGTCTGAGAAAGGTAAGGTAAGAGCAGATGGAAACAATTATCAATGGTTTTAAAACCAACCGTGCTTTTGCCGTAACCTCTGTTCTGGTACTGTGTCTGTTGCTGATAGCAATCGCAGCTCCGGTAATTGCTCCCTATGACCCGACTCATGCTGCTATGAAAGATGCCTTTTTGGAACCCGGTGCACAACATCTTTTTGGTACAGATAAGTTAGGTCGTGACTGCTTCAGCCGTGTGCTGTACGGCGCACGAGCTTCTCTGACCGGCGTATTGGTTCTCGTAGCCAGCGTATTTGTTGTAGGTACTACGATGGGCGTTGTTTCCGGTTACTTCGGCGGTAAGGTTGATATGGTTATCATGCGTATCTCCGATATGATGATTTCCTTCCCCGGTATGATTCTGGCAATTGCAATCGCCGGTATTATGGGCGGCAGCCTGGTTAATGCAGTGTTTGCGCTGACGATTGTCAGCTGGACCAAATACGCGCGTTTATCCCGCAGTATGGTTTTAAAGGTAAAACGTCGTGACTTCGTAGAAGCAGCCATCGTTAATGGTGGTACTCCCGGCCATATCCTTTGGGTGCACATCCTGCCTAATATTCTGCCGATGATGGTTATTACCGCAGCAGCAGATATCGGTGCTCTGATGATGGAGCTTGCAGGTTTATCCTTCCTGGGCTTTGGCAGCCAGCCGCCTGCTCCTGAATGGGGCCTGATGCTGAACGAAGGCCGTCAGCAGCTGCAGACTGCACCCTGGCTGATGTTCTTCCCCGGTCTGGCAATTTTTGTTACCGTAGTAGTTTTCAACCTGTGGGGCGATAATCTGCGTGATGTACTTGACCCGCGTGGTGATGTTGAAGATTAAAGTTTGCTTGGTGAAGCTTTGATTTTCAGATATGTTTTACGTTTTTTGTTTAACTTGAGTATAAGAAATGGAGAGATGCATAATGAAAAAATCCTTAAAATTTACCGCAGCAGCGGCTATGATCGGCTTAATGGCATTTGCAGCAGCAGGCTGCGGCGGTGGCGATAAAAAAGCAGCTGTATCCAACGAAGTAGTAAAATTCGGTGTAACCAACTTTGCTGATAACCTGGATCCTGCCGATAACTTCTTCAGCTGGGTTGTAATGCGTTACGGCTTGGGCGAATGCCTGGTTAAATTCGACGAAAAAATGAATGCTGTACCGTGGCTGGCTGATAAATGGTCTATTTCCGACGATAAACTGACCTGGACCTTCCACATTAACGATAAGGTTTGCTTCTCCAATGGCGATAAGCTGACTGCTGAAATTGCAAAAGAGTCCATTGAAAGAACCTTTAAACTGAACACCCGTGCTCAGTCCATCTTCCAATATGCTGAAATCAAAGCTGACGGTCAAAACCTGATCATCAAAACCAAAAAACCGACCCCGACTCTGCCAGGCATGCTGGCTGACCCTCTGTTTATCATGATTGATACCAAGGTAACCGGCCGTGACATCAAAAAAGAAGGTCCTATCTGCACCGGTCCTTATGCTGTAAAATCCTACAGCAAGGCTAAAGCAGTAATGGTTGCTAACGAAAAATACTGGAATGGCAAGGTTCCGTTCAAAAATGCTGAAATCTCGACTATCGACGATCCTAACACCCGTGCTATGGCACTGCAAAAAGGTGAAATCGACTTCGCTATCAACATCGCTTCCGGTGACCTGCAGCTCTTCAAAGATAAAGCTAAATATAACATTTCCGAAATTGCTTCTCTGCGTACCGTATTGGCTCAAATCAATATGAACGAAGGCAAACCGTTGCATGATCCTAAGGTTCGTGCTGCTCTGATTCAGTGCCTGGACCGCGAAACCTACAACAAGGTTCTGCTGAAAGATACCTTTATCCCCGGCAAAGCACCTGTTCCGCCTTCCTTGGACTATGGCTTTGACCAACTGAAGGATCCGAATGCTTACAATCCGGAAAATGCTAAGAAGCTGCTGGCTGAAGCAGGTTGGAAAGATACCAACGGCGACGGCTATGTTGATAAAAACGGCAAGAACCTGGAAATCGACTTCGTATTCTACAGCGGCCGTGCCGAGCTGCCTCTGTATGCAGAAGCTACCCAAGCTGATGCTAAGAAAATCGGTATTAAGGTTAACATGAAGAACGTTGACTATAACGTACTTGACCCGATGCGCCGCAATGGTGAATTTGACTTGATTATTTCCAACATCCTGACTGCTAACACCGGTGACCCGGAAGTTTACCTGAACTGGTACTGGAAGAGCAACATCAACGGCAGCCAACCGCAAAACTCCACCGGCTACAGCAATCCGCAATACGACGCACTGTCTGATAAGCTGTCTGTAGAATTCGATCCGGCTAAACGTCGTGAATATATGATTCAAATGCAGCAAATCCTGCTGGATGACGGCGCTGCTCTGTTCTTTGGCTATCCGAAGACCAACATGGTATCTAAAGCAGGCTTGGCTAACGCTAATATCTTCCCGGCTGACTACTATTGGCTGACTAAAGACGTTTGCCCGAAACAATAATTAATAAAGAGGTAATTGTTCAATGCTTCTTGAAGTAAAAGATTTAGACATCAGCTACGGTGACAAGCTCACCGTAACCGGTGCCAGCTTAGAATTGGATAAGGGCGAGATTATGTCCATCGTTGGCGAGTCCGGCAGTGGCAAAACCACCGTTATCCGCGCTATTATGGGCTGCCTGCCCGGTGCCGGCCGTGTTAGCCGCGGCAGCATCACATTTGACGGCAAGGATGTATTGCAAAATACTCCTGAAGAGTGGCGCAAAATGTATGGCAGCGAGATGTCCATGATTTTCCAGGACAGCGGCAACATGATTAATCCTATCCGTCGCATCGGCCAACAGTTCATCGACTATGTTCAGGCGCATCAGCCGGACAAGTCTAAGGATCAGGCTTACAAGATGTGCTGCGATATGCTGACTAACGTGCGTCTGCCGAATCCGGAAAATATTATGAACAGTTTCCCGTTTGAGCTGTCAGGTGGTATGCGTCAGCGTGTAGGTATTGCTATGGCCATGATTTTCAGTCCGAAAATCCTTCTGGCCGATGAACCGACCAGTGCGCTGGACGTAACTACTCAGGCTCAGATTATCCGCCAGATTGTTGATATTCGTGACGAATATGGCGTTGCCGTTATCATGGTTACCCATAACCTGGGCGTTGCTTCCTATGTATCCAACAAGCTGATGGTTATGAAGGGCGGTCATGTTGTGGAATATGGCAAGCGTGAGGACGTTATCGGCAATCCGCAGGATGATTATACAAAACAACTGCTGAGGGCAGTTCCGGTCATAGGAGGTAAGACATATTATGAGCAATAATGAAAGACCGGCCTATGAACGTACTAAACTGGTACTGGAGATTAACCACCTTACCAAAAAATTCGCAGTTGACGGCGGCAAGTTTCTGACTGCCTGCAATGACATCAACCTGCGTGCATACGAAGGCCGTACCCTGGGCATCATCGGTGAATCCGGCTGCGGTAAGAGTACTCTTGTGCGTACTCTGCTGCGTATTCACCCTGCTACCAGCGGTGAAGCAATTTTCGAAGGCCATGATTTGATGCAGTCCAAGGGTGAACAGCTGCGTCAGGACAGAAAGAACATCCAGATGGTGTTCCAGGATCCTACTGCTGCCTTCAACCCGAAGATGCTTGTTAAGGATATCCTCACCGAGCCTTTGAAAAACTTCGGCCTGATTAAAAACAGCGAGGTAGATGCCAAAGCAGCAGAGCTGCTGGAAATGGTTGAGCTGCCTGCTGAATTCAAGGACCGCTATCCGCACAGCATGTCCGGCGGTCAGCGTCAGCGTCTGGGCATTGCCCGCGCTCTGGCACTGGAACCGAAGATTATTGTCTGCGACGAAGCAACCAGCGCGCTGGACGTTTCTGTACAGGAAAAAATCTGCGAGCTGCTGTGCCGCATTCAAAAAGAAAAAAATATTACCTATCTGTTTATTGCCCATGACCTTGGTCTGGTAGATTTGATGTGCCATCAGGTTGCGGTAATGTACTTGGGTAATGTAGTAGAATGGATGGAGCACGGCCGTATTGCAGAACACTGCAAGCATCCGTACACCAAGGCGCTTATGGGTGCTGTATTTAAGGTAGACTTCAAGCCTGGCGAAAAGATTGAGCCTTTGGAAGGCGAAATCCCGAGTCCGCTGGACCTGCCGCCTGGATGTCCCTTTGCCAGCCGTTGCGAGCACTGCACCGAGCATTGCGTACAGGTTAAGCCTGAGCTGAAAGAGGTTGAGCACGGCCATTGGGTTGCCTGCCATCTGTTTGACTAATATAGTCATAAAGCGATATGCGTAAGCGTAGAGCTTCTTTAAAAGTAATTTTCTCCATCAATTTTTATAGTGGGTACAGCGAATGTGCTGTACCCATTTTTTTCTTAGGAATTTTTATCACTAATTTTATAAGTGAGTATTGACTCATACGTTATTTGTGTTATAATATAGGTATCAAAGAATTTACTGAAAGGTGTTATCACCTTTCCTATTATTTTTTACATTACATATGAATGAATACTCATATGAAGAGCGAGATAACCTGAAAAGAAAGGTGGCAGATATAATGAAGAAAGATTTAGAAGATATCCGTAACGGTGCCGGCGATGTAAGAGCTTTTCGTCACATCGACGGCCATATCAATAGTGTAGAGGATTACAGCAAGCATCCGGAAGGCTGCACCTGCGGTCACTGCGGCAAGGACCATGATCACAAAACTATGGGACATGTGCCTAAGCATAGTCATGGTGATGCATGCGGTTGCGGACACGATTATGACCATGAACATGAAGAGCATTCGCATGAGCATGGCGATGATTGCTGCTGTGGTAATGAACATGAGCATAATCACGAGCACGAACACGCTCACGCGCACGGCGACGAGTGCGCGTGCGGACACGACCATGAGCACGAACACGCTCACGCACATGGTGACGAATGCGGTTGCGGACACGACCATGAGCACGAACACGAACATGCTCATGCACACGGACATCACGTTCCCGGTCATCCTGCTGACTGTAATTGCGAAATCTGCCATCCGCATGAGGAGTACTGCGATGTATGCGGCGAGAGCCTGGCTAATTGCACCTGCCGTATGCCGGATGCCGATAAAATTAAGCGTGTATATATTCTGCAAAACCTTGGCTGTGCTAACTGCGCTGCCAAAATGGAATACAAAATCAAAGAGCTGCCCGGCGTAACCTATGCCAACGTAAGCTTTGCTACCAAGCAGCTGCGCCTCAGCGCTGCAGACCATGAGGCTTTGCTGCCGGAAATTCAGAAAATCTGCACAGCTATCGAATCCGACGTAGTGGTAGTACCGCGTGACCGCCGTCCGCAATTAGGCGGCAAGAGCAGAGTATACTTGGTGCAAAATCTGGACTGCGCTAACTGCGGTGCCAAGATTGAACGCGCGCTGAACGCTATGCCTGAGATTGATGAAGCTACCCTGACCTTTACTACGAAAAAGCTGCGCGTAAGTGCTAAGGATTACAACGGTCTGCTGGAGAAAATGCAGGCTGTAACCGATAAGGTAGAAGAGGGTGTTGTACTGCTGGAGGCTGAAAGCAAGCCTTCTCTGGCTCCTGAGCTGGAGGAACGCAAAAAATCCGGCGGTATCTTCTCCGAGCTGAGCGAAAAACAGACAATTATCGAAATCGTACTTGGCGGTGCAGTATTCATTATCACCGAATGGCTGGGACTGGTGCCGGAAGCGTATCATATGTACTTCCTGATTTTTGCTTATATTTTGCTTGGCGGACGCATTGTGCTGACTGCCTTGAAGAATATTGCCAAGGGTAATGTATTTGACGAAAACTTCCTCATGACCGTTGCAACATTAGGTGCGTTTGCAATTCAGGCCTGGGAAGAGGCTGTTGGTGTTATGTTCTTCTATCGTGTGGGCGAATACTTTGAGCAGCGTGCGGTAGAAAAGAGCCGTGGCCAGATTATGGACGCTGTTGACCTGCGTCCGGAGGTTGTCAACCTGCTGGTGGGCGAAGATGTAAAGGTTATTCCTGCTGCTGATGCCCATGTAGGCGATATCCTGCTGGTGCGCGTAGGCGACCGTATCCCTCTGGACGGTGTTGTTATCGACGGCGAAAGCCTGGTGGATACATCTCCGGTAACCGGTGAGCCTGTGCCTGTAAAACGCAAATATGGCGATGAGGTTGTTTCCGGCTGTGTAAATACCTCCGGTATGCTGAAAATCCGTGTAGAAAAGGTTTTGGAAGAGTCCATGGTTACCCGCATTCTGGACAGCGTAGAAAACGCTGCTGCCAGCAAGCCGACCATCGACCGCTTCATTACCCGTTTCGCACGTATCTATACTCCGTTTGTTGTTGCTGCCGCAGTACTGACTGCCGTGATTCCGTCCCTGATTACCGGCGACTGGAATAAATGGATTTATACTGCGCTGACCTTCCTCGTTATCAGCTGCCCCTGCGCACTGGTGCTGAGTGTGCCGCTGGCCTTCTTCTCCGGCATCGGCGCCGGCTCCAAGTACGGCATTCTCTTTAAAGGCGGCGTTGCTATGGAGGCTTTGAAAAACATTGCTGCCGTAGTTATGGATAAAACCGGTACCGTTACCAAGGGTAACTTTGTACTGCAGAAGGTTAATGCTGCCGAAGGCATGAATGCCGACGAGCTGCTGCGCCTGTGTGCAAGTGCAGAGCTTGTTTCTACACACCCGATTGCCGTAAGCATCGTAGAGGCTGCTAAGGCTGAAAAGCTGGAGCTTGTACGCCCAGATAAGTTTGAAGAAATTGCCGGTGAAGGCCTGGTTGCGTACTTTGGTGCACGTAAGGTTCTGTGCGGCAATACCAAGCTGCTGCAACGCTTTAACGTTGAATACGGCGGCTATACTCCCACCGAAAGCGGCAGTGAGGTGCTTGTTGCCGACAATGGCTTATACATGGGCCAGCTGCTGATTAACGATACCCTGAAGGAAGATGCCAAGGAAGCAATTGCTTCGCTGAAGGCACAAGGCCTGGTAACTGCTATGCTCACCGGCGATGCGCAGAAGGAAGCGCAGGCTGTGGCTAAGGAAGCAGGCATTGACGAGGTACGTGCTCAGCTGCTGCCGCAGGATAAGCTCAGCGAGCTGAATATGCTGCGCAACAAGTACGGCCCGGTTATGTTCGTTGGTGACGGCATTAACGATGCGCCTGTACTGGCTGGTGCGGATGCTGGCGCTGCTATGGGCAGCGGTGCAGATGCAGCGATTGAAGCTGCCGATGTTGTCTTCATGAATTCCGAAGTGAAGGCTATTCCGCAGGCTATTGCGATTGCGCGTGCAACCGGTGCGATTGCTTGGCAGAATGTAATTTTCGCTCTGACTGTTAAGGTTATCATTATGATTGCAGGCCTTATGGGCTACGCTTCCATGTGGGCGGCAGTCTTTGCGGATACCGGCGTATCACTGCTGTGTGTACTGAATTCTAAGTCAGCCGATATTTTTTTGTAAACATGACAGCAGAAGCTAACTAATTTTGTAAATTAGCATAGGATTTTACAAAAAATGCTTGACAAAAATTTATAGCTGACGTAAACTTTCAATAGTAGTTAGGAATGCCTAACTACTAAAAAAATCGTGTCAAGTTAGTATCTGCTAACAAATTCTTTGGAGGGAATTATGATGCCTTTATTAATGGCCCGTCGCGGCGAGACTAACAAGATCAGCGCTGTTCACGGCAAGGATGAAATCAAACGCTTTCTGGCTAACCTGGGCTTTGTAGAAGGCTCAGCTGTAACTGTTATTTCTGAAATTGACGGTAATCTTATCGTCAATGTGAAGGATGCCCGCATTGCCCTGAGCAAGCAGATGGCAGCCAAAATATTTATCTGATGCAAGTGGAGGATGTTATGAAAACATTAAAAGAAGTTCCTGTTGGTGAAACAGTTACCGTTGCTAAGCTCGTTGGCGAGGGTGCGGTAAAAAGACGTATTATGGATATGGGCGTGACTAAGGGTGTGAGCGTATTCGTACGTAAGGTTGCACCGCTGGGTGATCCGGTAGAGGTAACTGTGCGTGGTTATGAGCTGACACTGCGTAACGGCGAGGCTGAACACATCGTTGTAGAATAATTTGGAGGGAAAAGATGAAACAGATCAAGATTGCCCTGATTGGTAACCCTAACTGCGGCAAAACAACAATGTTTAATGATTTGACCGGTTCCAACCAATATGTTGGTAACTGGCCCGGCGTAACTGTAGAGAAAAAAGAAGGCGGCCTTAAAGGTCATGATGATGTAATTATTACCGACCTGCCCGGTATTTATTCCTTGTCTCCGTACACTTTGGAGGAGGTTGTTTCCCGTAACTATCTGCTGCAAAATGATGTTGACGGCGTACTGAATCTGGTTGACGGCTCTAACATTGAACGTAACCTGTACCTGACTACGCAGGTTATGGAGATGGGTTATCCCGTAACTATTGCTTTGAACATGATTGATATCGTGCGCAAGAACGGCGATAAGATTGATACTGCTAAGCTGGCTGCCGAGCTTGGCTGCGAAATTGTGGAAACCTCCGCACTGCAGGGTGAAGGCACCGGTGAGGCTGCCGAAAAAGCAATTAAAGCTGTCGGCGGTGCTGCACCGAAATATATGCGCTTCTGCAGCGAGGTTGAGGATGCTCTGACTGCGATTGCCCGCGAAGCAGGCAACAAGGTGCACGGTATGAGCGAGCGTTGGTTGCTGGTAAAGCTGTTTGAGCGTGATAAGAAAATTGCTGATGCTTTGGGCCTGAGCGAGGGCGAGCAGGCTAAGATTGAAGAAATCGTTGCAGCCTGCGAGGAAGCGCTGGATGATGATGCCGAAAGCATTATTACCAACGAGCGTTATAACTACATTGGCGAGCTGATGAGCAATGCAGTTGTCAAAGGCCATACCGGTCTGACTATTTCCGATAAAATCGACAGCATTGTAACGAACCGTTTTCTGGCTCTGCCGATTTTCGCGATTATCATGTTCTTGGTTTACTACATTGCTGTAGAAACTATCGGTACGGTTGTAACCGATTTCACCAATGATACATTGTTTGGCGAATGGATTCAGCCTTGGGTGCAGGAGCACATGGAGGCTGCCGAATGTGAGGATTGGCTTGTATCTCTTGTGGTTGATGGTATTATCGGCGGCATTGGTGCACCGATTGGTTTTGCTCCGCAGATGGCGATTGTCTTCCTGCTGTTGAGCTTTTTGGAGGACTGCGGTTATATGGCGCGTGTAGCCTTCATTATGGACCGTTTCTTCCGTCAGTTCGGCATGAGCGGCAAGAGCTTCATCCCTCTGCTGATTTCTGCAGGCTGCGGTGTACCGGGTATTATGGCTTCCCGTACTATTGAAAACGAAACCGACCGTCGTCTGACTATCATGACTACCACCTTTATCCCCTGTGGTGCTAAGCTGCCTGTTATTGCTTTGCTTTCCGGCGCTATTATGGGTGGTGACTGGTACATGGCTCCGATAATGTACTTCGTTGGCTTCTTCGCTGTAATTACTGCCTGCATCATTCTGAAAAAGACTGAGCTGTTTGCCGGCGATCCTGCTCCGTTTGTTATGGAGCTGCCGCCGTACCATCTGCCTGCTGCTAAGAACGTATTGCTGCATACCTGGGAGCGTGTTGCAGGCTTCCTGAAAAAAGCCGGTACTATTATCTTCCTGTGCTGCGTTGTTATGTGGTTCCTGGCAAGCTTTGGTATTGATGAAGGCTCTGTTGCTATGGTTGATACTGAAAAGAGCTTTGTTGCTTACATTGGTAATGGTCTTGCTCCTATCTTCGCTCCTCTGGGCTTTGACAGCTGGCAGGCTGTGGCTGCGGCCTTCTCTGGCTTTGTGGCTAAGGAATCTATTGTCAGCACGATGGCTATTCTTTCCGGTCTGGCTGATGCAGCTGAGGATGAGCCTGATTTGTGGACTGCTGTTATGGCGTTCTTCCCGAGTGCGGTTGCAGCGTTCTCCTTCCTGGTGTTCAACCTGCTGGATTCTCCCTGCCTGGCAGCTATTTCTACTATGAGCCAGGAGATGAACAGCAAGAAGTGGACCTGGGCAACTATCCTCTTCCAAAACCTGTATGCTTATAGCATGTGCCTGATGGTTTACCAGTTCGGCAGAGTATTTGTCGGTGGTGAAGCGTTCAGCTTCGGTACTGCTGTAGCTGTTGTTTTCCTGATTGCGTTCCTGTATCTGCTCTTCCGTCCGGCTAAGAAATATAACAAAGAGACTGTTATGAGCGTTGATGCAAAATAAAAGAGGTGTTTCGTATGGCAACCTGGATTATTGGTCTGATTATTGTTGGTTGTGTGTATTTGGCATCCAAGCAGGTCATCAAGGCACATAAAACCGGTGGCTGCATTGGTTGTGATGCCGGTGGCGGTAAGGCTTGCTGCCAGCATTGCAAGCATACGACAACTGTAAATCTTCGTAAGAAATAAATTTAGCTTGATGAGTATTTGAAGGGCCGCGCGTTTGCGCGGCTCTTTTTGTGCTTGTGTGAGCTTTAGCTTAATCTACTAGCCTCTCCTAGGGGAGAGGTGGCATCGCGAAGCGATGACGGAGAGGGGTTGTGTGCGTCGCAATTGATATATCGCGTTGCAACGAAAAATTTTCCCGCGAATCGCT
>OHKO01000562.1_pt1 | contig 11828 bp, 8 predicted proteins | sample 1568851 | NCBI WGS metagenome assembly OHKO01 (sample SAMEA3879549, study PRJEB24766) | human gut metagenome | biome: human-associated habitat; feature: feces | place: USA | collected 1985/1987 | reverse complement strand
AACATCTTGAAATATGCTGCTATACTCAGAGAATCATACTCATTGGATACCATATTTTTATGTGTATAAATTTTCTACTCACATGCCTCTTACGAGGCATGACCGCACCCGTTTGGAGAAGCCGGTACACCTGTTTGGGGGTTTCTACTCACATGCCTCTTGCGAGGCATGACGTGATGCGGAGTGGGAAAGCCTGATAGGTGAGACGGTTTCTACTCACATGCCTCTTGCGAGGCATGACTCTAATCGGTTCAAGGCTTTTACGACACTGGAAGGTTTCTACTCACATGCCTCTTGCGAGGCATGACGTCTTGAACATTTTACAAATCGGGATGCTCTTAGTTTCTACTCACATGCCTCTTGCGAGGCATGACTTGACTGGATATGCAATAGAATAGATTGGTGTTGGGTTTCTACTCACATGCCTCTTGCGAGGCATGACATAACTGCATATGTAACTACGCCAGACTTGATTTAGTTTCTACTCACATGCCTCTTGCGAGGCATGACGTTGCTTTACCGTCCTCTTCAATGATAGGCGCGTTTCTACTCACATGCCTCTTGCGAGGCATGACAAAATCCTCACATATCAGGAAGCAGCGGACTGGGGTTTCTACTCACATGCCTCTTGCGAGGCATGACGCATACATGATTCAAAACATCCCATCTCGATTCCGTTTCTACTCACATGCCTCTTGCGAGGCATGACCTACTACTGGTTCAAGTGCTGCACTATCTAACTTGTTTCTACTCACATGCCTCTTGCGAGGCATGACGCCATCACCTTGACCACCGGCTGTTTTGTTGCGGTTTCTACTCACATGCCTCTTGCGAGGCATGACGTTCTTCTTCGCTGTCGCGCCATATGTGTCCGGTTTCTACTCACATGCCTCTTGCGAGGCATGACTATATACAGTGCTTACATATTGTATCTACGTTCAGTTTCTACTCACATGCCTCTTGCGAGGCATGACGGTTCTTTTTTTAGCATCTTGCTGCAGAAATGGGTTTCTACTCACATGCCTCTTGCGAGGCATGACTGCCGTTCTTCTTCGTTGTCGCGCCATATGTGCCCAGTTTCTACTCACATGCCTCTTGCGAGGCATGACACGGCGTAAAAACATTACTTTATCAATCTTGAGTTTCTACTCACATGCCTCTTGCGAGGCATGACAAGTTTGCGACAATGTCCTAACGCCTTCCATTAGTTTCTACTCACATGCCTCTTGCGAGGCATGACTTTTTGCAAATAAAAGGACAAAAGGAGTTTTACGTTTCTACTCACATGCCTCTTGCGAGGCATGACGAAGTCACTTCTTGACCTTGCCCCTATCATTGAAGTTTCTACTCACATGCCTCTTGCGAGGCATGACGAAAGGAGTTGAGGGGCATGGCATACGGGGCTTTTGTTTCTACTCACATGCCTCTTGCGAGGCATGACCGCTTCCTGCACAGTATCACTACCGAGAAATCTTGTTTCTACTCACATGCCTCTTGCGAGGCATGACAATGTTGACGAGAAGTATTACATCAATAACGAAGTTTCTACTCACATGCCTCTTGCGAGGCATGACTTTCCGGCTGCGGAGGGTTGATATTTTTATGGGGTTTCTACTCACATGCCTCTTGCGAGGCATGACTGCCATCACCTTGGCCACCTGCTGTCTTGTTACGGTTTCTACTCACATGCCTCTTGCGAGGCATGACAATATATTCATACACAAAGGTATGGAAGGTGGAAGTTTCTACTCACATGCCTCTTGCGAGGCATGACGAAAGCAGAAGGCGGTATGGGGCGCAATCACAGCAGTTTCTACTCACATGCCTCTTGCGAGGCATGACATATTCCGCGGTTACTAACTTCATTTCTGAATTGTTTCTACTCACATGCCTCTTGCGAGGCATGACTCCGCTACCTCTTTGGCTCTCTCCGCATTGAACAGTTTCTACTCACATGCCTCTTGCGAGGCATGACTGTGCCACTGTTTAATAATTACTACATCACACAAAAGTTTCTACTCACATGCCTCTTGCGAGGCATGACGGAAGAAATGCAAACACAAACAAAGACAATTCTAGTTTCTACTCACATGCCTCTTGCGAGGCATGACATAGCCGTTTGACGAATAACCCGGTGGCATGTGATGTTTCTACTCACATGCCTCTTGCGAGGCATGACTATGGATAGCACGATGTTAACGGAAAAATATACAGTTTCTACTCACATGCCTCTTGCGAGGCATGACGTAGACACGCGTAGGTATCGTTACACGATAGAGAAGTTTCTACTCACATGCCTCTTGCGAGGCATGACTCGATTGGAGGGCAATCGGTATGTGCATTTTCAGTTTCTACTCACATGCCTCTTGCGAGGCATGACGCAAGTTGGATACAGTGCCGCGGCTCATGCCAAAGTTTCTACTCACATGCCTCTTGCGAGGCATGACGAGCGCGGGGCAAGTGGGTGCAGTAAATAGTTTGTTTCTACTCACATGCCTCTTGCGAGGCATGACAAGTACACTGACAAAACGCGGTGTCTTTATATCGGTTTCTACTCACATGCCTCTTGCGAGGCATGACAACGGGCAAGACCGTTACCCGTGCCAATTACAAGTTTCTACTCACATGCCTCTTGCGAGGCATGACATAAGTAAGCGCGTCCATTCGGAACATCTGCGGGTTTCTACTCACATGCCTCTTGCGAGGCATGACGTTGAACGCTACGCCCGCGCACATCAAAGAAAAGTTTCTACTCACATGCCTCTTGCGAGGCATGACGACTACAGTATCACCTTAACCATGAGTGATATGGTTTCTACTCACATGCCTCTTGCGAGGCATGACAACATTTTCATAGTTCAATAATTGAACAGAAAGCGTTTCTACTCACATGCCTCTTGCGAGGCATGACGATTTACGGGCTAATAAATAGCCTTGCACAGCAGTTTCTACTCACATGCCTCTTGCGAGGCATGACATTATGGACAGCACGATGTTAACGGAGAAATATACGTTTCTACTCACATGCCTCTTGCGAGGCATGACATGGATGACCCTATCATGGCATTGGAAGATGGAAGTTTCTACTCACATGCCTCTTGCGAGGCATGACCTCGAAAAATACGCCTCTGAAAACGGATATAGAAGTTTCTACTCACATGCCTCTTGGGAGGCATGACCTTTCATCATGTCGATGACCTTTCCCATTTCGCGTTTCTACTCACATGCCTCTTGCGAGGCATGACGGCTCCTAATCGTTTCTATCCGATTTTTGTAACGTTTCTACTCACATGCCTCTTGCGAGGCATGACCGTTGCCGTTGCCGTTGCGGGTAAGTTCCCTATAGTTTCTACTCACATGCCTCTTGCGAGGCATGACGCTTCCCTTTTGTGCTTCGTAGGAACGTATCAAGGTTTCTACTCACATGCCTCTTGCGAGGCATGACTATAGATAGTCAATAGGCTTCCGGGGTTTCCCCGGTTTCTACTCACATGCCTCTTGCGAGGCATGACGTTGAATTGTTCCAAACAATAGCACATATTCCAGTTTCTACTCACATGCCTCTTGCGAGGCATGACTTACTATTCCGCGTTCCATGATGAATACCTTAAAGTTTCTACTCACATGCCTCTTGCGAGGCATGACGTTGTTAGGGCTATCTTCCAAAACAGGCTTAAAGTTTCTACTCACATGCCTCTTGCGAGGCATGACTGCCATCGCCTTGACCGCCTGCTGTTTTGTTGCGGTTTCTACTCACATGCCTCTTGCGAGGCATGACGAACTGGGGCTGATAAGGTTGTGGTGCCGGCATCCGTTTCTACTCACATGCCTCTTGCGAGGCATGACTTGTTAGAAATTATTGTATTGAAAATGATGTAGGTTTCTACTCACATGCCTCTTGCGAGGCATGACGCTCTATGTCCACTTCCTACAACGCAGAGGGCGGTTTCTACTCACATGCCTCTTGCGAGGCATGACCGCAATATTTTGTGTTTTCTTTGCAATCATGCCACCATATACAAGGGACAGACTTTTTAGCAAATATATATTTATGTTTTTTTATAACAAAATTTCTTTGCCTGGGGGCGATCCCGGTATTGTTTTTTAATCACCTGAGGTTCGCATGCAAAAATCAGATAATAATTACGCCTTCCGGGTTATAGGTTGGCTTTGCGCCGATATGCTCAACCCGGTGTTCCCAATTATTTCCTAAATAATAAAAGCGCAGACTGTCCTGCTTTTCATCAATCAATTTTAGCAGACGGTCTTTTGTTTTTAAGAAGGTCGAGTAATCCAAATTCATCTCGAATACAGAGTTCTGAACTCTCTGACCATGATTTTGGCATTCTTTCGCCACCTTTCGCAGTCGATTTTTACCGGCTGCATCCAACGTGCTTACATCATAACTCACTAAAACCATCATCGCAATTCACCTATTTGATTAAAAGCGCAGGGTATTCGGGAATATCACCGCGCACATACTTTGCAAGCAGATTGCACTGCACATATGGCAGTAACCCCAATGGAATTTTCTGCTTTATGTACGGATGCAAAAAGTCAGTTCGTTTTTTCTCCTGCCATTTGGTCAAAACTTTTTTTCTACCGTCTTCGTTCAACCAGACCGCACCGGATATCTGTTTGTCAAAGTCATCCGTATCCACTATCTGTAAATTAATAAGTGTTAAAACAAAGCGCTCCGCTATACACCGCGCTTCCTCCACCAAATCACATGCCAGAGAACTTCTTCCGCTCCGGAGCGTATGACAAAATCCAATATAGCTGTCCAGACCTACAGTTTCCAGAGCGGATGCATATTCATTTGTCAGTAGTGTATACACGAACGACAATAAAGCATTTACTTCATCTAACGGTGGATGCTTTGTCCTGACAGAAAACATAAGAGACGTCTGTTTACTCGTAATAAGGTTATCAAAAACAGAAAAGTATGCCTGTGCACAATTTCCCTCAATACCGAGTATGGACTCTATGCTTTCCGCCCGAAGAACATTTTCTATTCCCGTATCTAACATTACCATTGCCTGACGTATTTCTTCCTTTTCTCTCAGGGAAGGATTATCATGTAATGACCTGCGGATTAACTGAATGGTGTTGCTGAATTTGGCAGCCATGGTATTTCTTGCCAGAGTAATTCCGTCTTCCCGGAATTTATCAATCTGCGCAACTCTCAGAAAAACATTACCTTTCGTTTCCCCACATACCTTCGCCAGGAATTTTCCCTGTGGGGAAAGAAAACTGAGCGCAACTGTATTTTGCACACATTTTCCCATAAGAGCCGGAGAACATCCCACATAATTAAAACAGACAATGCCCTCTATATTATCAAAAGGTATCCGCAGTTTTTCTTCACCGTCTATTCTGCAGACGAAGTTTTCTCCGTCCAGGGCAAGATAAGCATGTTCATTTGTAATATAAAGAGTATTCAACAGCTTTCTCATTTATTTTCCTCTGTTTCGTATAACACATCCTCATCATTCTCTTGAAGACGAATTTTATTTAAGGAGTCCAGAAAACTTACCGGCTTTTTCTTCATAGGCATGCATACTTCTTTCAGGGAACAGCATTTCCTCCAAAACCTGCAGCAGCCTTTTATTACACTCCCGAAATTGTTCTTTTACCGGAAGTTTCACCCGTTTTTTCACATCTGCATAGTATAAAACCGCATCACTATCACAGCCAAATACATAATCCACACACAGCTTCTGTGTAAAGACCTGCATATAGTCCTCTTCATGGTAATCCTTATTTTTCGGTTTTGTTGGTTTATATTCTACAATACACAGATTATATTTACCAGGGAGCCCGGATATCGGTACTCCGTTCTTGCTTTCCGTCAGCTCTATACAATCTGTTACCCCATATAAATTATACTTGGGAAGATTGTTGAACACCTTCAAAGAAGTAAATACCTTCTTTCCGTTCACCGTATAATGCTTATCCGGATTATGTACCCGTTCATGCAGTAAATTAGCCTTTGTAACAAAAACATTTTCACTCCACGCACAATCAATTTCCAGAAGCCCCCAGCGATGTGGACAATATAAAAAATGCTGAACGGATCTGATAGCTATTTCCCTGTCCGTCATTTAAATCTTCTCCAGTAATGTTACTCCGTCCGGCATCTCCTTATCCACGTAAATTTCGTAGTCGGAAAAGCTTCTCGGAGCTAAATCAAAATGTTCCGTAATTCTGATTTTATCGAACAAGATATGAGAAGGACAATTTCCCAATACATTACTGTGCTTAAACACGTAAAGCTTTCTCATACACATTTTTCCGCGGGCTGCGCTATGGTCATTTTCAAACATATTGACAATGGCATCCCATAACAAATTCAAATCTTCCTCTGAAAGATTAGTTACCTTGTTTGCCAAAGCCGCCGAAACATATCCTTCTGCTTTATATAATGCATACGGAACAACGCTCTTCTTTCCCATTTCCGTATCACCTGTTTCGCTTCTTTCCTCCGTAGTTCTTGCTTGTCTGGTAATAGTAACCTCCTGAATATTGATAGGAGAAATACTTCTGGCAAAATTAATCTGCACCGGTCCTCTGACAATACCGCAAGGGTCATCACCGGTTGACATTACCGCACCGAATGCCCTTACGTCAAAATAGGTACGGCACATGTAATCTCTTGCTTTCTTCACGTCATCTGCGTTTTTATTTTTGTCCTTGTTGTGGGCAATACCCTCTGCATCATAGGCAGCGGCAAACTTTGCATTCAGGGATTTATCCGGTTTTACCAGAATATTGTAACCCGGCTCCCCCTCCTCGCATAATTCAACGTAATTCCTGATTTTACGTTTTAAGCATACATCCGTTACATATCCCAATCCGGTCTCCGCATCTATTCTGGGAGCATTTCCCGCATCAGGGTCTCCGTTGGGATTTCCGTTTTCCACATCAAAAATCATTACAAAATCATATCTGTTTTCCAGTGCCATACTATTTTTCCTCCTCTACTTTGTCTGTGTTTTTCTTATAATAACTTTGCCATTGCTGGTAGTAGCCAATTTCGAATCTTCCCTGCTCCTGTAAGGATAATCTCTTAGGAAATTCTTCCTGCAACTTGTCCGTTATTTCTCCAATCTGCTTATTGTAAAAAACCGGATGTTTTGCTTTTTTCAGATGGTTCTGGGATAATCTGATTAACTTGGGAAATATCAGTTCCGGAGTCATGGATGCCGATGAAAAATAGGTATCCTTGATAGTTCGATTTAATTTTCCCAAGGCATCCTGCTGCAGAGCTTCCAGAACTGCAAAAAGCCTTCCACACAAATACGCCTGATTGGTGCTTTCTTCATTTAATGCCATTGTGATTTGTTCCTCCTTATTTTTGTTATTTCTATTGATACAGGTTTTCAGAATACCTGCTCTTACCTCTCCAATATACAAATCCGTTCTTATTCTTCTGACTATGGTATCCAGCAGTGTATAAGGGCAATCGGTGTTGTATAAAATGGATTCAAATAATTTTGCCATCATGGCAGAGTCTACTTTTTTATCGGAACTCTTCGGTGATACAAGTTCTTTTTTTATTTTGTACATATACACCGGTTCGCCATGCTCCGTGACCTGCATATCCCGCTGAAATTTTGCAATATTTCCAAAAATTTCTCCGTACTTCTTCCGATAAATAAATTTGACAGCCACTCTTGAAGAATTCGGTTTCAGACCGACCATGTAAAAATCCACATTTGGATCAATATTTTCAAAAGACAGCAGGGTCTTATCTGTGACTGCTGCATTTCCGGCATTTTCTAAAACCTGCCGCAGCAGTAAATTCGTCTGTTCTGCCGAAACCCCACCGGTACCCTGCTTCTCTCCAAACAGCATGGCATTCAGAATATCCTCACTGTTTTCGCTGGCATTCATAGCCCAGAAAACAACCGTCATATCATCAATAAGGGCTTTATGCCTTTGAGAACTTAACAGATAATTCAATGCCTCGGTATACTTTTTCATGGCAGTTTTGGAAATATTGCTGTTATATGCCTGTTCCGTCCCATAAGAGCTTTCCGACGGGTTATTGAACCCTATTAACACAGATCCTGTGGCCGCCCCGCCGCCTATTCCCTTTATCTTTTTATGAACCTTTTCTATTTCCGTGGTTTCACCGGTAATGCCACACTGGGCTATCCAGGATTTTTCCCCCTCTTCTGATTTGTCCGTTTTCTCCCATTTTGCCTTCAGCGCCGCATCCTGATGCAACAGTAAGTCCGGTCTTCCTTTCAGGCAGAAAATATAATTTGATTTAGAATAATCCTTTCCTATTGCCAGTAAACATTCATTATGTATTTCCTGTTCCGGTATCCAGTTTTCCAGAAAACATCGATAGGCATTCACCACCGGTGAATCAATGTCCTTTATAAATTCCAGATTGCTTTTTACCAGTTCCGCATGAGACTTTTTTGCTTTATCCGTTTTATCTGCCGGTGACAGAGCACCATCTACATAATTTAATCCAAACAGATAAGATGGTCTATGGTCTACTATATTAGCATCTATTGCAGTCTTTTCCGTTCTCTCCGGCATCAGTTCTTCTCTCGGAACCGCTTTTTCTTTTATTTTGTCCTTACCGACCGGAACTTTTTCTATCTTCTGATAGCTGGAAATCGTATCAATTTTTCCATCCTGCGTCAGGTGCACCAGATAATGTATTTTTACCTTGCTGTATCCTTCGGGTGTGACTTTTCCGGCTGCCGCTAACATATCAAAGTATTCACATAGTGCCTGTATCAACATTGTTTTTCTCCTTTCCTGATTGTTAATCTTATGCCTTTGTCATTGTCAGGTATTTATTCACATCAATGACACCGGAAACCATATGCGGACGATAATACTCCGTTGTGGCTTTGTCTGAAAATTTAGGGCTGTCCCAGTCGCCGTTCTGAGGTATCCCGCCATCCTTAAAATTAACCCGGTAGACCATAAATCCCAAATCTGTATCACCCATATCAAGAATGGCATTGCTGATAAGATTTGTATCGAATTCATCCACTGGCTCCAGCCTTTTTACGGAAAATTCGCTGCAGCCAAGGCAAGGGGTACGAAAATACTGTCCATTTTCCAAACGCCTTTTGATTATGTTATAATGCTTGTTTTCCGCATCGTCCTCTCTCTCATTTTTTATGCCGGTCAGTTCAAAATGAAATTCTATACCGTATTTTACATTTTTCAGAACCATGGATGCCCTCTGGCTTCTTCTGGCCACGGTATAAATACAGGGGTCTGCCTCTTTTCCATTCATCTGATTTTTCACGGCACTGTATAATACCTTATCCTTCACCTCGTTGCGGCGAATATTGGCAAATTCAATCGGATGAAATACCACAATCTTGTCGATAACATACCTTATTGCCGGCTTCCAGTAGATGCTTTTCAGCATGCCTTCCAGGGCTCCCGGGGTAGGCACATCATAGCTTACTCTTTCCGTCTTGAATTCCGGACGGGTAAAGCATGCATAATCGCCTTCTACCATAATCTTAAAACCGTAACTCATATTAATTCACCTTGCCTTTCCGTAATCTGCTGATTTGCGTGTATTTTGCACACTGTCCTCTATTTCATAGTTCATGCATTTTATTTACTACAGAATGTAATCCTTTGCTTCAAACGTTATTCCCGTTTCCCTGTTGTAATAGTCTGTATTGGTCAGAAACCAGATTCCGGTGCCGAAATCCTCCACCACATGCTGTTTATATAAATCCTCAAATTCTTTTCTGCTGACAGAACATACATAACGCTGGACTGCCCGGACATTTCCTTTTCCTGTTCGTTTAATACTTTCCATAATCTGTCTGCATGTTTCATCCTGCGGAACCACTACCGATACGGTATTTTCCGACTCCACTATCTTAAACTGCTCCGCGTATTCCCTGAAAGGAATACTCCGAAAATCCATACTTCCAAGTGTATCTTCCGCAAAGCGATGCATGGCATACTTCTGAATATCTTCAGAATGAACATAATAATAGCGGTTGTAATATTCCAGAATGCTCTCCGTACAGGAAATATCCTCATATTCATCCAGCAAACCAAGTGTCAAACTGCTTCTTTCATCCGGCTCCGGCGCACTTCTGCCCGACAATTCTTCATATTTGAAAATATGTACAACCGCATCCTTCCTTTTTCCTTCCCGGTTGCACCGTCCGCCCGCTTGCAGAATACTGTCAAGTCCGGTCAGTTCCCGATATACAGTCATAAAATCGAAGTCCACACCTGCTTCTACCAGAGAAGTTGCAAAAACCCTTATTTTTCTGTTTTCGGGTACTGCTTCTCCATTGGGGAAGTCCTTTTCCAACTGCAGCAGTTCTTTCTTTATACGGTTAATGCAGTTTTCTCTGTCCCATGCCGTTATATAAGTGGATAAATGATACTTATTCCCCTTTTCCATTTCATACAATTCTCTTGCCGTTTTCTTTTTATTAACGATAACCAATATGGAGGCTTCCTTCTGTATGCTTTTCAAAAGTCCTTCCGCGGATAAGTATTTCTCATATTGATAGGTGCATTTTCTGAATTTTCCAAACAGGGATTTGTCTTCTATTAAATTACATATTTTATTTTCCTTCATTGCATAAAGACTGAAGAGTTTTTCAAAATCCGGCATGGTAGCTGTCAGAAACATAGCCTCACTGTTTAGATATTTTGTGATATATGACACAGCCTGCAGACACGGCTGCAGATAATTTCTGGGCATGAGATGTGCCTCATCAAATATCAATATACTGTCCGCCATATTGTGCATTTTCCGGAGTTTTCCACGCCTATTGCTATTAACCGACTCAAAAAACTGAACCGCCGTAGTAACAATAAAGGGGGCATCCCAGTTTTCTACGGCATGCTTTGCCTCTCTGCGGTAATCTTCCTCCAGGTCTTCATTTTCCTCATAAGAAAATGTGGACTGATGCCGGAGTATTTCCAGTGAATTTCCAAAAATATCTGTAAAAACCTGAACACTCTGGTCAATAATGGCGTTAAACGGAAATATGTAGATAATGCGTTTTTTCTGCTTCTTAATTGCCCTTTCCAAAGCTGCCTTGACGCTACACAATGTTTTTCCGCTTCCGGTCGGCATATTCATAAGATACACTTCCGCATCATCGTCTATTTTCCGAAAAACCTGCGCCTGTATGGCAGCCCTGCTTTTTTGTAATTCCGTTTCACATATAAAAGATTGAAATTTATGCTCTACCAGATGCAATGCCTTTTCAAAATCGGCATGTAGCCCCCGGTATTCCTCCTCCCCACAGAAATGAGCAGTGTCATTCCAATCAGCATCTACCAGACAGGAATACGCATATCTTGTCCAAAATGCAAATTGGTCCACAATTTGAGGAAGATTCTTATCGCAGTGACTGATTAAAAAATTTATGTAAGAAGGTGCATCCAGTTTTTCAATTTCGATTTCCTTTTTGTAAGCACTGTAGTCATCATTTTCCTTATGCAGCCGCCCGTTCAGTGTCACAGTGCCGGAATTGTCTAAAATGCTACCTCCGTCCGGCAATCCCCCATGATGTCCGGCAATACAATATGCCATAAGATAAGCTAATAAATTTTTATCATATAAATTCCATGCTTCTTTCGCACCGCAAATGGAATGCTCCACCTGAATATTTTCCCCGTCAATCCGTCTTTGCCATGAAGCCTGGTATTTTCCGCAGTCATGTAGAAGCCCCATCTGATAAAGCACCCCTGACAGGGCAGGAATTCCATACGATTGGGCTAATTGTGCCGTTCCTACGGCATGTTCTTTTATGGTTTGTATTTCTTTTGTTTGCTCATTGATATGTGCTTTATAAATC
>OHKO01000556.1_pt1 | contig 11892 bp, 9 predicted proteins | sample 1568851 | NCBI WGS metagenome assembly OHKO01 (sample SAMEA3879549, study PRJEB24766) | human gut metagenome | biome: human-associated habitat; feature: feces | place: USA | collected 1985/1987 | reverse complement strand
GCATCCTCCGTGTCAATCAGCGGAGTGATTGACACGGGAGTGAACAGTAACAGCTGCATGACTCTTGCATGCAAGAGAGCAAAAAATGTTGTATAATAAGAATTGGTTCGTGTAGTTTGAGCGTGTTCTGCACGAATGAGAAAAAGAAAGAGTGGAATAAAAATGCAGTCAGAAGCAGAACTTAAAAGTTTATTATCAAGAATAGATCACCGGGGATATCCGGCTTATAAAGATACAAAAGGACAGTACCGATTTCCGGGATATGTTTTATCGATTGATCACGTACAGGGAGATCCGTTTGCGTCACCGTCAAAGGTAAGTGTACTGGTGAGTGGAAAGACAGCAGGATTCCCACAGGAATTATATTGTGGAAAATGTCAGAGAATCGCACTTCAGGATGAATTGCTGCGCCAGTTTGGAAGAAGGGCAGAGAGGTTTGCATTCAAGGCGAAAGGTTCAGGTAAGAGCGGACTGATCTCTGTCAGCAGATGCGGACAGGAAGTTTTGGAGAGAACAGCGTGTCAGATCCAGCCGGAGAACGGAAACATCCTTCTGAGAATGGAAATCGGATTTCCGGCAAATGGGCGAACGATCAATGCAAGAGAATTAGAGAAGATTTTATTTGATTTTGTTCCGGAGTGTGTAAAGCCATCCTTGTTTTATAAGAATCTGGATGCAAAAAGATTGAGAAGAATCGTAGATCTGGCAGAAGATCAGGAGTATATCCGTAAAGAACTTCCGAAACGTGGTTTGTGTGCTTTCGTGGCAAACGGAAGTGTACTGCCAAGGGAATCCGGAATTTCATCCAGGCCGATGCGTGACGGAATTGCCTTCCAGTCTCCGACGGAGCAGGAAGTGACACTGGAACTTCCACATAAAGGAAAGATTACCGGTATGGGAATCCGTAAGGGGATTACTTTGATCGTCGGTGGAGGTTATCACGGAAAGTCAACACTTTTGAAAGCTCTGGAGCTTGGAGTGTACAATCACATCGCAGGGGATGGAAGAGAGTATGTGATCACAGATGCGACAGCAGTGAAATTGCGCGCGGAGGATGGCAGAAGTATCCGGAAGACAGACATTTCCATGTTCATCAACGATCTTCCGAACGGAAAAGATACTACGTCATTCTGTACGGAAGATGCAAGTGGAAGTACTTCACAGGCAGCAAATGTGATTGAAGGAATTGAGGCCGGAACATCCCTGTTCCTGATTGATGAAGATACGAGTGCAACGAACTTCATGATCCGTGATGAGCTGATGCAGCGCGTGATCCACAGAGAGATGGAGCCGATCACGCCATTTATTGAAAGAATCAGAGAATTGTATGAAAATTATGGAATCTCGACAGTGATCGTTGCAGGAAGTTCGGGAGCTTATTTCCATATCGCAGACAGTATTATCCAGATGGATCGTTATGTTCCGAAAGATATTACAGTACTGGCGAAAAAAGAAGCAGAGAACTTCCCGCAGATCAGCGTGCCGGAGCAGCTAGCAAAAAAGCCGGCTTATGACAGAGTGCCGCGACCGGATAAAGCATTTCGCGGAAATGACAGGATCAAGATGAAGACGATGGGAAAAGAATCTGTGATGATCAACAGGGATACGATCGATCTGAGGTATTTGGAACAGATCACGGATAGCGAACAGGTGGCAGCACTTGGCTACTGTGTACGATATGCGCAGAAGCATTTGATCGATGGAAAGAAGAATCTGATCCAGATTGTAGATGAGCTGGAAGAAGTGATGCAGAATAAATCGCTGGCGGCATTGTGCGAGAGTACATCCAGTGTATCCTGTATGGCAGTGCCGAGAAGACAGGAAATATTTGCGTGCCTTGACCGGTATAGAGCGCTTAGGTTAGGATAGGAGTGGCGACATGAAATTAGAGAATGGAAGACCAGAAAACACAGAAGGAAGATTACAGAAGGAAATCAGGGTATATGATTTACTCGACAAGCTTGGTGTGGAATACCAGAGAGTAGACCATGAGGCGGCAATGACAATGGAAGCCTGTGAAGAAATCGACAGAACACTTGGAGATGGAACCGCAATCTGCAAGAACTTGTTCCTTTGCAATCGACAGGAAACAGACTTTTATCTGCTACTGATGCCGGGAGACAAGTCATTTAAGACGAAAAATTTGTCGGCACAGATCGGTTCTGCCAGACTTTCCTTTGCAAAGCCGGAATATATGGAGAAGTATCTGGATATTACACCGGGATCCGTCAGCGTTATGGGACTTATGAATGATACAGAGGGAAAAGTACAGCTTTTGATCGATGAGGATGTAATGAAAGATCCGTATTTTGGCTGTCATCCGTGCATCAACACATCCAGCTTGAAGATTCGTACATCTGATTTGATCGCAAAGATCATTCCGGCGCTGAAGCATGCACCGAAGATGGTGAAACTTCCGGGAGCGGAGAAGCAACAGTAACTATTAATCGACACTAGGTCCATTTCCTGTTGGTTGTATATTTTTCGTGAATTTGCTATAATCTATATGTTGATATGATACAAGGATCAAAAGCTCATGCGTTTCTTGCTTGCATGAAAAAGCATGACTTATTGACCCGCAAAACACCGAAAAGTAGCCATTTTTCGTAGAAAAATGAGCGGATTTGAGGTGTTTTAGGATTGCGAGAGCATGAAATGCGAAGCAATCCGTGTATCATAGGGGTCAAAATACCTTTTGACCCCAACATCTTGATATATGAAGAGCAGGTATCATTTTCAGGATTAATGCGGAGAAGATAAAAGGAGAACTATAGTGTCTGAAGAAAATAAAGTGATAGATAAAGTGAATACATCAGAAATAGTCGAGCAGCCGGTGGATGCGGAGGAGATTCCGCCAGTGAAGACAGAGGCGATACCACCGGTGAATACGGAACCAACACATCCTTTACAGCCACCGGTAGAACCGGCGCAGAAGCTGGAAGATTATTACAAAGAGACTGTGGAGGATCGTGCAGCTGAGGAAGAGTACGAGCAGGCGGTTAAAGATCCGCAGAACCGGAAGGAAAAGATCGATCAGATCAAGAGTATTTTCCACCGCAGTGGGGAGAAGAAATTTTCCAGAGAAGAAGTGATTCTTTCTAAGATTCGACCGGAGGATATGCTGGAATATCTGACGTTGGAACAGCGCAGACTGGAATGCTTACAGAAAGCAAGACAGAGCCGGAATGAGAAGCTTCTCAAGGTGCTTCAGCTTGCGGCGATACTTGCAGCAATTGTAGCGGTTGTCGCTTTACTGAAGGATAATCCGGTCGTTCTTGTGAACATTCTGTATATGCTTGGTATTGTAGCAGCAATCTGGATCTGGAAGAATCCGGGAAAGAAGTAAATTTACTGTAATGAGGTGACGATATGAAATTTTTTCATTTATCAGACCTGCATATAGGAAAGCAATTACATCACTATAACCTCCGGGAGGATCAGGAACATATCCTTGCGGAGGTTCTTTCATATGCAGAGTCTATACATCCGGATGCAATTGTTATCGCTGGAGATATCTATGATAAATCCGTGCCATCAGCAGAAGCCGTCAGCTTGTTTGATGAATTTCTGACAGCTTTGGCTAAGATTGAACCGGTGATTCCGGTGCTTATTATATCGGGAAATCATGATTCGGCACAGCGGCTTGATTATGCCAGCCGTTTGCTTGGAAGTCATCAGATTTATATTGCGGGGCAGACACCGGAGGAAGAAGCAGATCGTCTGAAAAAGATTACTTTGACGGATGAGTTTGGTGAAGTGGATTTTTGGCTGCTTCCGTTTTTGAAGCCGGGATATGTGCGTAAAATCTTTGGCGGAGATGTGCCGGAGAGTTATACGGCAGCTGTACAAGGACTTCTGGAGAGGGAGAAGATTGATTTCTCCAGAAGAAATGTACTGGTTTCCCATCAGTTTTATACAGGAAAAGGAGAGTCTCCGGTAACCTGTGATTCGGAAGTATTATCTGTTGGAGGCATTGATAATGTAGATATTTCCGCAGTGCAGGAGTTTGACTATGTGGCACTTGGACATTTACATGGTGCACAGAGAGTCGGACAGGAGAAGATCCGCTACTGCGGAACATTGTTGAAATATTCAGTCAGCGAAGCAAACCAGAAGAAGACACTTCATGTAGTCGAACTGAAAGAAAAAGGGAGCGAGCCGGAGATTCAGAAGCTGCCGTTACATCCGCTTCGTGATGTACGGAAACTGCGTGGAACTCTGGAAGAGATCCTTGAAGCGGAGGACGGAACCGGGAGCGAAGATTATGTCAGTGTGACGCTGACAGATGAGGTTGATCCGTACAAACCGAAGGAGCAGCTGGAAAGAAAGTTCCATCATATCCTCGAAGTGCGAATGGATAATGAAAGGACGAGACAGAAGCTGGAATTTTCTGAAGAACAGATACGGATCGGTACTCCGTTTGAAACATTTTGTGATTTTTACAAAGAGATGCAGGGGCAGGAAATGTCTGAGCAGGAACAAAAGATCTTAAGAGAGATTCTAAGTGAAGTGAAAGGGGAAGACGTATGAGACCGGTGAGATTGACGATGTCCGCATTCGGATCTTATGCGGGCGTCCAGGAGATAGATTTTACAAAGATTCACAGCGGATTATTTCTGATCACCGGAGATACGGGTGCAGGAAAAACAACCATCTTTGATGCAATCATGTATGCGCTGTATGACCGGACGAGTGGCGGACGCAGAGATGGAAATATGATGCGCAGCCAGTATGCATCAGAAGACACAGACACTTATGTTGAATATGTGTTTTCTTATCGGGGACAGGAATATACCGTGCGCCGTAATCCGGAATATCTCCGGGTAGGGAAGAGAAGAAAAGCAGATGGAAGCCTCCGGTATGTGAAAGAGACAGCGAAGGTGAGTCTCCTTCTTCCGGATGGAAGGGAATATCAGGGGAAGAAGCGAGAGACAGACCAGAAGATTCAGGAAATCATTGGTCTTGATGCGGGGCAGTTTACACAGATTGCCATGATCGCGCAGGGAGATTTCTTAAAGCTTCTTCATGCAGAATCAAAAGAACGAAAAAAGATATTCTCGCAGATTTTCCAGACACAAATCTACTGGCAAATCCAGGAAGCACTGAAAGAAAAAGGAAGAGATCTGTATATTGCGCTGAAGGAAAGTGAATCAGACATTCGGCGTGAGATGGAGCGTGTGGAATCGGAGGACACAGATCAGCAGGATCTGGCAGAGCAGTGGAAAGAACTCTGTGAGTTATCCATGCCGGAAGGGGAAAAGGTTCTGGAGGCTGTGAAAAACTTTCTCGAATATGAAGAAAGTTGTGGAAAAGTCTTAAAGAAAGAATCAGAGGAACTTAAGAAACAGTCAGAAACACTTCGAATGCTGATTCAGAAGAAAGCAGAGAAAAATAAGATATTTGACCGTTTGGAAATGGAAGAGAAGCAGCTGAGTATTCTTAATGCAAAACAGGAAGAGATGGAAACCTGTCGGGTTCAGGCAGTGCTTGGACACCGGGCAGAGCAGGCGAGACATCTGGAAGTGCAGGCTCTTCGAACAGCGAAATCCGTGCGGCAGATACAGGGAGAAATCGAGCAGATTACTGTATGGCAGAAGGAACAGGAAAAGGAACTTTCTGAGGTTAAAGAAAAAGCGGAAGAATTGGAAGAAGTTTTTGCAAAGGAAGAACCGGAAATGCTGAAAAAAATTTCACAGTTATCGGATCTCCTTCCACATTACGCAAATGTGCGTAAGTATTCGAAAGAATATGAAAATCAGACAGGGGCAATGCAGCGTTGTATACAGAATTGTCAGGAAGCATCAGCTCAGTATGAGGAAGCATATGCGAAATTCTTTCAGGAGCAGGCGGGAATCCTGGCAAAGGAATTACAGGAAGGCACGCCGTGTCCGGTCTGCGGATCAGTAGAACATCCGCATCCGGCAAAGATTTCCGGAGAAGCACCGGATAAAGAGACGGTAGAGAAACTGAAGCAAAGACGTGATCTGCTGGAACAAAAAAGAATACAGCAGCAGGAAAAGTTTCAGATATGTAAAGCACAGCTTGAATCAGAACAACGTATTCTCGGAGATAATCCTGTGAAAGAAGAGCAGGTGAAAGAAGAGCTTCAGAAGATGCAGGTTGAACTGGATCGGAAGAAGAATGAAACAAAGCAGGCACAGGAACAGTGCCGTAAGATGACGGAGGAAAGCAGACGTCAGGCAGGAAAACTGGAGGGACTTCGAAGTCAGAAAACAGAACTTGAGAAGCGTTTTGTAAAAGAGCAGGAAGAGTTCCGAGAGGAGATCAGCCGACAGGAATTTACTTCACAGGAAGAATTCCGTGAGGCGAAACAGTGGATCGAAGGGTGGCGGGAGAAAGACAAAGAAGTGAAAGAACATGACCGCCAGCTGTTAGAGAAAAAGGCAAAGATCGAGACGCTGAAGGAACAGACTGCAGGCGAAAAGCGGGAAGATCCGCAGCAGGAGATAGAAAAGCGAAATGAAGTAGAACATCTGTTGAAAGAAAAACAGGATCATCAGATGCAGCTTCACAGCAGATGGACAGGTAACCAGAATGCGTACAAGAATCTGAAACAATATTTTTCTTCGCAGGAAGCTCTGCGAAAAGAATATGAGGTACTTTCCAACCTGAGCAAGACTGCAAATGGCAATTTGAGCGGCAGTGTGAAACTTGATTTTGAGACGTATGTACAGCGGACTTATTTCCGGCAGATCATTCAGGCGGCAAACCGCAGGCTGGCGCGGATGACATCGAATGAATTTATTTTACAGTGCAGGGAGATTCAGGATTTGAGTAGTCAGGGACAGGCCGGACTTGATCTGGATGTCTATGATCTGGTGACAGATTCTGTCAGAGATGTGAAGTCTCTCTCAGGAGGAGAATCCTTCATGGCAGCCTTATCAATGGCATTGGGACTTGCAGATATTATCCAGAATACGGCGGGAGCTGTAAGTCTGGAGACGATGTTTGTAGATGAAGGATTCGGATCTCTGGATGATGCATCAAGAGACCGTGCAATTCAGATTCTCAAAGAACTTGCAGGAGAGAAAGGACTGGTTGGAATCATTTCCCATGTAAATGAATTGAAAGAGCAGATTGACTGGAAATTAAATATTACAAAGACAGAGCATGGAAGTCAGGCAAAATGGGAAATCTAAAAGCATAAGGCAATAATAGGGACAGCTACGAAGAAGGACAGAATACAGGCAGGTGCGGAAAATGAAACAAAATGGAATGAGAGAAAGAAAAGGAAGGATTTCAAGATACGGAAGAAGGATGTTGGCAGTTCTGCTCAGCGCAGGGATGCTGCTGACAGAGACTCTTCCGGTATTCGGAACAGAAAATACGGAGGAAACGGCACGCCCACATCAGCTTTATTGCACAGTACTTGGAGACAGTATTGCGAAAGGTTACACTTGCGATAAATCCTGGATGGAGAATTATGGAAGTCTGGCAGCAAAGGAAATAGCATATAGCGAAGGGTGCAGATATATTTATCACAATTATGCAAGAACAGGTCTTGATACAGCAGGATTGAACGAAAAGTATTTGTCAAAGCAGGATGTGCAGACGAATCTTGCAAAAGCAGATGTTATTTTTATAACAATTGGTTCGAATGACCTGCTCAACGAATGTAAGCGTGTGGTTCAGGAAATCCTGAAGACAGATACAAAATTTAAAAGTGCGGATGAGGCACTTGCATCTTTGAAAGAGTCTGTAAAGAAGAATCCGCTGCTTGTGCTGAGTGCGATCAACGCGTTGAACAACTGGGATTATAATTCCTTTGAAAAAGAATGGATTCAGATGATGAAGACAGTAAATTCATTGAAAAAGGACGATGCAAAAGTGATCGTGACTACAATTTATAATCCGGCAGGAAATATGAAGCTTCCGTCTACGCTGAATAAAATTGTAGAAGACATTATTGAAAATATGAACGCGATCATTGAAAAACGTGCGGGAAAATACGATTATGAAGTTGCGGATGTGTATCAGTCATCTGTGACATCACATCTGCAGAAAGATGGAGTACATCCGGATTCACAGGGGCAGCAGATCATTGCAGATCTGGTTTGTAAGGAATACGAAAAGTAAAAAAGGCATTCTTTATGTTGGTTCTTATATGGAACAATGCAGAGAATGCTTTGTTGTATATTAGGAAAGGACTTTCCTAATATACAACAAACGCTCCGCTCAGGATGCGCACTGCGGCGTACAAGGTAGGTGTCGCAAGCGACCGCCGCAGGCGCAAGAATGTGCCGAGGCACATTCTTTGTTCTTTTTACAAGAAATAGAACTGTCACATTTATAACACAAAACATTCACAGAACTCTGATACTTTTGAAAAGTCAAAAATCTCGGTTTGTCTGCATAGATATAGACTGGAAGAAATATAGGGAGGTAAGACTTTGATAGAAGTAAAGAATCTTGTGAAGAAGTATGGAAATCATACAGCAGTAGATCATTTGAACTTCACAATAGAGGAAGGGCATGTCTACGGCTTTCTTGGACCGAATGGGGCGGGAAAATCAACAACGATGAATATTATGACAGGGTATCTCGGTGCTACCGAAGGAGAAGTGCTGATTAATGGACATGATATTCTGAAAGAGCCGGAGGAGGCGAAAAGGCAGATTGGTTATCTGCCGGAATTGCCACCGTTGTATATGGAGATGACAGTTCGTGAATATCTGGAATTTGTAGCGGAGTTGAAAGGAATCGCTAAGAAGAAAAGAGGAGAGTCTATCAATGAAGTAGAGAAGATGGTGAAGATCTGGGAAGTGGAAAACCGTCTGATCAAGAATTTGTCAAAAGGATACCGTCAGAGAGTCGGACTGGCACAGGCGGTGCTTGGATTCCCGGAGATCATCATTCTTGATGAACCAAGTGTCGGACTTGATCCAAAACAGATCATAGAGATCCGTGAACTGATCCGTCAGCTTGCGAAGAAACATACAGTGATCCTGAGTTCTCATATTTTGGCGGAAGTCCGTGAAGTCTGCGATTATATTTTGATCATTTCCAAAGGAAAACTGGTTGCAAGTGACACACCGGAGAACCTGGAACGGAATCTGGGAGATTCTGATCTGATTGAGATCGAGACGAAAGCAGATCCGGATGAAGTTCGAAGAATTCTTGAGACAGTAGATGGAATTCGAAGCATTTCTACAAAGCATCTGGAAAATGGAATCACATGGGCTCAGATTCAGGAGAAGAAAAATACAGATGTACGTGAAAAAGTATTTCAGGCATTTGCACAGAATCATCAGCCGCTGCTGAAACTGAATCCGTTGCAGGTAAGTCTTGAAGATGTCTTTATGGAACTGACGCAGAGCGACAGGGCAGCAGAAGAATATGCAGAAAAGGCGAAGAAGAAGGAAACGGAGGACATGAAAGATGCTGGCGATTTATAAAAGAGAAGTACGCTCCTATTTTCAGTCTATGGTGGGATGCGTGTTTGTTGCATTTCTTATTGCATTTACAGGAATCTACTTTATGGCATATAACCTGACAGCCGGATATCCATACTTTTCCTATACGCTTTCAGGTACACTGATCGTATTTATCGTAGGGATTCCGCTGATCACGATGCGCAGTTTTTCAGAAGAGCGTAAAAATAAGACAGATCAGCTGCTTCTGACAGCTCCGGTCAGTCTGTGGAAGGTTGTGCTTGGAAAATATCTTGCAATGGTAACGGTAATTGGAATTCCGAATGTGATCTTCTGTGCGTTCCCATTAATCATTAAGGCACAGGGAACTGCATATCTGAAAGTAGATTACATATCCATCGGGGTATTCTTCCTGTTGGGCTGTGTATATGCGGCAATCGGCATGTTCCTGTCTGCTCTGACGGAAAGTCAGATGATCGCATTTATCAGTACATTTGGTATTCTGCTTATCTTGTATCTTTGGAATGGAATTCTTTCCATGCTTCCAAGCAGTGCAGTCAGCGGATTGGTCGGTGTGATTATTATTCTGACTCTGATTGTTGTTTATATTTATCAGATGACAGGAAATATAGTGATTGCCGGTGTGATCGAAGCAGTTGGTGTGATCGCCGGTGTGGTTGTGTACTTTGTGAAATCAAGTCTTTATGAAAACCTGCTGACAAAGATGCTTGGAAGACTGGCACTTGCAGATGTATTTACGGATATCACTTCGAACAGTATTGTAGATATAACAGGAATCGCGCTGTATCTTTCACTGATCGTAGTCTTTGTGTTCCTGACAGTACAGGCAATCCAGAAGAGACGTTGGAATTAGGAGGGCATGAAAGTGGATAGAAGAAAGAAAACAACAGGAAAGATCAAAGGGATGTTCCACACCTCCGGTACAAAGCACGGATCTTACAGTGTGGGGCTGACAGTACTTGTAATCGCGATTGTTATTGTGTTCAATCTGGTGATCGGACAGATTCCGGAAGCTTATCGCAATCTGGATATGAGCAGTACAAAGATTTATGAAATTTCAGATACAACAAAGGATCTGCTGAGCGGATTGAATGATAAAGTCGATATGAAAGTTCTTGCGGTAAAGAAAGACACGGATGACAGGATTAAGACATTTATCAGTAAATATGCAGCACTTTCAGATAAGATCAATGTTGAGTGGATCGATCCGGTTCTGCATCCGTCGGCATTGACAGAGTATAATGCATCCGAAAATACAATTGTTGTATCTTGTGAAGCAACAGGAAAGACAACAACTATTTCTTTTGACAAGATTCTTGTTATGGATATGTCTTCCTATTATTATTCAGGAAATGCATCTTATTCAGAATTTGACGGAGATGGCCAGCTGACAAGTGCGGTGAATTATGTGACAAGTGATGTGCAGAAGACAATCTATAAAGTAAGCGGACATGGAGAGGCGGAACTGTCCTCTACAGTTACAGATTTGATGAGTAAAAATAATTACACTCTGACGGAGCTGAACCTTCTGATGGCAGATTCCATTCCGGATGATTGTGATCTTCTGCTTATGAATGCACCGACAAATGACCTTTCAGAAAACGAAGTGACACTTCTGACAAATTATCTGGCAGCAGGCGGAAAAGTGATGTGTCTGCTTGGGGATACCTCTCTGACGGATTTCCCAAATCTGGCAAGCGTGCTGAAGGTGTATGGAATTGAAGGTGCAGATGGTTATATTGCGGATCCGACAAGATGTTATCAGAACCAGCCATATTATATCTTCCCACAGCTGAAGGTATCCGGTGATCTTGCGAACGGAATCAGTTCTCAGATGGTGCTTTTGACGAATGCACATGGAATGACATTGACAGATCCGACACGAGATACGATAACAACAAGTGCATTTATGGAGACATCGGAAAATGGATATGCAGTAACAGAGTCCGAACAGAAACAGGGAACGTATGAACTTGGAATTGTCGCAACAGAGACAATTTCTTCGGGAGATGATTCTGAGGAAAGCAGTACAACAGAAGCCCGTCTGACTGTGATCTCCGCAGGAAGCCTGATCGACCAGAATATTACAGATGCATTTTCACAACTTGAGAATGCACAGATCTTTATGAATGCAGTAAGTGCAAACTTTGATGGAGTGCAGAATCTTTCTATTGAGGCAAAGAGTCTTGGAACAGAGTATAATACGATACAGCATGCCGGTCTGTTCAGCCTTCTTGTAATCTTTGGAATCCCGGCAGTGATTCTGATTGCCGGATTCAGCGTATGGTTCAGAAGAAGAAAAGCTTAAGGAGGAAGAAAATTAGAATGAAGAAAAAGAAAGGGCCATTGATTCTGATCAGTGTTCTGGTGTTGCTCCTTATCCTCTATTTTGCCTTAAGTACATGGAATAAGAAGCAGGATTCCAAGGAAGAAGAAACGGTGAAAGTGACAGACCTGAAGACCTCAGAGATTACCGGGG
>OHKO01000545.1_pt1 | contig 12042 bp, 9 predicted proteins | sample 1568851 | NCBI WGS metagenome assembly OHKO01 (sample SAMEA3879549, study PRJEB24766) | human gut metagenome | biome: human-associated habitat; feature: feces | place: USA | collected 1985/1987 | reverse complement strand
ATCTTTCCCTGCATATACTTGCTCTCTGTTATCATTGATTCGTGTTCTCTTCTGTTCCGGAATCATTTCCGGAATTTCCACTATCCGGGGCTGATGGTTGAGATCCTTTGCTGACCATATACTGGACAGTTGTTCCTTTTTCCACCTGTGTACCGCTGCTGACAGACTGATAGAATACCTGTCCTTTTGGATATTCATCACTATAATCTTCACCAATATACTCCGGTGTAAGTCCTGCCTGTTTCAGCAGTTTCTCGGCTGTGTTTTTATCTTTATAGGACAGATCCGGCACAGTAACCACCGTCATCTTTGGTCCTTTGCTCACCACATATCCAATCGTTGTGCCCTTGGATACTTCTTTTCCGGCATCTGTATCCTGTGAGATAATATATCCTTCTTCTACAGTATCACTGTAATCTTCAGTTGCATTTCCGGACAAACCTGCCTGTGAAAGGGCTGCTTCAGCATCCGACTGGGACTTTCCGGTAAGTTTAGGAACTTTTGTCGGCTGATTTCCCTTGCTTATTACAAGAGTAACCGTTGTTCCTTCTTTTACTTCTGCACCTTCACTTGGACTAACAGAAACAACTTCTCCCTGCTCCACATCATCACTGTAAACAGGATCACCTTTCTTCACAACAAGGTTCTTCGCCTGAAGTGCTTTTTCTGCATCAGCTTCTGCCAAACCAACAACACTTGGAATCGTTGTCATCTTAGCTTCTTCACCACTGCTGATCACAACATTGACTGTTGTATGCTTCTTTACTTTCTTTCCATCAGCAGGATCCTGGCTGATAATCTTTCCTTTTGCAACAGTATCGGAAGGCGCAGTTGACTTATGGATTCCGAGATCATATTTGTTCAGTTCTTTCTGTGCTTCCTCATATGTCTTGCCTGTCACATCCGGTACTTTTACCATCTCTGAATCTGTTTGCTGTGTAGTCGTTCCTTTTCCACCTTTAAATACGCCCACTGCATTTCCTACAAGGAACATGATCAAAAGTGCGATCACAACACCGGCAACAACCATAAGAATCTTCATGATCTTCTTCGTGTCTTTATTTACTTCATTCTTCTTACGGCGATTCCGGTCATCATAACGGTCTTTGCGACGGTCGTCGTAGTCATCGTCATCATCATAGCGGCTTCTGCGGCGATCATCATAATCATCGTCATCATCATAACGACTTCTGCGACGGTCGTCATAGTCATCATCATCATCATAACGGCTTCTGCGGCGGTCGTCGTAATCGTCATAATCATCGTCATAGTCATCCTCGTAATCGTCGTCATAATCATCATTATAATTCTGACGTCTCTTCATACGATTCAGTTCATCCTGTGACATAACAACCGTGGTCCGTCCTGTATCCTGGGATGCTGCCGGTATACGTTTTGTCACACCATCAAGAACTACAAAATCTCCATCCGGATCTACCAGTGAGTGCTTCAGATCCTGAAGCAGTTCCTCACAACTCATATATCGTTTATTCGGCAGTTTCTGTGTACATTTCATAATAATGCACTCCAGACTGTACGGAATATCCGGTACTTCTTCTGCTGGAGACTTGATCACTTCATTCAAATGTTTCAAAGCAACCGTCACTGTCGAATCTCCGTCAAACGGAACATGCCCGGTGATCATCTCATACATCGTGATACCTGCTGAATAGATATCACTCTTCTCATCTACAATACCGCCTCTGGCCTGTTCCGGAGATGTGTAATGTACAGATCCCATCACTGTCGTTGTTACTGCCTGTGTTGCCGTTGATGTCGTAGCCCGCGCGATTCCGAAATCAGTAACCTTAACCTTTCCATCTTTGGAAATAATGATATTCTGCGGCTTAATATCCCGGTGAATGATATGGCAGTTATGCGCTGCCTGAATACCTGTCACCATCTGGATGGAAATACTGATTGTCTCTTTTGCTGAAAGCTTTCCTTTCTTCTCAATGTAATCCTTCAGCGTAATTCCTTCTACAAGCTCCATGACCATATAATAAAGACCGCGATCCTGCCCTACATCATAGACATTAACTACGTTTGGATGCATCAATCCTGCTGCTGCCTGAGCTTCGCTTAAAAACTTCTTAATAAACGTCTCATCCGAACGATACGTGCTCTTCAGCACCTTGATCGCAACAAAACGATTCAGCTTATGATCCTTGCCTTTATAGACATCTGCCATTCCGCCAGAACCGATACGGCCAAGTATCTCGTATCGTTTCCCTAAAAATACTCCTTCTTTAATCATACACTCACCTCATCTGCAAATGGCTCAAACAATACCACTCCGATGTTATCTGTTCCTCCATTCTCTTTTGCTGCTTCCACCAGCATCTCACCTGCCTCGACGATATCCCGGCTTCCCTGCACAATATGGAAAAGTTCTTCATCTTCCACCATATTACTTAATCCGTCTGTACACATCAGAATGATGTCTCCCCGTTTCAGACGGTGTTCATAAAAGTCCACATCCACATCAGCTTTTGCCCCGATCGCTCTTGTGATAATATTCTTATCCGGATGATGCTTCGCTTCTTCCGGCTTAATTCCACCAAGACGTACCATCTCTTCTACAAGAGAATGGTCCTTACTTAGCTGTTGGATCCCCTGATTGATCAGATACAGACGGCTGTCTCCCACATTGGCAAAATACAGCATCTGTTCTTTCACAGTAGCGGCAACAACCGTTGTTCCCATCCCCTTCAGATGTTCGTCACCGGATGCTTCTTTGATAATCTCACGATTGGCAGCCTTGATTGCTTTTACAAGAACACGTTCAATATCCTCGCCCTCGCTCTTCGCAATCTCTTTGATCATCACTTCCACAGTACACTTGGAAGCATAATCTCCTGCCTGATGGCCACCCATACCATCCGCTACCACGAACAGGTTCTGGAGAATACCCAGTGGTTTTCCCGTCGTAAAGACGTAGTCCTGATTTACCTGTCGCACCATTCCAACATCTGTAATTGAAAATGTCTTCATACCTTCTATTCTCCTTCAGTTTCTACGTAGCGGCGCCTGAGCTGACCGCAGGCTCCGTCAATATCAGAGCCCATTTCCCTTCTTATAGTAACATTTATTCCGCTTTTTTCAAGTTTATTTTTGAAATTCAAAGCACTTTTCCGGCTTGGACGAACAAAATCACGCTCTTTTACCGGGTTGACCGGTATCAGATTGATATGACAGTTCTTATGCTTTAATAAATGAATCAGTTCCTGTGCATCTTCATCCGTATCATTCACACCATGTACAAGACTGTACTCAAAGCTCACTCTCCGGCCGGTTTCTTTGAAATATTCGTCACAGGCTGCGAGTACTTCTGTGATATCATATTTATTTGCAACCGGCATCAATTTTCTTCGTTTTTCCTGATTGGAACCGTGAAGCGAAAGTGCAAGGGTAATCTGTAAATGCTCTTTCGCCAGTTCTTTCATCTTTGGAACTATTCCACAGGTTGATACGGTGACATTTCTCTGACTGATGTTCAATCCATGCTCATCTGTAAGTAAATGAATAAACTTCAGGAAATTATCGTAATTATCCATCGGTTCACCGGTTCCCATGATCACTACATTTGAAACCCTCTCACCACTTATCTTCTGAATCTGATAAATCTGTCCAAGCATCTCAGACGGAGAAAGATTTCTCACCAGACCTCCGATCGTTGATGCACAGAATGCACATCCCATCCTGCAACCGACCTGAGAGGAAATACAGACAGAATTTCCATGCTTATATTTCATAAGAACACTTTCGACTACATTTCCATCATAAAGACGGAACAAGAACTTGTTCGTACCGTCAATCTGGGAAATCTGTCTCTCCAGCATAACAACCGGGAGAATCTCATAATTCTCTTCCAGTTTTTCCCTCAAAACCTTTGAAAGATTCGTCATCTCATCAAAATGATCTACCAGCTTCACATGCAGCCATTCATAAATCTGTTTTGCACGAAATGCTTTTTCTCCGATCGTCGCCATCTCTTTCTGTAATTCTTCATATCCATAAGCACGGATATCCTTCTTCATCTTAAAGTTTTCCTCCTGTATTTCGTTTTTTCTGTGAGTTATTCACATTGTTTATCTGCTTTTTCTATTTTTTCACATTTCCTGAAAATCATGCTTTTTTCTTAAATCTTGCAATAAAGAATCCGTCACAATCGTGAACTCCCGGGAAGAATTGGATACATCCCTTCTCGATCACATCACTTTTTAACTCTTTGCAAATATTTTCTGTAATATCATCCAGCTCAAATTGTGGATATTCTTTTAAAAACCAGTGCACATTCTCTATGTTCTCTCCCGGATTCACGGTACATGTGCTGTACATCAATGTGCCGCCATCCTTGACGATTGCCTGTGCGCAAGTCAGAATCTTTCTCTGCAAATCTGCAAGTTCTTCAAGATCTTCCGGTTGTACGCGATATTTCAGATCCGGCTTTTTGCCAAGCACTCCCAGCCCGGAACACGGAAGATCTGCGATCACAAGATCTGCTGCTTCCTCGTCATATTTATCAAACACTGACGCATCCTTACATACTGCACAAATATTTCCAAGTCCAGAACGGTCGATATTCTGCCAGATCAAATCTGTCTTATATTCAGTCAGATCTCTTGCTTCAACCCGTCCTACCTTTTCTTCTGTTCCGTTCTCTCTCGCTGCCGCTTCATCTGCCAGCTGAAGTTTCTCTGCCACATGAAGTGATTTTCCTCCCGGTGCCGCACAGACATCAATTACTTGATCGCCGACTTTTGGAGCTGCCAGTTCTCCGACAAACATAGAACTGATATCCTGCACTGCAAAGAGTCCTTCCTGAAAACTTTCCAGGCCTTCCAGATAATCATAATCTGAAAGATAAAACGCATAAGGAAGATACGGATGTGCTTCTACCTTCGCTCCCTCTGCTTCCAATTTTTCTTTCAATACTTCCGGTGTAACCCGGTTCATACAACAGCGGATCGTAATTGGCTTCTCTTTCTGAAAATCTGCTGCCATCTTCTCTGTGATCTCTTCCCCATATTCTTTCTTCCATAAAGAAAGAATCCATTCCGGAACAGAATATTTCACAGACAATCTCTGTACATCTTCTTTTGGATACTCGATCTCGTCCATCTTGCGGACAACATTTCTCAGAACTCCATTCACATATCCCCGCAGACCTGAAAATCCTTTTCGAACCGCAAGCTTTACTGCCTCACTGCACACCGCATGATCCGGTACGCTATCCATATATTTCAGCTGATAGACACTGCTACGAAGAAGATTACGGATGACCGGTTTCATCTTCTTAACCTTTGTCTTAGAAATCTGATTCAAGATATAATCAATTTCTATCATATGTTCCAGAGTACCTTCCACAACTCTGGTGATAAATGCACGCTCACGTTTCTCAAGATATTGATATTTTGACAGAACATCTCCAAGAATCTTATGACTATATGCTCCATTCTCTGTTATTTCCATCAAAATCTCTAGAACGATCTCTCGTTCATTGATCTGCTTTCCCATAAATAATCTCCTATTCTCCGCATTTTGGAGGTTGGCTCTGAACAGTTACAGCATTTTTTCTTTTTATCAGTCATTCCTTCTTCGTCCGTTTGTCAGGATCAACAAACGTAAAAGCTGTAAAATCATTGCGGCCGCACTTGCCACATATGTCATTGCGGCTGCCCGAAGTACCTTCTTCACTCCACCAACTTCGTCTTCACGGAGCATTCCTGAATTTCCAAGCACCTTCACTGCTCTTCTGGAAGCATTGATTTCCACCGGAAGTGTTATAAGATGAAATGCCACAGCTACCATAAAGAGGAGAATTCCAATATCAATAAGGAAGCTGGACATCTGGCCATTCATAAACAGGCCGATAATGATCAACGGCCAGGAAATCATGGAGCCGAAATTTACGACCGGCACAAGTGCCCCACGGATTGATAAAGGTGCATACCCTTCAAAATGCTGTACTGCATGGCCACACTCATGTGCCGCAACTCCGATTGCTGCTACAGAAGTTGAATTATAAACCGGATCAGAAAGCGCCAGTGTCTTGTTTCTCGGATCATAATGATCGGTCAGATTTCCCGCTATATGAGTCACCTGCACATCATAGATTCCATTTCTTCTGAGGATCTGTTCTGCCGCTTCTCGTCCTGTCATCCCTGAATAACTGCGGATCTTCGAATATTTTGCAAATGTTCCTTTCACCTGGGACGATGCAAACAGGCTGAGAACCACACCGATCAGTACCAGTATATAAGTCCAGTCATAATAAAATCCATAATACATACTAAAACTACCTCCTGTTATCTATCTGCAGTCCCCCTCCAGAAGTCCTCTTATTCCTGTGTAAATTTAACTCCGCTTTCAATTGTGTATCCCCTTAAGAAAGCTCCTGTATCCATTCTCTTTTTCCCCGGTATCTGAAGTTCTAGAACTCGTAAGACTCCATCCCCTGTTTGAACAGTAAAGGAATCTTTCTCTACGCTCAAAACTGTTCCAGGCTCTGCTTTTGCTGTTCCGTCAGCCTCAGCTTTTGCTCTCCAGATCTTCACTACCTTTTTGCCCCAATGTGTATAAGCACTTGGCCAGGAATTCAGGCCACGCACCAGACGTTCGATCTGTACTGCGGATGTATTCCAGTCAATATTTCCAAGCTTTTTATCGAGCATTCTAGCATATTCTGTTGGACTCTCACCCTGCTTCTCAAAAGTTGCTGTATGATCTTCAATGGCTTTCAGAGTTTCTACACAAAGTTTCGCTCCCGCTTCAGCAAGCTTATCATGAAGGCTTTCTCCTGTCTCCTCTTCTGTGATCGGCACTTCGACTTTCTGGATCATGTCTCCTGTATCCAGTCCTTCGTTCATCTGCATTGTTGTAACACCTGTTACTTCCTCGCCATTGATGATAGACCACTGGATTGGCGCGGCACCACGGTATTTTGGAAGAAGTGAAGCATGTACATTAATGCATCCATATGGTGTCATCTCCAGGATTTCTTTCGGAATGATCTGACCAAATGCAATGACAACCATCACATCTGCATTATATTTTCTCAGTTCCTCTGCACATTCCGGATCACGGATTTTCTTAGGCTGATAAACCGGAATTCCATGTTTCATCGCAGCTTCTTTCACCGGAGTTGGCTGCATCTCTTTGCCGCGTCCCTTTGGTTTATCTGGCTGGCTCACTACGAGACATACCTCATGTCCTGCTTCCACCAGTGCCTCCAGTGTTCCCACGGAGAAGTCCGGTGTTCCCATGAAAATTATTCTCATCAATTATTCCTCCACTTCGTATTCCATATCTTCCTCGTTGTAGGCCGGTGAATCATGCAGTTCTCCTTCTACTTTCTCTACATAGAGGTGTCCTCCCAGATGATCGATCTCATGACAGAATGCTCTTGCAAGAAGTTCTTCTCCTTCTATCTCGAATTCCTCCATATTTTCATCCAGTGCACGTACCTTTACGTGATTCGGACGAGTCACGATTCCCCATTTTCCCGGCACACTTAAGCAACCTTCTTCGCCTGTCTGCTCACCGGATGTCTCAATGATCTCAGGATTGATCAAAACGATCGGACCCTCTCCGACATCAATCACTACAATCTGTTTGAGAATACCAACCTGCGGTGCGGCAAGACCCACACCCATCTTCTCATACATCGTATCAAGCATGTCTTCAATTAAAATCTTTGTACGAAGTGTCATCTTCGTCACTGGTTTACACTGTTTTTCAAGAACGTCATCGCCCATCTCTCTTACTTCTCTGATTGCCATTATTCTTTCCTCTCTTTTCTATAAATTCATTGGGTTAAAATCGAATTGGATTCTCATTTTCTGAAACCCTGAGTTAATTTCTATATATTGTTCCATCCTGTCTTTTAATACAACTAAGGTTCGGTATTCCGGAGCTTTTACGTAAACCACTCTCCGGTAAATATCTTTGATCTTATCCACTCCCGGACTTGCCGGGCCGATCACATTGAGCTGTGCCTGCCCTTTGATCCGCAAAATGTATTCCTTCAGATACTTGCACGCTTTCTCTAAAAGTACCTCATCTTCACATGCTGCAAGTACTGCCATCAGGTTCTCCACCGGTGGATATCCCATCAGACTGCGGTAGCGAATTTCTTTCTCATAGAATGCTTCATAATCCTGCGCTGCTGAAGCCTCGATTGCATAATGCTCCGGATCGTAAGTCTGGATCACAACCTCACCCGGTCTGTCACCTCTTCCGGCACGGCCTGCTGCCTGTGTCAAAAGCTGGAATGTTCGCTCACCGGAACGATAATCATCTGTATAAAGTGACATATCCGCTGCCAATGCACCGACTAACGTGACCTTTGGAAAATCATGCCCTTTTACAATCATCTGTGTTCCCACAAGAATATCTGCCTCTTCATTCGCAAATGCAGATAAAATCTGTTCATGGGAATCCTTTTTCTTCGTTGTATCCATGTCCATGCGTAGTACTCTTGCCTGTGGGAATCTTGCCTTCACCATATCCTCGATCTGTTGAGTTCCTGCGCGGAATTCTCCGATATACCTGGATCCACATTCCGGACACTTCGTCACCTTCGGCTGCTCATATCCACAGTAATGGCAGACCATTTTTCCACCTTTGTGTACCGACAAGGATACATTACAGTGCGGGCATTTCACTACATGGCCACATTCTCTGCAGGAAACAAAACCAGAATATCCCCTGCGATTCAAAAACAGCATGATCTGCTCTTTTGCATTCAATCTGTCTTCGATCAGTTCCTGCAACTTCTCACTCAAGATGGATCGGTTTCCATTCTTCAGTTCTTTACGCATGTCTACTGTATACACAGTTGCCATCTGCTGCATATGGGAACGGTTCTTCATCTCGTAAAGCTGATATTCACCAAGTCTTGCCCGATACATGGCCTCCATGGACGGAGTTGCGCTTCCAAGCACTACACTGGCATCTTCTACTTCTGCCCTGTGGACTGCCACTTCTCTTGCATGATAGCGTGGCACCTGCTCACTCTTGTAGGTTGGTTCATGTTCTTCATCAATAACGATCAGCCCCAAATCCGGAAATGGAGTAAAAAGTGCAGAACGTGGTCCGATCATCACATCGACCTCCCCCCTCTTTGCACGCATCATCTGATCGTAACGTTCTCCGGCAGACAGTCTTGAGTTCATGATAGAAACTCTGTCGCCGAAACAGCGGTAAAACCGCATCACTGTCTGATATGTCAGTGCGATCTCCGGAATCAGAACGATTGCCTGTTTTCCCTGGTCAACAACCGTGCGGATCATCTCCATATAGACTTCTGTCTTTCCACTTCCGGTCACTCCGTGAAGCAGATAAGTTCTCCTTGTTCCACACAGATAGTCTTGCCGGAATCCCTGGATCACATGCTGCTGTTCTTCTGTATAGATGATTTCCTGCTGTGATTTCTTTGCCTGTTTCACCGGATTACGGTATACTTGCTCTGACTCTATCTTCAGCACGCCCTGCTCTTCCAATGCCCGGATCACAGGCAACGTCACATTTAATTTTTTCGTCACCAGCTCATAATCCTGAACCGGTACTTCCATCAAAGCTTCCAGAAGTCTCGCTCTTGCTTTCTGATTCTTCTTCTGATAAAAAGCCAGCTTCTCCTGACTCTCTTCCTCAGTAAGCAGCAAACGGAGATGTTTCTTCACCTTCGCATTCTCTTTCTGCTTGATTGGCAGCACTGTCTTAAGTGCCTGGATCATTGTTCCGCCATACTGCTCTTTCATCCATGCCGCCAGCGCGATCAGTCTCGCTTCGATTGCCACGCTGTTTCTGGAAATGTCTGTGATCTCCTTCACCTTTGACAGATCATAATTGCAAGTCTCTGATAATGAAGTCACATAACCTTTGATCTGTCGGTTTCCTTTTCCAAAAGGGATAATTACTTCCATCCCCGGATGCAGCTCGTCTTTCAGTCGTTCCGGTATTCGGTACTGAAAGATCTTATCCAGTTTTTCATGTTGTATATCTACAATAACATCTGCAAACACAATCTTATTTCTCTTTTAATTCTTCCAGAACTTCCTTGATCAGCACACGCTCATCCATCGGATGCTTCACGCCGCAGATCTCCTGATAGTCCTCATGTCCTTTTCCTGCCAGTACAATAACATCCCCAGGTTCGCCGTGCTCGATCGCATATTTGATTGCCTCTTTACGATCACAGATCTCCACATATTTTCCATCTGTCTTCGCAATTCCGGTCTTGATGTCATTAATAATATCCTGTGGTTCTTCAAATCTCGGATTATCTGATGTAATGATCGTCAAGTCTGCCAGTCTTCCGGATACCTCACCCATCTCGAATCTTCTGTCTTTAGAACGGTTTCCGCCGCATCCGAACAGACATACAAGACGCTTCGGATTATATTCTTTCAATGTTGTCAGAAGACTTTCAAGACTCATCGCATTGTGCGCATAATCGATCATCAGTGTAAAATCATCAGACACCTTGATCATCTCGATACGTCCTTTTACCTTTGCCTTCTTAAGTGCATCTTTGATCATCTCAACCGGCACCTGGAAATGGCGGCAGACTGAGATTGCAGTCAGTGAATTGTAAACACTGAACTTGCCTGGAACATCAATTTCCACATCAAAGTCCATCACTCCTGCAACATGGTATGCAACACCAAGATATCCTGGTCTGGATACCAGTTCTACATTCTCTGCGCGAAGATCTGCCTCCGGTGAAAATCCAAATGTCTCAATCTTACATGTAGACCCTTTAAATACATCTTTGAAATACTTGTCATCCACATTGGCGATTCCGAGCTTACACTGTTTGAACAAAAGCCCTTTGCATCTCTTGTAATCATCAAAATCCTTATGCTCATTCGGACCGATATGATCTCTTCCAAGATTTGTGAAAATACCGATCTCAAATGGAATTCCCGCTGTTCTGTGAAGCATCAGTCCCTGTGATGAAACTTCCATAACAACACAGTCACAGCCAGCTTCTACCATCTCCGCAAAATATTTATGGATTGTATAAGACTCCGGTGTTGTATTACATGCCGGGATCTTCTTGTCTCCGATAATTGCCTCGATTGTACCGATCAATCCAACCTTGTGTCCTGTCTCTTCAAGAATAGACTTGATCATGTAAGTTGTTGTTGTCTTTCCTTTTGTTCCTGTAATACCGATGACTTTCATCTTATCTGCCGGATATCCAAAGTAAGCCGCTGACATCAGAGCCAGTGCATAACGAGTATCCTCTACCTTAATTACAGTCACATTTTCCGGCACTTCGACATCTTTCTCTACAACAACAGCTGCCGCACCTTTCGCCGCAACATCCGCTGCATATTTATGTCCATCAGATACTGCTCCGCTGATACACACGAAAACAGATCCTTCTTCCACTTTTCTTGAATCATTGATCAGTGTTGTTACTTCCGTAGAATCACTTCCCTGTACTACTGTGTAGTCCAGGCGTTCTAATAATTTATCTAATTTCATGATCTATCCCTCCTGTTCTAAACTGGTGTATTGCATCATTGACTTTCAGGCAAATAACGATTGTCTTAACCTTTATAGAATAACATAATCTCACCACATATGCAAAAAAACCTACATAATCTTTCGTCCTGTTTTCGTCTTTCGAATCAGCCAGACACATCCAAATGACAATAACACAAGTCCCACACTCACTACCGGAATCATGATCCAGGCTGAAAATGTCTCTGGCTTAATATTTCTCTTATAAACATCAAGAAACATGATATGGATCAAATAGATTCCAAAGGAACATCCACAAAATCTGTCAATCCACTTCTTTGCCTGTTCGGACGGATTGAATTCGCTCTTTTTCAATCGTACTAACATAAGAAATGCCATCGCTGCTGCCAGTGCAAGCAGTGGATTACCATATTCCAGCAGACGTTCATAATGTTCTCCATCCTGCAAGGTTGCCGCATAAGTCAGCCCATAATTTAATGCCATGCATACTACAAAAATACCTGCCGGAATCATTTTCCCCTTCATCACATGCTTACGATATTT
>OHKO01000544.1_pt1 | contig 12058 bp, 9 predicted proteins | sample 1568851 | NCBI WGS metagenome assembly OHKO01 (sample SAMEA3879549, study PRJEB24766) | human gut metagenome | biome: human-associated habitat; feature: feces | place: USA | collected 1985/1987 | reverse complement strand
ATCCATATACGCAAGATTATGCTCGATTTTTTGTATAGTTTTTAAGTGGTTCTTAGTATGAAAGAAAAAACAGGAATATGACAACACGCCCCACAGTAAGCCTGCGGGGCGTGTTTTGTCTATATTTCATTACCTGTGCCTTGCAAAGCACTGCAAGAGGGGAGCGGCAAAGGCAAGAGCCAGAGAGATGAGCACCTGCTCACCGTTCAGAGGAACTGTTCTGAACACGGTCTGGAGGGGCGGAAAATAGATTGCGCCGAATATTGCCGCTGCCGAGCACAGCACCGCAAGTATAAGCTTGGGGTTGTTGAAGTAGGGAACGGTGAAGATGTTCTTTGTCTCGGATTTGCACTCGAAAACGTGGAAAAGCTGAGACATTACCAGCGTCAGCAGCGCTCCCGTGCGGGCGGCTCCCAGACCTGCGCCTGTGCGGAGCATTACCGTGAAGCATGCAAGGGTGCATATGCCGATGAGTATGCCCCTGAAAACTATGCGGAACATAAGTCCGCCTGAGAAAAAGCTTTCGTCCTTGTGGCGTGGGGGCTTTCTCATATTCTCCTCGCCGCAAGGCTCTACGCCCAGCGCCACGGCAGGCAGACCGTCAGTTACCAGATTTACCAGCAGTATCTGTGAGGGCATAAGCACCATGGGCATTCCCGAGATTATGCCGAGAAACATGGTCAGCACCTCGCCTATGTTGCAGGAAAGCAAGTAGCGGACAAATTTGCGGATATTTGCATATATGCCACGGCCCTGCTCCACGGCGCTTACAAGGGTGGCAAAGTTATCGTCCAGCAGCACCATATCCGGCTTGACCGCGTTGAACTTTTCCAGTCCTTCTTCGCCATCGTTTGCCACCGTGACCTGATAGCCCTCCTTGGTCAGGTACAGCCGCAGCAGCTCGCAGATGTTGGCGTCGTCGTCCACCACAAGGATCTTTTCGTTTGCCATAGGTATTTCCTCCCCTTTTATGCAGGTTTTTGTTGTATTTGCAGCCCTTCCGGGCGTTTTGGCAGTCTCTTACTCTTCTATTATACGGGACAGTTATGACAAAATAAAGAAGGAAGTGTAGTTTTTTTCACATTTCTGCCCGCGCGGCGGCAAAAAGCCCCTTGGCGCTGCCGCGCCAAGGGGCTTTTGTTACGGTTCTTCTGCCGGGTCGGGGTCTACACGCCAAAGGCGTCGTCCAGTTCCTCCGGCAGGGGGTCGGGGTCTATGCCAAAGGCATCGTCCAGCGCCTCCGGCTGGGCGGCGGGGTCTACGCCAAAGGCATCATCCATGCCCTCCGGCAAGGGGTCAGGGTCTGCGCCAAAGTCAGCGTCAAAACCATCGTCTACCCGCTCCGGCGGGGTATCGGGGTCAGTCGGGACAAAGGGTTCGTTGTCTACCACAGGCTTCAGGTGTTCGGGCTTTTTCCACTGGGCGTAAAGGTCTACCGTATCGCCATCTGCCCAGTCGGTCACGGGCACGCCGTTTACCCTGTACAGTCTGCCTGTGCCGTCCGGTTCTGTGTTCCAGCCCACAAAAACGTAGCCGCCGCGCTTAAACATACAGTTGCGCAGCACAACATCCTCGCCGGGCTGGTAGCGCACGGTCTTTACCGCTTCCTCAAGGGCATCGTCTACGTCCTCCGGCAGGGGGTCGGGGTCAAAACCAAAGGTATCGTCCATATCCTCCAGCAGGGGGTCGGGGTCAAGGTCAAGCGCAAGTTCCTCTGTCGGATCAAAATTTGCATGGTAGCGCAGGGTCAGGGCTTTCTTCGCCGGGGTAAGGCTCGGCCCGGGCATGGGGGTGGTGGAGCCGGGTTTTGTAGTTGAGGTATAGAACATAAACGCCACTCGGACAGGGTCGCCGGTGTAACCATCATCTTTAAGGGCACCTGTGTCCTTATAATAGTGAATCCCTTTTTCCTTTCCGGTCATGTGGCTCGTGTACGACTTTATGCCAGTCTTCATGGCATCGTCGCCAAACAGCTTCGTTATTTCATCTCCCGCCTTGAGCGATTTCAAAATAACAGCATCCATTGCTTGGTACAAGTCAATTCCGGTCATCATATCAACCGTATATTTTGCGCCGTAGTTCAGACCCACCTGACAATGGGACTTTTGGGTCACACCCAAATCGGTTTTGCCATCATTTATCGTGACATCAAACGTTCCAAATTCCAGTTTGCCCGCTTTTGTTGCAATTCCTACAACATCATCTGTACCAGCGATATTTGTGCTAATGACCGACAGCAAATAGCGCCTGCGCTGGATCGTCAGCGTGCGTGTGCCCGTTTTCAAGTCCGCTGCACTGATCGTGCACTCCTGCGTGAAGTCATAACCATGACCATCTTCTGTGTACTGGTCTATCTTCCAAATCTTTCTTTCAAGGTCTATCCCGGTTTTTGTATCGTCGTCTTCTGCGTCAAATTTTGCTTGCTTGGTTGCCTTATCAATTGCCGCCGTTACCTTAGGGTCGGTCAAATCCAGCGTCCAGCCCTTGTCCTCATCCACCGCTTGACCTTCGAGGGTAAAAGAGTAGCCTACCATCGTACCGCCACGCGTGGCAACGGGGCCCGTACCATCGTTCGTGGAGTAGCCCTTTTCGTCCTCAAACTGCACGGTGATATCATAGCCCCAAATGGCGTAAAAATGTTTGGGGGTAGCCGTAGTTCCCCAATTGACCTGCGTTACCGGCGTTCCGGGCTGGTAGAGTTCGGTTTTGCTGGTGGGTTTTTGCTTTGTGCTCCATCCCGCAAACTTCATATCGGCGTGCGTACTACCGTTAAACAAGGCATCGTACTCCGGGAGCACATCGGTCTCCTTGTACTCTTTGGTCACACTGTCCTCAGTGCCATTGTTTTCATGGTAAATAATCGTGTCGTTCCGGAAGCAGGGGTTAAAGCAGTAGCGCTGGCAGTTGCCCGGGGCATGGAAGTTGCCGTCGCCACCCGTAGGTCTTGTATCCGCCTCCTGCGGTTCATCTATCAGCTGACCTTTAAAGATTTTGTACGCCTTACCATCGACCGTTCTATCCTCTGTGGTGCAATCATCGTTGCCGTTTGCAATGACCTTCACGTTTCCTTCTTCGTCTGTATCGTAGAGGTAGCCCGGCTTGGGGTTGTAGAAGCCAATTTCAAAGTTCGTTCCATACGGGAAAGTACCCCAGTAGTCGTCACCGTTCTTATAACTGAACCATTCCGACCAACTGTTTTTCTCATCCACAGAAACGTGGATGTCCAGATAACAGCCAACTCCATCTGCCGCTAACTGGTTGCCGTCTGTCTTGTGTTTAAGAGTTCCATCATAGCCAACAATGCCGTTCACATCCAGCCAGTACCACTTGCGCACAAGGTTCAGGTTGATGGTCTGGGTTTTATGGTTTGCTTCAAAATCCGCTTTGGGGGTCAGGGTGCGCGACAAATCCTCCCAGCAGCGGGTATCTTCCTCCCCCTCTGTTCCGTCAGGTCGGGGGCGCGTCCATACCTCAGAAGTAACAGCAGTTTCCAAAGGCATTCCCCACGCATTTGCACAGCCGTACTCCAAAACATAGGTTTCCTTAGGCTTAGAATTTGCGTCTGTCAGCTGCCCGGTGGCGTCATCGACCCGGTTCGTTGCCGTAACATGGGGCGTATTATTCCTGTTGTTGATTTCCAGCTTCTGCTCATACACGTTGATGGTATAGGTAACGCACTGTTTTACCAAATCAAAAGTAAAGGTAAGCGTATCGGAGTAAGTACCGCTCATGGTAGCTTGGCTGGGGTCTGTCACGTTGACAGAAAGGGGGATGGTTGCTGTGTGAAAGTCCGTAACAGCGGATGTTGCATACATAATTTCATGCGTGCTTTCATCATAATGCCACATTCCTCCGGGCGTGTGTTCCCCACCAGCTTCAATTTTATTTTTCAGCGTATACTCCACCGTGGGCGCATTTGCAATGGCTGCACCCTTTGCGTCATATTTCAGTTTCCAATTATTTGGCGATTCAATGCCGATATTCAACGTGCGGTACTGCTTCAGCTTTGCATTAACTTCCAGCTCACCCTTATTCTCCCCGCTCTCCACCGTCACGGTAGTGGGGATGGTCACCTGATAGCCATTGGTTGCAATATCACCGATGGTGGTGGTGTCCTCTGCCATGGCAACATTCGGCTCGTAGGCAAGCATTTCCTGCTCCGGCAGGGCGGCGAGCACATCGGCAAATTCCGGCGTTTGGGCAAGCGCAGTTCCACCCACCGCAAGGCACAGAGCCAGCGCAAACGCAAGGCCCAGCAGTTTTTTTGCACAATGCTTCATGGTGTATCCTCCTTGTGTGGGGTGGCTGTTTTTTGCCGCAAAAATCAAAAAAGGGGAGAGGGAACATCTCCCGTCTCCCCTTTGGGCTCAGGTATTATTTAGGTGGGGTGGGTTAGGTGGCGATGCTTGCGGTAAACTGTACATTGCCCGTGTAAGTACCTGCCTTCTCGGAAGTGCCAGTCGTTGCCGTAGACAGCTCGAACTTTAACTTTGCCTCAGCGGTGTTTGTGCCAGCCGGAACTGCCAAAATTGTCTTTTCGGTTCCGGTTGTACCGATTTTCCTGTTGAGCGTTTTAACATCGCTTCCAATCGTCGTATCGGTCAGCGTAACAGTATATTTCAACTCAACACCCTCGTCGTTCTTTACACTAAAATCAGTCGAACCCCCTGCCGGTTCCAACGTAATTTTCAAGAACTTACCACTAATAACATTCTTAGTAACAATAACTTTGGGTGCTGTACCGTCAGTACCAGTGGAAGGTGTATTAGTACCATCTTTATCCAAGGTAGTATTGACCTCTCTCTTCTCATTGACGCCTGCATCCTTACCAAAGTCGATCAATGCCGGAACTGTCCACTCATAAGCCTCAGTTACCACGTACTTAACCTCTGTCATACTCGGTCCAGACCCCTTGCTGCCAGGAAGAGAAGTACCAGTCGCAAACACCGGCATTGCGCAGACGGACACCGCCAGAGAGGCTGCGAGGAGCAGGGCGGCCGCTTTCTTCGTCAATTTCATAATCCTTATTCGGCAATGGGGCCCGCAGCTGACGGTCAGCCTTGGATTTGCCTACTCCTTTCACACCATATGGTTTGTTGATCCCCAATTCAGTTCTTTTTTTATTGTCAACACTGCCTGTCTTGCCCACCGCAAGGGGGCTCAGCCCACGGTCAGTGTCAGCTTTACGATGCCGCTGTTGGTCTTGGTGGTGCGGTCCGAAAGATAGGGCTGGCACACCACATAGGCCGGGTACTCGCCGGGGGCAAGGGCGCAGGTCATCTCCATCTTTTGCACATACAACCCGGGCGCTACAAGGCCGGACTGGAACAGCAGCTCGTCGCCGTCCTCTAAATACAACCCAAAGGCGATGTAGTAGCACTCCTCCTTGCCGGTCAGGGTAAGGGTGTACTGCTTGCCGTCATCGGTCTGCACGGTCAGGGTCTTTTCGCCCTTATAGCCCTTGACGGCCTCAATGGTGTACGCCCCGGCGTCGGTCTTTTGGATCTCAAAATAGGCGGGGTCGGCGTCCAGCACCTTTGTTACCTCGGCCTGAATGCCCGCCAAGCGCAGGTAATGGCTCAGTTCTGTGGTCTGGCCGCTGTCCACCACCAGCTTTTCCAGCGTGGTGCCGTCAAGGCTTACCCAGTCCTCGTACCAAAGGTTCTCGGCGGGGTTATGGAACTCGAACCCCTGCGTGATCTTTTTGGTCTTTGCGGGGATGGTAAAGCCGCCCCAGCCCGGCAGGGTGACGTTTTTGCTGCGGTCGATGGGGGTCTCCGGCTTGACGTACTGCGCCTGATAAGTCTCCATGGGCAGCGCGGCTGCTTCGGACGCGCCGTTGGCCGTGGCAGCGGACTTGCCGCCGGACACTGCGATGTAGCCGCCCAGCAGCAACACCAGTACCACCAGCACCCCGATGACTACTCTGCTTGTGTTTTTGTTCTCCATGGGCTCCACGCTCCCTTTCCATCAGAACAATAAAAAAGCCGCCCGACCTTGTGGGCAGCTTTGATGATACGAGCAAAATCCGGCGTGCCCTTGAAAAGAACACACCTGTGGTTTTGGACGATTCCGGTATGCAGAGTATTTCCGCAAAAAAACCGGAAGCAACCGGCTGGCATCATCCGGGAAATGCCCCGAACCTTAGCCCCTATGGCTTTGCGTCCTTGCCTTTCGACAAGTTTGCCAAAAAATTGCCCAATATTTTTAAAGATTGATACATTAGTTTTGTCGACAATAGTTTATCATACCCCCCCGGTGTCAACCGGTTTTACCGGGGTTTTGTTTATATTCTATGTTGTATTTTTCAGTAATGCGGCCGAAAACGTTTACATTTTGATGCTCTCTTTGTTTCATTTCCTTTTTTTGTAAAGTCCGGAAGAAAGTGGCTGGGGAGCCCTTTCAGGCGCTGCGCGCCGGATCTCCCAAGGGGAAAAGGCTCTTGTCCCGGTTCAAGCCGCAAAAATTGATTTCCGTGCCCCTCCCCCTTGCGCTGGCGGGGTTCAGCGCGTATAATGATAGATGTATCGTTATGCCAAAAAACGTGTAAGGAGCGTATTTTATATGAAGTTAGGTATCGTCGGCCTGCCCAACGTGGGCAAGTCCACTCTGTTCAACGCCATCACCTCCACCAAGAACGCGGAGGCTGCAAACTATCCCTTCTGCACCATCGAGCCGAACTCCGGCATCGTGGCAGTGCCGGACAAGCGGCTGGACAAGCTGGCCGAGATCTGGCAGACCAACAAAAAAACACCCGCCATCGTGGAGTTCGTGGACATTGCCGGTCTTGTGAAGGGTGCAAGTCAGGGCGCAGGCCTTGGCAACAAGTTCCTTGGCCATATCCGCGAGTGCGACGCCATCGTGCACGTGGTGCGCTGCTTTGACGATGACAACATCATCCATGTGGTGGAGGATGTGACCAAGGCCGAGGCCGTGGATCCCATTTCCGATATTGAAGCCATCGACTACGAGCTGATCCTCTCCGACCTTGAGGTGGTGCAGAACCGCGCAGGCCGCATGGCAAAAGCTGCCAAGAGCGGCAACAACAAGGGCGCTGCCGCCGAGGCCGCTTGGCTGCAGCAGCTGGCCGACCATCTGAGCGCCGGTAAGCCCGCCCGCAGCTTCGATTTTGACCCCACCGACACCGAGCAGCAGACCGTGCTGCACGAGATGGGTCTGCTGAGCGCAAAGCCGGTGCTGTACGCCTGCAACGTGGGCGAGGATGACCTGATGGAGGGCATCGAGAACAACAAGTACGTTCCGCTGGTGGCTGCCCGCGCCAAGGAAGAGGGCGCCCGCTACATTCCCATCTGCGCCAAGACCGAGGAGGACATTGCGGATTACAGCCCCGAGGAAAAGAAGGCATTTCTGGCCGAGATGGGCATCGAGGCCAGCGGTCTGGACAACCTGATCACCGCCAGCTACGACCTGCTGGGTCTGATCTCCTTCCTGACCGACGGCAAGAAGGAGTGCCGCGCATGGACCATCCGCAAGGGCACCAAGGCTCCGCAGGCTGCCGGTAAGATCCACAGCGACTTCGAGCGCGGCTTCATCCGCGCCAGCGTCATCGGCTACAACGATCTGGAAGCCAACAACTTCGACTACGCCGCCGTCAAGGCCAAGGGTCTGCAGCGCACCGAGGGCAAGGAGTATGTTGTGCAGGATGGCGATGTCATCGAGTTCCTGTTTAATGTTTAAAGGAGTCCACCATGATCTTTGGTATTATGGGCGCTATGCCCGATGAAGTAGACCAGCTGTGTGCAAAGCTGGAAAATGTCACCGTTGAGCCCTACGGCGGCGTGGAGTACCACAAGGGTATGCTGGCCGGCAAGCAGGTGGTGGTGTGCTGCGCCGGTATGGGCAAGGCCAATGCCGCCGCTACCACGCAGGTGCTCATCACCAAGTTCGGCGCGGAGAAGATCATCTTCTCTGGCATTGCGGGCAACATGACCAGCAAGATCGGCATCGGGGATGTGGTCATCGGCAAGACGGTGCTGTACCACGATGCCCAGCTGGATATGATCTGCCAGAACCCGCCGTTCCTGAAGGAATACACCGGCGACCCGGAACTGATCGCCGCTGCCGAAGCCGCCTGCGCCGAAGCCGGGGTAAAGGCACTGGTGGGCAAGATCGCCACCGGCGATCTGTTCGTGGGCGACAGCGAGACGAAGGCCGCCATTGAGGCCAAGTGCGCCCCGGACTGCGTGGAGATGGAGGGCGCTGCGGTAAGCCAGATCGCCGCCAAGAACGGCGTGCCCTGCGTCATCCTGCGCGCCATGAGCGACAACGCCGACGAGGACGGCCACGAGGTGCTGGTGGTGAAGAAGTTCTCTATCAGCGAGTATGTCGCCACCGCCACTAAGATCGTAGCAGCGATGGTGGAAAAGCTGTAAATTTCCCCAAAACAACAACAGCCAGACCGGCAGTGCCGGTCTGGCTGTTTTGCGTTTATGTCAGTTTTTGGTCAGGTCTTTGGTATACAGGGCGCGGGTGGCGTTGAGCACGGCGATGACCATCACGCCCACATCTGCAAAGATGGCTGCCCACATTCCGGCAATGCCCAGTGCGCCCAGCAGCAGGCACAGCGCCTTGATGCCCAGCGCGAACACGATGTTCTGGTGCACGATGCGCAGGGTGCGGCGGGCAATGCGCATAGCCAGCGCGATCTTGGCGGGGTCGTCATCCATCAGCACCACGTCTGCGGCCTCGATGGCGGCGTCCGAGCCCAGCGCACCCATGGCGATGCCCACGTCTGCGCGGGAGAGCACCGGCGCATCGTTGATGCCGTCACCCACAAAGGCAAGGTTCTCCTTGGGCTGCTTTTCAGCCAGCAGCTTTTCGATCTGGTCTACCTTGTCGCCGGGCAAAAGACCGGCGTGGTACTCGTCCAGACCCAGCTGCTGCGCTACCGCCTGTGCCACCGGCTGTGCATCGCCGGTCAGCATGACCGTCTTGCGCACGCCGGAAGCCTTCAAAGCGCGGATGGCATCGGCGCTGTGGGGCTTTACCACGTCCGAAATCAGCAGATAGCCCGCATAGCTGCCCTCCACGGCAACGTGCACGATGGTGCCCACGCCGTCCACGGCGGGCACGGCAAGGCCAAGCTTTTCCATCAGGCGGGCGTTACCGGCAGCAACGCTCTTGCCGTCCACCTTCGCGGTCACGCCATGACCGCCCAGCTCCTGCACGTCCGTGACCCGGGCGGCGTCAATGGGCTTGCCGTAGGCGGCCTTGATGCTCAGGGAGATGGGGTGCTTGGACCAGCTTTCTGCCAGCGCAGCGGCTTCCACCAGTGCGGCGTCGGTCACGCCCTCGGCCGGGTGGATGCCGGTGACCTTAAAGGTGCCCTGCGTCAGGGTGCCGGTCTTATCGAACACCACAACGCCGGTGTTGGCAAGCTCTTCCAGATAGGTAGAGCCCTTGATGAGGATGCCGCAGGAGGAAGCGCCGCCGATGCCGCCGAAGAAGCTCAGCGGAATGGAGATGACCAGCGCACAGGGGCAGCTGATGACAAGGAAGGTCAGGGCGCGGTAGACCCAGTCGCCAAAGCGGGCGGGCTGTCCCATGAGCAGCAGCACCACCGGCGGCAGAAGAGCCAGCGCCAGTGCGCCGTAGCAGACGGCGGGGGTATACACCCGGGCAAAGCGGGTGATAAAGTTTTCTGCTCGGGCTTTTTTCATGCTGGAATTTTCCACAAGATCCAGAATTTTAGAGACGGTGGACTCGCCAAATTCCTTGGTGGTGCGCACCTTCAAAAGGCCGGTCATGTTCACGCAGCCGCTGATGACCTCGTCCCCGGCGTTCACGTCCCGGGGCAGGCTCTCGCCGGTCAGGGCGGCAGTGTTCAGGGCAGAAGCGCCCTCCACGATGACGCCGTCAATGGGCACCCGCTCGCCGGGCTGCACCACGATGACGGTGCCCACCTCGACCTCATCCGGGTCCACCTGTTCCAGCTTGCCGTCCTCGCCCTCGATGTTGGCGTAGTCCGGGCGAATGTCCATCAGGCTGGCAATGCTCTGGCGGCTCTTGCCCACGGCGACGCTCTGGAACAGCTCGCCGATCTGGTAGAAGATGATAACGGCGCAGCCCTCCACATAGTCGCCCAGCGCAAACGCGCCCACGGTGGCCACTGCCATCAGAAAGCACTCGTCAAAGGGCTGACGGTTCTTGATGCCCTTCAGCGCCTTGCGCAGCACGTCCCAGCCCACCACAAGGTAGGGGATGCAGTAGAGCGCCAGCTCTACCGGCATGGGCAAGGCGGGCAAAAGCTTGAGCACGATCACCAGTGCCACGGCGATCAGAATGCGCTCAAGGGTCTTTTTTTGTTTCTTGTTCATAAGCAACGCTCCTCATTTTGCGGTGCAGCGGATGAAAAACGGGTGGTTTTCCACAAGTTTTTCGGCAAAAAATGGTTATTCCACAGTTTTACCCGCGTTTTCCACACAGTTTTCCTGTAAAAAAGCGCTTTTCCACGCTTCTTTTTCTCTTTTTCCGCAAAGCGTGTTGAAAACCCGGTGGAAATTGTTGAAAAGTGGTGGATTTTTCCACAGAAAAACTCCCCCAGTCCGTACCGACCGGGAGAGCTTTGCCGCACATCAGATATCAAAGATCTCGCAGTCGTCCTCTACCTTCTTGCAGGCAGACAGCACGTTCTCCATGGTGTCGTGGGGGTCGGCGCCCTCGGCGAACTCCACCTTCATCTTCTGGGTCATAAAGCTGACGGTCGCCTTTTCCACACCGGCTACGGTGTTGGCGGCATCCTCCATCTTCTGGGCGCAGTTGGCGCAGTCCACTTCGATCTTGTAGGTCTTTTTCATAATAAGTACCAGCCTTTCTTTTTGTGCGGGCGCGTGCCCGGTCATTCTTCGATATGGTCCATCCCCATGGAGAGGATGCTGCGCACATGGTCATCGTCCAGTGCGTAGAAAACGGTTTTGCCCTCCCGCCGGAAGCGCACAAGCTTGGAATCCTTGAGCACCCGCAGCTGGTGGCTGACGGCAGACTGGCTCAGCTGCACGGCGTCCGCGATATCCTGCACGCAAAGTTCGCTGTCATGTAAGGCATACAAAATTTTGATGCGGGTGGAATCGCCGAACACGCGGAACAGATCTGCCAGTTCGTACAGCACCTCGTCATCCGGCATCTCCACCGGCTGCTTTTCCTTTTCCGGTGCGGCTTGTTCTAGCCCGGTCATGCCGTCCTCTCCCTTCGTTTCGATATATGAGCATCTGTTCATGTGTTCATGATAGCACGCAGACGGCCCCCTGTCAAGCAAAATCCGCAAAGTTTTTTACATTGCCGCAAAATTGCTGAAAATCGCCGTAAAACGCAAAAAAGATGCAATTTTAATTTGCAAATGGGGTGCGGGTTGGACAGGCAAAACGATTTGGAATGGCTTCCGCTTCTTCCGGGTTGCGGCACCCAGCATCCGCATCGTGCCTTGGGCGGCACTTGCGTCTTGCTGGCCGCTGCCCCAACAACTCCTCCCTGCATCGGCCACTGGCCGCGGTCGTCGTTGTTGCAAGTCCCATCCTGTAGGAATGTCTAATGTGGTTGCTGCCGCTGCATTGCGCAAGGGTGTTTTTAATTTGACCCGCACGGGAATTGTAGCTGAGCTGACCGCCGCCAGCGAGCAAAGACTTCCCCCGGTCGGGGGAAGATGTCGCATAGCGACAAAAAGGGGAGTACAGGGAAGCGAAGCTGGGGCCGTGGTCAGCGGGATGCGAACGCCGCTCCAAGGCGTGAAGCATACGCTGGGAACCACAACCCGAGACAGGGCGGCGGTGCGCCTTCATCTTGAATACCACATGCCATTTTATGGATAAAAAGCCCGGCAGGGGAACACGTTCAGGTGCTCTTCTGCCGGGTTTTTCTGCATTTTTCCGCAGATTTTCGACCTGAAATGGTAACAAAATTATGTCAATGAGACATCAATCCTCCATTTTTTAACCGCGAAAATTGACTTGCACACCAAAAACTCTGGAATATTCTAGCACTTTCCATATAAATTCATGACAAAGTTTGGTAGAAATAATATCTTGTATACAGGATGCACTTA
>OHKO01000537.1_pt1 | contig 12134 bp, 10 predicted proteins | sample 1568851 | NCBI WGS metagenome assembly OHKO01 (sample SAMEA3879549, study PRJEB24766) | human gut metagenome | biome: human-associated habitat; feature: feces | place: USA | collected 1985/1987 | reverse complement strand
TTCAACACTTGGAAGTACAGGTACAAGGGCACGTTCTGCCAAAGCACCGTGACCGATTTCGCGGCGGCCAGGGCTGCGCAGAGGTTTGGTTTCGCCTACGCTGTACGGCGGGAAGTTGTAGTGATGGATATAACGCTTGGTTTCCTCAGCGCCGAGGCCATCAAGAATCTGTGCTTCACGCAACGGAGCCAGAGCCAGAACGTTCAAAATCTGAGTCTGACCACGGGTGAACAAAGAACTGCCATGCGGACGAGCCAGCAGGCCAACCTCGCAGCTTACCGGACGTACTTCGTCTAATTGACGGCCGTCAGGACGAATCTTATCTACAGAGATAGTGCGGCGAACGATTTTCTTAACCAGCTTTTGGGTGATGTAAGCAACGTCTTTAGCATTATCAGGATATTTCTCCAGGAATACTTCAGCGATTTCAGCTTTAACCTTAGCAACGTTTTCTTCGCGCTCCAGCTTGTTAGCATCCATCAGAGCATCTTTGAGTTTTTGAGCACCATATTCTTCGATTTCCGCAGCCATTTCTTCAGGCGGAGCGTAGAACGGAACTTCCATTTTCTCTTTGCCGATTTCAGCAACGATTTTCTCCTGGAACTCAACGAGTTGTTTGATTACGCCATGACCGAACCAGATAGCATCCAGCATGGTTTCTTCGGAAACTTCGTTAGCACCTGCTTCTACCATCAGGATAGCGTCTTTGGTGCCGGCAACAGCCAGGTTCAGTTGGCTGATTTTAGCCTGTTCAACAGTCGGGTTGATAATGAATTCACCATCAATCAGGCCTACGCGCACACCGGCGATAGGACCTTCGAACGGAATATCGGAAATAGACAAAGCGCAGGATGCACCGATCATAGCGGGCATATCCGGAGCATTGTCGGGATCAACGGAAACAGCGGTAGCAACGATTTGTACATCGTTGTGGTAGCCTTCCGGGAACATCGGGCGAATCGGACGGTCAATCAGACGGCTGGTCAGGATAGCCTGCTCAGACGGACGGCCTTCGCGTTTAATAAAGCCACCGGGGATTTTACCTACGGCGTACATTTTTTCTTCAAAATCAACAGTCAAAGGGAAGAAGTCTACACCCTCACGCGGGGTCTTGGTGCCGGTAACGGCAACTACTACGGCGGTATCGCCATAACGAACTAATACAGCGCCATTAGCTTGTTTTGCAATCTTGCCGGCTTCAATAGTAAGAGTTCTGCCGCCAAGATCCATGCTGTAACTATGCATATCTTATGCCTCCTATTCTTTTCACACATTGTGTACCTGCATATTATTCGCCGTCAATCAGAAAAATCCTCTATATTTTTACGGCTTTTTAAAATTTTTTTGAAAAAAATTCTACAACAGACGAAAACAGCCGGCAGCTCTGCCCAAGGCAACACTGCCGGCCGTCAGAAATACATTTTTAGGCCATTAAAAGCCCATAAAAAGACGCATAATAAACAAAACTATTGCGCCGACAGCGGCAAAGACAATAAACGTCGGCAGCAAAAAGAAGATAACTGCCACAATGCCGCACAAAATCAGAAAAGTAATCAGAATGCCGCTGCCGCAGCCAAAGGTATGTACCTTGATATTCGGCGGCACCTGCTGCTGTCTTTCATTATAAGCATCAGCACCGCTGTCATATACAGCGCCTTCTCTGGCACTTTTGTTTTCCTCTGTGCCTGCGCTCTCGTCTATCGTCACGCCCTCAAAGGTATCGCGCTCCTCCGGACTGAGCACCTGCGCATCAATCTTGAACTGATAATGGCAGTACGGACATTCCACTGTGCCGGGAGCAACCTCGTGGCCGCAAAAATCACACTTCATATTCTGGTGCCTCCTCTCACTGCAGCAGCATCAGCAGCAAACCCTCTTCATTAACATAACGCGGGTCGTGTGCCTCCAGCTGCAAGGTTTCATTTAGCATATCTATCATCTGCTTCAGCTTTGCATGGTCGGTAGCACGGCACATAGCAAAAACCTGCTTTTCCGTAAAGGTATAAACATCATTCAGCTTAACAAAGCAGTACATAACCGCTGCCGTCCAATGCTCAAAATCAGCGTCTGTATTATCCGGTAAAGCATTGCCACGAAGCATAAAATCGCTCCACATGGTACGCATCAGCTGTATATCATAGGCAGAAAAAAGGCCTGTTCCTCTAAGAGATTCCAGCATAGACGAGGTCTTGTCCACAAGCAGCGCCGCCGGCTGATAATCGCTGATCTGCGTGCTGAAATTAAAGCCCTCCATACGCACATAGATAGCATATAAAACAGAAACATGGCGCACGAACATAGGATTACGGTTGATGAACTCCTCCCAGCTCATTTCGCCGCTTTGACGCACGGCAAACCAGTCCTTCGCCGCGCTGACAACCTCGAAAAAGCGCTTACGCGAGGTCTGCGACATCACCAGTCCGCGCAGGAAGTTCATCACCATAGTATTTTCATAAAAAATATGGCCCATGAAAATATAGCCTTCTGTGTCAATATTATCATCTACCGGCAGCATCAGCGTATATTTTTCATTGGTGAAAATATTTCTGCAGACATACATTCCCTCCTCCGTGCGTCTTTGCACATCAAAGAGAACCAGCTTTGCCTTAATCAGCTCATTCAAAATATCAACGGAAGTGTCCATATCAGAAGCGTCACGGCAGATTACATCACGGTAATGCTGCAGCGGCGTTTTGTCATCTTCAAGCAAGCGATAGTCAAAAAGAAAATAATCCCAGAAGGTCTGTGAGTATTCCTCCGTACCCGGCTTTTCCTGAACAGTACCGTTCTGAAAAATACCGCCGAAGAGAAAATCGGCCCGCTCCAGATCGCGGCGGAACTGCTTCTGCGTATAGTAGCTTTGCACATCATCCAGCAGATTCTGCATTCTCTCGCCTATGTTCAAGTATACCTTAGTCGGCAAATCAGGCGTAGAATACAGATTGTAGCGGTCATTTCCGGGCAAAAAGCTGCCATCCTTGCCGACAATCTGCAGTTTTCCGTCAACCAGCAGCTTTGCTTTGGCTTCGGCAGGCGCGTTATCACGGGTAATAATGCGTTTCTTTTTCATATATGCATAAAACTCCTGCATAACATCCAGGAAATGTGCGATGTTGCTCTCCGTTGCCGGGAAGCCGGAAACATTGCGGCAGCACCAGCCTACGCAGTCAATAAAATCCTCACGCGACATATCACCGAGAAAGTTCTCGGAATTGCCAAGGTAAATACAAAGAACCGTAATATAATCCCAAATCTTGACCAGCTCGCCATCCTTGGCTCCCTGCCATGTTTTATAGCGCAGGAAATCTTCAGCACAGGCTTGCTGCAATACCGAATTCCATTCTTCATCCTGTGTATAAAATTCTTCTATCAAATCGAAAACATTAGTCATTTTTTCTCCATTCTCTGACGTATTATGGAGATATTATACCACACTTTTGTGGCTAATTTATGTTTTTTTGCGTCAGCTGTGCCGCCAGATAGATATCCTGCAGCGGCACCCCCTGCTCCTGCGCCAGTTTGGTAGCGCTGTCATATTCCACATAACAGCGTTCGCCGCTGTCCAGCAGGCAGCGCTTCACCGCTACATCACCGTAAGCAGTGTGCACCACATCCCTGCGACGCGGCAGCACAGTGCGCTCCATGCGCGCACGACGGATGCCGATTGTTGTCGTTTCCGCAAAAATCAGCGCTTCCAGCTTCGCTCTGTTGTCCTCGCGGCAGATAACAGTAAGCTCCCACGCCGGACGGCTCTTCTTCATAAACACCGGCTGATAATGAGCATCCAACGCTCCTGCCGCCAGCAGGCGCTCCAGCGTGTAACCCAAAAGCTCGCCGCTGCAGTCATCAATATCAGACTGCAGCTGGCAGATGCAATCTGTCTGCAAAGCATTGCTATTTACAGAGTTTTTTTTTGCGCGTTATCCTCAATCATCAGCGCACGCAAAATGCTGGGGCGCTCATACTGACGCTTGCCTGCTCCCAGACCAATGCCCAGAATCTTAAAGCTCTGCGGCAGCTCGTCCGTAGTCATCAGCGCAGCAGCGGCAGCAGCACCGGTCGGTGTAACAAACTCGCCCTGCACCGGCAGCAAGCGTACATTAAAGCCAAAGCGCTGCATAATATTGGCCGTTGCAGGAACAGGCACCGGCAGCACGCCATGCTGGCAGCGGACAGTACCGCGTCCCTCGCACAGCTCCGGCACAATTACGTTTTCAGCGCCTAGGCTGTCGGCACACACAGCAATCGCCACAATATCAACGATGGAATCAATCGCGCCAACCTCATGGAAATGCACTGCATTCTTCTCCACAGCATGCGCCTTTGCCTCAGCATCCGCAATAATATCAAAAATCTTCAGCGCCAATTCCTTGGCTGCAGCACTCATATCCGTAGCATCAATAATCGCAATAACCTCCTGCAGACCGCGGTGCTCATGGTCATGATGATGTTCGTGCTCATGCTCGTGGTCATGATGATGTTCGTGTTCATGCTCATGCTCGTGGTCATGATGATGTTCATGCTCATGGCTATGCACTACAGCATCGCCGTTGCCATGCAAAAAGGCCATATCGTGGTCATGGTTAGCATGCTCCTCATCCAGAATAACGTCAAAATCACAGCAGTCAACGCCTGCCTTAGACACTCTGCTGATTTTATACTCAAAGCCCTTTGCAGGAATACTCTGCAGAGCCTTATCCAGCGCCTCCTTATCCGCGCCTAAATCCAAAAGTGCTGCTACCAGCATATCGCCGCTGATGCCGGCATTACATTCCAAATATAAGCTTTTCATAATCTTCCTCCTAACCAAAGCCTGCATACTCGTAACAGGCTAATGCTAAAATTCGCTATAAGTACAAATTAATCCTGCTTTAAAGTTTCATTCATGCTGCCTGTACGATAGCCCTGCAAATCAAGTGCCACATAAGCAAAGCCTGCAGCCTTCAATCCTTTGTAAATCGTACTGCGCATCGGCTCCGCCACTGCCAGCTCCAGCTGCTCGGGCAACAGCTCAACGCGCGCCAAGCTGCCATGCACACGCACACGGAACTGCTTAAAGCCCAGCTCCCACAAAAGCTGCTCCGCCTTATCCACCGCCACCAGCTTCTCCGCTGTAATACGCTCACCGTAAACAAAGCGCGAAGCAAGACAAGCAAATGACGGCTTATCCCAAGTCGGCAGCTGCAGCTTATGCGACAGCAGGCGGATTTCCGCCTTCGTCAGCTGCGCAGCGCGCAACGGACTTTGTACATCCAGCTCCGCCAAAGCCCTCAGACCGGGGCGGTAATCGCCCAAATCATCCATATTCGAGCCTTCGCAAAGCACAGCACCGTTTTCCTGTGCAATGCGCAAGAAATTACTGAACAGCGTTTTTTTGCATATATAGCAGCGGTCCGGCGGATTTTCGGCAAACCCCGGCACCTGCAGCTCATCAAAATCAAAGTAAAGATGACGGATTCCCTGCTTCCGACAGAACTCCTCTGCCTCCGCTATATCACGCTGAGGCACAACTCCCGAACGCGCCGTCACCGCAAGTGCCTTATCTCCCAACGTCAAATGCGCCGCCTGCAGCAAAAACGTCGAATCAACGCCACCGCTGAATGCAACCAGCACACTGCCCAAGCGCCGCAGCTCCTGCTGTAGCACAGCAAACTTGGCTTCCGCCTGCATTTCTAAATCTGTATCTTTTGGCATATTTTTTACCTCAAAACTTGATTATCCCCCTTCCGCCTCTCTTAGCTCGGCACCTTCCCCGAGTGGCAGGCAAGAAAGTTAAACTAAAAGCCCACGCAAGCAATTAATATATTGCAGAGCACAACCCTCAGTCATCGCCTACGGCGATGCCAGCTCCCTTGACGCTAAGACCCAGTTTATCGCAAGCTACGCGCCGCGAGAAACTGTCGGTCGTGCTAATGTCGCTTGCGACGCAGGGAGCATATAAAAGTTTATATCTTCCCTGAAAGGGAAGGTGGATGCGAGCTTTAGCGAGCAGACGGAAGGGTTGGATCTCACTTGCACGCCAGCCTGTTAATCTGCGTCGCAATAATCCCCGCGCCATAGCCATTATCAATATTCACAACCGAAACACAGTTAGCGCAGGAATTAATCATCGTCAGTAGCGCACTCAGCCCATGAAAGCTCGCACCGTAGCCGACAGAAGTCGGCACCGCAATCACCGGATTACGCACAAGGCCGCCGATAACACTCGCCAGCGCACCCTCCATACCTGCAGCCGTCACAACGCAGTTAGCCTGCTGCAGTAAATCCACCTTATCCAAAAGACGGTGAATCCCGCTCACGCCAACATCGTAAAGTCTCTCCACATGCGTCCCGAAAAACTCCGCCGTCTGCGCCGCCTCCTCCGCAACGGGAATATCGGCAGTACCCGCAGTACACACAACAACGCAACCGCTCCGCACCTTATCCGGACGCTCCTGCTTCAGCGTCCGCGCCACCGGATCATAAACAATATCAGGCAGCTGCCGCCGCACCAACTCATACTGCTCCGGCGTTGCCCGCGTGCCGAACACCTCACCCTGCTCCGCCAAAAGACGCTTATAAATCTCTGCCAAATACGCATCAGGCTTACCGCTGCAGTAAACAACCTCCGCAAAACCCGTACGCTTCTCACGTGAAGTATCAAGACGTGCATAATTTAAATTTTCATACGCCTTACGATTAAAATAGTGTTCCGCCTCAGCCACCGACAGCTTGCCGCTGCGCACCTGTTCAAGTACACTCCTGGAGTCCACTTTATACCTCCTTTTATGACAAAGACTTAGTCCGCTGTTCGGCAGACTAAGTCTTGCATATATAAATATTAAATTTCGTTTTTATTATAGCGAAAACATACCCGCAACGCAAGCATTCTTCACATCAAGCCACAATTACACAAGGTTCTTCACAACCGCCAGCTCCATCTTGTCCGCAGGAATAACCTCGGAATGCAGTACAGGCAAATTCTCCAACGCCAGCATACGCGGCGGAATCTCCGTACCGGTATCGGCATGCAGCTTCTGCAGCAGCTCAAAAGGATTGCTTCCCTGCGGCTGAGCATCATCAAGTGCTGCCAGCACGCTGTCGGCAAACTTATACGGACTTGCGGTAGACAGCACCACGGTATAGGTTTCATCACTGGTCAAGAAGCGATATTTTTCCATCGCACGCCAGGCAACGGCAGTATGCGTATCCATCAGATAATGGTAATCATTATAAATACGGCCGATAGCCTCCTTCGTTTCCAGCTCATCAACCCAGGCACCGAAGAATTGGCTTTGAATCTGCTTCAGATCATCGCTGTCAATCTCATAATGACCTTCGGTATTCAAACGCTTCATATAATCTGCCACACGCGCAGCATCATGCTCTGTCACACTGTAAAGCAGGCGCTCCAGATTACTGGAAACAAGAATATCCATAGAAGGAGAAACAGTTTTAAAGAACTCACGGCGTCTGTCATAAACACCGGTATTGATAAAATCAGTCAGCACGTTATTGCTGTTGGATGCACACAGCAGTCTGTCAATCGGCAAGCCCATCAGCTTAGCATAATAGCCTGCCAGAATATCACCGAAGTTGCCGGTAGGAACAACAAAATTAATCGGGTCACCGGCAGTAATCTTACCTGCCTTAACAGCATCTACATAAGCGCTGAAGTAGTAAACAATCTGCGGCACCAGACGGCCCCAGTTAATAGAATTGGCAGAAGAGAAGGTATATCCCTTCTTCGCCAGCTCATCACTGAGCGCAGTATTGCCGAAAATTTCCTTCACACCGCGCTGAGCATCATCAAAGTTACCCTCAATACCGAAAACCTTAACATTTTTGCCTGCTTGGGTAATCATCTGCTGCTTCTGGATATCACTCACACCCTCGCTGGGGTAGAAAACGATAATCTGCGTACCCGGAACATCAGCAAAGCCTTCCAAAGCAGCCTTGCCAGTATCACCGGAGGTAGCAACCAGAATAACAACCTTATTCGTTTCACCGGTCTTTTGCATCGAACGTGTCAAAAGATGCGGCAAAAGCTGCAGGGCCATATCCTTAAAAGCAGACGTCGGGCCATGCCACAGCTCCAGCACACCGGTGTTATCATTTACCTGTACCAAAGGCACAGGATTATCACCGAATTTTTCCGGCGCATAGGCAGCATTTACACATTCGCGCAGCTCGTCCTCGCTGAAATCAGTAAGATACTGCAGCAGAACATCAACAGCACGCTCCGTATAAGGCTTGCGCTCCATCGCCTTTATATCAACCATACGCATCGCAGGAATATTCTGCGGTACAAACAATCCTCCATCCGCTGCCAAGCCACGGGTTATCGCGTGTGCAGCGGAAAACAAATCAGTTTTCCCTCTTGTACTAACATATAACATATATTCAACCTACTTTCTTCTTTAAATTTTGACATCATACTGCCGTCAGCGTTAATAATACGCCTTCAGGCCAGCACAGTCGTATTTCTTTCAAACACAATTGTGCAAATAGGTTATCAAGACTATAATAGCATATTTTATAGGAAGGAACAAGAGTTACTCTGCAAAAATCAGCGGTGCCACCGTTGCAGCCGTAGCACGCTGCAAATCAGCAGGCGCTGCAATAATCTGCATACCGCGCTGACCGGCACTGATTGCAATCTCCGGCCAGTTATTGCTGGTTTCATCCATATATACAGGATAGTTCTTTTTAGCGCCCAAGGGTGAACAGCCGCCGCGAATATAGCCTGTCAGCGGCAATACCTCCTTCAGATGCACCAGCTCGGCACGCTTATTGCCGCTGGCTCTGGCCAACGCCTTTAAATCAAGCTCGCCATCACCGGGAATTACGGCAAACATAATGCCGTTCTTGTCACCGCGTACTACCAGTGTTTTGAATACCTGTGATGCAGGCATGCCAACCTCTGCGGCAACATGCACAGCATCCAGATGCTCCTCGTCCACCTGATATTCCATAATACGGTATTCTATCTTCAGCTCGTCCAGACGGCGGGCTGCATTAGTTTTTTTGTTATGTTTCATCAGGAAAAACCCCCTCTAAGCTAGAGAAATTACTTCATCTCTGTTATAATAGCACTATAGTAATGTAAAATGCAAATAAAATTGTGAGGACAATAAATTGAAGCTGAAAATTATCTGCGGACAGCTGGAAATTACTCCCGGCCGTCCTGATGTAAACTATAAGAAAATCATTGACGCTATCGAAAAAGCGCGCAGCCTTGAGGCCGATATCCTGCTGCTGCCCGAAATGGCACTGCCGGGTTATCTTATCGGCGACATTTGGGAGCAGCAGACCTTTTTAGATGACTGCGCCTATTATGCCGAAAAGATCGTCGCTGCCACCGAAAATATCTGCGTTATCTTCGGCAGCGTTGCCACCGAACTAGGCAAGCTCAACGAGGACGGACGCGTGCGCAAATATAACGCCGCCTTTGCCTGCCAAAACGGTAAGCTGCTCGGCGGTTATCAGGGACGCAGCTTCTTCATCAAGACATCGCTGCCCAACTACCGCGAATTTGACGACTGCCGTCATTTTTACAGCCTGCAGAAGCTCTGCGCCGAAGAAGGTGCAAGCGTCAGCGAAGCACTGCAGCCTTTGGAAATCATCATCCGAGGCACCAGCCTGCGCATCGGCGTCATGCTGTGCGAGGACGGCTGGACGGAAAACTATCACCTTAACGTACCGCAGACACTGGCAGCCAACGGAGCACTGCTTTTATGCAACCTTTCCTGCTCCCCCTACACGCTGGGCAAAAACCGTAAGCGTAACCGACTTTTCAGTGCGCAGGCACGCACCGCAGGCATTCCGCTTATCTATTGCAACAACGTCGGCATCCAGAACAACGGCAAGAACATCTTCACCTATGACGGCTGCACTTCCGCCTACAACAGCGACGGCAGTCTGGTAACCTCTGCGCCCATGTATGCCGATACCTTTTTAGAATTCACCTGGGATACAGAAGCGAACCGCATCATTCCAACCTGTCCGCCGGCAGAGCTGCCAAAGGAACCGGAATCCGTGTATCGCGCTCTGCGCTACGGCACCGCCAAATTCTTGCAGCAATGCGGCATCAAACGCATGACAGTCGGTCTTTCCGGCGGCATCGACAGCGCCGTAACCGCCGTTATGTATGCAGATATCCTGGGACCGGAAAATATCCTGCTGCTCAACCTGCCTTCACGCTTCAACTCCGCTGCCACGCGCAACAGCGCGCAGCAGCTGGCGCAGGCACTGGGCGCCAACTACGCCGTAATGCCCATCAGCGAAAGCTATGAGCTGACAGTCAAGCAACTGGAAGAAACTCCTATCACCCATCTGGCAGATGGCAGCAGCTTCAATCTGCAGCTCAGCGGACTGATTAAAGAAAATATTCAAGCCCGTGACCGCGGCGCACGCGTCATCGCCGCTGCATCAGCAGCCTTCGGCGGCGCCTTCAGCTGTAACTCCAACAAAGCAGAGCTAGCCATTGGCTACGCCACCTTCTACGGCGATATCTGCGGTGCCATGGCCATGATTGGTGACCTGTGGAAGCATCAGGTATATGCTTTGGGACGCTATCTGAACGAAGTAATTTACAAACGTGAGGTAATCCCCGAAGCTATCTTCAATATCCGCCCCAGCGCCGAGCTTTCTGACGCGCAGACAGTAGGCAACGGCGGTGACCCGCTGGTTTACGCTTATCACGATTACCTGCTGCGTGCCTTTATCGAAAACTGGCACAAAACTACACCGGCAGACATCCTGCGCTGGTACAAGGCAGGCACGCTGGCCGCAGAGCTTGGCTGTACGCAGGAAGCGATTAACGAAGCCTGCACCGACGCTGCAGCGCTGATTGCCGATTTAGAGCGCTGGTGGAAGTTATTCGCCGGCTTTGCTGTTGCCAAACGCATTCAGGCACCGCCTGTATTGTCCCTCACCAAACGCGCCTTTGGCTATGACCATCGTGAAGCACAGCTTACGCCCTATTTCTCACGCGAATATTACGAGCTTAAGGAAGAACTGCTGAAATAAGCAATCTGTAAGGCAGAAGGAAAATATGATTTCAAATATTTTTCTTCTGCTTTATGATTAACAAAGTATATATTTTCTCTTGACATCTGTTTAATTAAATAGTATAATACCTTTTGTATTCGGGGTGTAGCGCAGTTTGGTAGCGCACCTGCCTTGGGAGCAGGGTGTCGCAGGTTCGAATCCTGCCACTCCGACCATGCGGGTGTAGTTTAGTGGTAAAACCTCAGCCTTCCAAGCTGATGTTGTGGGTTCGATTCCCATCGCCCGCTCCAATTTAATATGGTTCAGTAGCTCAGTTGGATAGAGCAACGGCCTTCTAAGCCGTGGGTCGGGGGTTCGAATCCCTCCTGGATCACCATGAAGGAAACCCCGCAACCATGCAGGTTGTGGGGTATTTTTGTTTGTAAAAATAGCGTTTTTAAGTTGTTGATTTTTGCTGTTTTTTGCCCTGTTTTTAGCGATTTTTTAGGCGCGTTGGCCCCAAATATAAACTATTATTTAAGTGTCACATATACTACAACACCTCTAAACCAACAGCCTCCAAGATGCTTTTCAGCTTTGTCGCACTCTGCTCTCCTGCCGTGCGGTGCTTCTTAGCCTCGTTGTTGAGAGTGTTAATTTCGCCCTTGATAGCAGCGATGAGGTCAGCACCGTTCTCAACTTTTTCCAGTGCTTCGTAAACCTATTTCATTTCCATTGTTCTGATACCTCCATATCATGGGCCTCCGCCCTTATTGTGCCCTCTCCTGGGCAATAAAAAAGCACGCTGTTACACGTGCTTGATTAACGATGTTATTTTAATATTTTACGATATCGCTGCCTGTCTGCTAAATAAGCTAATCCAAAAATGGCAGCTACAAGCAATATTACGATATATAACGGGGTGAATACCCAAACCCACGGTAAATCCAACGATCCAAACAGTTTGCCCAGAATTAACCCCGCCTGGACTATACCTAAAGTTGTTTTTAACATGCTACACCTCCAATTAAAAAGCACCCACAAATGTAGGTGCTCATTTCTTTTTAATATTTTCTTTCTCAAGAGCTTCCTTTTGCGCTGCTTCTAACTGTGCAATCCTGTCATACAGCCCCTTACGGATGGTCGGGTTATCCGTCTCCATG
>OHKO01000521.1_pt1 | contig 12330 bp, 10 predicted proteins | sample 1568851 | NCBI WGS metagenome assembly OHKO01 (sample SAMEA3879549, study PRJEB24766) | human gut metagenome | biome: human-associated habitat; feature: feces | place: USA | collected 1985/1987 | reverse complement strand
AGAAATATATGTCTGAGATTTTGATGTGGATTAACTATAGCAAAATAAACTGCTGCTGTCAATGATAAAAATCGACCTGGATCCATAGGAATCAAAACAACAATTCAAAAATCCAGGCCATTCCCTACTTATTTATTTTTTAGAAACATTCTCCCTGAAAATGCTATGTGCGCTCTCTCATAAAACTCGCACTCAACCGGGCAGATTGGGTGATACAATGGATCAGCTACTACGATCTGAGCGTTTTTCAGGGCGTTTTCCATCTCTTCTTCACCAGACACTTTTAAATCCTGACTTCCAATCAGTCCATCCGTTTCCTCTAATGGACAAAGAACCTTTGTTTTATAGTGATATTCTTTTTCAATTAAAGCTGCAAGAGATGTTGTTGTAACCGGCTCACCGATCAGAGTAACTATTTGTGATTTCCAATCTTCTATAGCTGTATTCTTTTCCCATTCTTTTCGATCTTCCAATGCCGGCATAGGTATTTTCTTTTCCAAAGCTTCACTGATTCTCTCTGCATATTCTTTATAAGGGGTTCCGATCACATAAGGGGTTCCAAACTTTTCTTTTAACGCTTTTGCTGCCCGCAGTCCAACTGATGACATGACAAGGTTGATCTCTGCATTTCCTGCTTTTACAAGATCTTCCAAACTGTCTCCCATCGCCCAGGTTGAAAGGATCTCCCATCCACATTTCTCCAGATTATTTTTTAATTCTTCTACTCTGGGAAATGGACCAAAATCTAGTGGTGTTGCTCCAAGCAGGTTTACTGTCCGTTTTGCATAGTTTCCTCTTGCTTCCTTTTCTGTAACAAATCTTTTTGCAATTTCTTCGAATGCGATTCCTGCTCCATATACATAATCATGCATTCCATTTGTCGGCACTGCAAAGGATGGTATTCCTGTTTCAATTTCCAGCACTTTCGCCAGTGCCGGAAAATCGATTCCATTCATAAATGGAATCGGTGAACTGACAAGTGCGATAAATTTCGGATGAAATTCACGTGCTGCTTCTTTGATATCTGATAAAAATTTTTCGTCATTTCCCATGACCGCATCAATCTCTGTCAGACCTGAAATAAAAATCAGGCTATCCTGATCGTACCAGCGAATTTCATCATGTGTATTATAGGTAGAATTGCAGCCGGATGGATCGTGCATCACGACCATGCCTCCCAACTCATAAAGTGCAGAACAGACACCTGATACATCTGAAGTATAAATCGGTATGATTCGATATGATTGTCTCATATGCAGCTTGTGCACCCCCATCCTTTTCTTACGATCATTGTTTTCGGATCTTTTTCATTCAAAAATGCTTCTTCCATAAGTTCCGCTGTCCTTCGGATTCCGTCAAATCCTTGCAGGCTGGCTCCCTGAACCAGATTTACAAAGTAATGACTTCCTGTAGACCACGCTGCTTTCTGACCGATTGCAAGTGTCTTTTCCGAAGGATACGCTTCATGCAGTACACGCATCTTTGCATGAACTGTCGCACGAAGTTCCAGTTTTGGTGCATTTACTTTCAGCCATTCAAATACTTCTTTTTCTTCCGAACTTATACTGTCCAGAAAAACAGTCTTTACGTTAAATCCATGTATCAGCAAAAGCCTGGCCAGTCCAAGTGGACGCGGATGGAAAGTATAATCAATCGTAATTGGAGCATTTCCAATAATTTGTTTTGCATGATTTAACGCTTCTTCGCAAAGTGCGATTTTCTTTTCCATCCATTCACTTAGAATCTGCTTTCCTTCCACTCCCAAAGAATTCCACAGAGTCTCTTCTTCGCTTCTGATTTCTTCATAATCAAAACTAAGTGGCAGATAAAGAAATGCTCTTCTTAATCTTTCTGCCAGTGTTTCAATCCCGTACTTTCCAGATGGATAACAACAGAGAAATGTTCCCGCATTTCCCAATTCTTCATACTCTTCCCATGTGCTGCAATCTTGCAATTCTCTGACTTTATATCCTGCTATAGCTAGCAATTCCTTTAAATCACAGCTTAGATCTAACGCAAAGTCACTCCCCAATATGGAAATCTGTTTTGTATCCATTTTATTCCGATCGGGATTCAGTGGTTCATACATTGCTTTTCGAAGCTTTTGATCCGGTGTTGGTCCATGTTTTTGCATAATTGGATCCATATAGCATCTCAAAAATCTGATTTCTGGAAATCGTTGCTCCAGTTCCCTGTAAATCCGCTCCAGATCGCATCCGAGAAAATGATGAAGACATACTGTAAACAGAAGAACTGCCTTCGGCATTTTCTGTCCCGTCTTTTCCTCGCGTTCTTTTAGTTTTCTTAAAATATCTGCCGTTCCTTCAATCGTCACATCTTCCAGATTTCCGCTTAACAGGTTCTGCTCCTCTACGATCACAAAGGAAAATCTATCTTCTTCACACATCTCTGCTGCAGTAAGCACAACGCCCCGCATACAGTTGTCCGCACAGACATAAATCTGATGTGCTTCCGGAATCAGCATTCCGGTATGAACGATATTCCAACAGCCATGTGCCGGTGAATTAAATTCCAGTCCTTGTGGGAACGGAATTGGATAGGATGCGTCTTTCATGCTGACAACCGCATCTTTCTCACTGATCGGCCAGGCTGATTCTCCAACTTTTCTAAGCATTTGACACCTCTTGTTTTTCTCTCACTTTCATCAGGATTGCTTTGGCAAGTATGCGATATTCTTCTGCCATTTCACTTTCCGGAAATGCTTCAAGAACGGTCTTTTTCTGTTCTTCTGCCTGCTGAACAAGATCACTTCTTGTCAAAGTTCCTACGATACTTGTATGAAAATCTTCCGCCAGTTCTTCTACTTTCTCCTCCTCACGCAGGACATTTCTTCGATTCAGGATCAGCCCTCCCAGTGTGGCATATCCGCGATTCTTAAAGTTTTCTACCGCCATAGCAATATTCGCACCTGCATGAATCGCCATATTTTCTCCAGATGTAACAATAAAGATCTTGTCTGCATACCCATTTCGCATCGGCATAGAAAATCCACCACAGACAACGTCTCCGAGCACATCATAAAGCACTACATCCGGCTGGTATTTCTCATATGCACCTGTCTCTTCAAGTTTTTCCAGTGCAGTTATGATTCCGCGTCCTGCGCACCCAAGTCCCGGTGTCGGGCCTCCTGCTTCTACACAAACAATTCCTTTGTATCCAATTTTCACAATATCTTCCAGTTTCAGGTTCTGTTTCTTTTCCTGATACATCTGAAGTACGGTCGGAACCTCTTCCCCATGTCGGAGCAGGATCGTTGAATCTGCCTTTGGGTCACATCCAATCTGAAGAACCTTTAATCCCTGCTCAGCCAGTGCTGCTGCCACATTGGAGACTGTCGTCGACTTTCCGATTCCACCTTTTCCATATACTGCAATTTTAATCATTCTGTGCCTCCGCTTTTGTAATGATGTTTGAATAGGCAGTCTTCGCTGACACACCGTTTAATCTTCCAATCTTTCCGGAAAGACTGCTGATCATATCCTGCGGTGCATCAATTGCAATACTGATGATATTAATTCCCTTTTCCCTGTATGGAATCCCCATACGCCCGATAATATAATTTCCGGCTTCATGAAGAAGATCATTCAGTGTAACGATCGCTTCCGGATTTTCCACAATTATGGAGATTACTGCTACTCTTGTATCCATTTCGATTCCTTTCTCCGCATTTTATTATATCGCTCTCTTCCGTTCCTCATGCCACAGCTCAATTCCGCTCACGCTTCATTTCGCTGTATGGCGTTCGCCATATGGAGAAAGTTGTTTCTTCTTGCTTATGCAAGCTAGCTTGCAGCGCATGAAGAGACAACTTTCTCCGCATTTCAGAACTGGTTTAGCATATTCTAGGCAACAACTCTCCGCCCGGCTGTGGGAGGAGGGACTGGGTTCCGATTTCTGTCATACGGATAACTTTTCCTGGGTTTTCTTCTGTGATTGTTCCGATGATTGCTGCATTTTGAGAGTATGGACACTGGTGAAGTGTCTCTACAATCTTTTCTGCCTGTTCTGCCGGAGCAATGATCACCATTGTTCCTTCACAGGCAAGATAAAGTGGTTCAAGTCCAAGCATTCCACAGACTCCCTGCACCTCGGTAGCTACCGGGATTTTTGCTGCATCAATCTGTACTCCAACCTGACTCTGTCCTGCAATCTCGTATAATACAGTTCCGACACCGCCTCTTGTCGCATCGCGGATCACATGAAGTTCATGTGTCGTGTCCATAACAGCCTCCACAGTCTTCCAAAGTGGAGCGCAATCGCTCTTCACATCTGCCTCGATTCCGAAATCTTCTCTCGCAAGAAGGATCGTGCATCCATGTCGGCCGATATCTCCGGTTACGATAACTGCATCTCCTGGCTTCGCAAGTTCTCCGCCAACCTGTACGCCATCTTCAATTTGTCCCATTCCGGTTGTTGTGATAAAGACTCCGTCTACCTGTCCTTTTCCGGCGACCTTGGTGTCTCCTGATACGATGCGAACACCTGCTTCTTTCGCTGTTTTAGCCATTGCCTCCGCAATCTGCTCCATTTTCTCCATTGGGAATCCTTCTTCAATCACAAATGCACAAGTCAGATATAATGGTTTTGCCCCCATACAGGCCAGGTCATTTACTGTTCCGCAGATAGACAGTTTTCCAATATTTCCTCCCGGGAAAAATGCCGGAGATACGATAAACCCGTCTGTTGATACTGCCATTTTCCCAACCGGAGGAGTTAATACGGCTGCATCATCTGCTGTCAAATCCGGATTTGCAAAATGTGCTGCAAATACTTTGTCGATCAGTTCTGAAGTCTGTTTTCCGCCTGCTCCGTGTGCCATTGTAACTGTCTGGCTTTCTATTTTTTCGCTCATATTATTTCCTCTTTTTCCGTCACTGTTCACAGTAACCATTTCTATTTTCTTCTATACTCCGTACATGAAATAAGCGGAACACGCACCTTCATTTGAAACCATGCATGCTCCTACCGGATGCTGCGGTGTACAGACTTTTCCAAATACTTTGCAATCTGATGGCTTACATTTTCCCTGTAAAACATCTCCACAACGGCAAGCCGGATTTGCTCTTCCTTCCATTTCCGGAATCTGATATTTCACTCTTGCATCAAACATTTCCCACTCTTTACGAAGCTTCATTCCGGAATCTGGAATCACTCCAAGACCACGCCATTCACTGTCACAGGATTCCATCAGTTCATCTACAAGACGCTGTGCCTCTTTGCTTCCTTCTGCTGTTACTACTCTTGGATAGCAGTTTACAAAAAATGGTTTTCCTTCCTGGTAGCGTTTCAATGAAACAGCCAATGCTGTCAGCAGTTCTTTCGCAGTAAATCCTGCTACAACTCCACTGACTCCCTCCTTTGTCAGAGATTCACACAATGCCGTTCCGGTAATTGCATTTACATGTCCCGGATAAAGAAACACATCTGCACTTCCTTTTAATGCTTCATAAGCTCCCGGCATCGTCTTATTTGCCGTCAGGATAGAATAATTCTCTAGTTGTTCTTCTTTCGCTTTCTTTACTGATAAACAAGAAGAAGGTGTTGTTGTCTCAAAACCAACGGACAGGAACACGACTTGTTCCTCCGGATGTAACCTCGCATATTTTTCTGCATCTGCCGGTGAATAAACAATCTGGATCTTTGCGCCCTTTTCTCTCGCTCCCGCAAGACTCATCTTTGTTCCCGGTACACGGACAAGATCGCCAAAAGTACAGACTGTCACACCTGCTTGAAGTGCAAGCCACACTGCCTCATCAATAAACCCAACCGGTGTCACACAGACCGGACATCCCGGTCCTGAGATCAGTTCCACCTGCTTTGGAAGTAATTTGCGGATTCCAAGGCGAAAGATCTCATGTGTATGTGTTCCGCACACTTCCATAATGCGAACCGGTGGTCCATCATACTGCTCGATGATTTCCCTCGCTGTTTTTCTTTGTTTCTCACTTCTTTCAGATGTTTGATTTTTTGTTATATCCTGCATCATCATTTATTCTTTTCACCCCACTGTTCACTGCTCTATAGCAGTTCTTCCATAAGCTGATCGGTCTCTTCGTCATCTTCTTCTGTGATCTTTGCAATTGCGACTCCGGCGTGCACCATCACGTAATCGCCCGGCTCCAGATCTTCTAATAACTCTGAAGACACTTCCCTTTTCGCACCACCTGCATCTACCACTGCAGTTCCGTCACTGATGCGAACCACTTTAGCTGATAATCCTACACACATTTTTCTTATTCCTTTCTTTTTTAACTCTATAAAATTGGAGCTTCCTCTACACACTCATGATTCATTCCATAAAATGCCTGACCAAGCGCAATTCCTCCGTCATTCGGCGGAATCATCTGATGTGTCAGCACATGAAAACCATTTGCAATTAATCCGTCTTCCGTCAGACGAAGCAGTAATCCATTCTGAAATACACCGCCACTAAGCGCTGCTGTCTGACATCCGGTTTTCTCTTTAGCATGGATACATGCTGTGACAATCTGCTCTGCAAGTCCTTTATGAAATTCATAAGCTGCCTTTTCTATTAAGTCCTGATCAAATGTATCTTCTGCCACTGCATTTTCGCCAATATTGCTAACCACTTCGACTGCTGCCCTCACCAGTCGACTTGTCAGAAGAAGTTCTCTTCCGTCGTCTGCTGATTCAGTTAAACACTTCTGCCCGTCTAAGACATTTATTTTCTTCTCACCAGATCTTTTTTCATAAGCTTCTGCTGCGAATTCCAATGCCATGGAGGCTTCTCCTTCAAAAGAAGATTTCTTTTGAATTCCAAGTATCGCACTGATTCCATCAAATAATCTTCCTGCACTGGTTGACTCTACCGCATTGATCTTTCTCTCAAGCATCGCAAGCTGAACTTTCGCTTCTTTTTCCTCGCAAAGACCAAGTTTCTGAATAATCTGCATCGCCTCATCTTTTGATTCAGATATTTGCCAGATTAAAGAAACTGCGATACGCCATCCTTCTTTTGCTGATAGGTCGCCTCCAGCCTGTAAAAATGGTTCAATACTTCCGATTCTCCGGAATCCGTCAAGATCTGCCAGAAGTATTTCTCCGCCCCATATGGTTCCGTCCGTTCCATAGCCGGTTCCGTCAAAAGATACTCCGATCACCTGTTCCATCCAGTCATTCTCTGCCATACAGGATAAGATGTGTGCATAATGATGCTGCACTTTCAAAACAGGAAGTCCCAGTTCTTCCGCAACCACCGTCGAATTATATTTGGGATGCATATCGCAGACGACAACGCTTGGTTCCACTTCTAACAATGTTTCCATCCGCTGTATTGTCTCTTTCAATGCATTTACCGTTCTTAAATCTTCTAAGTCCCCCACATAAGCCGAAGGATAAAATCTACTATCCACACCGATACAGAATGTATTTTTCAATTCTCCGCCGACAGCTAATACCTGTCCTTTCCATTTTCCTGACGTCTGGATCGGAAGTGGCGCATATCCCCTTGATCTGCGAATCATATATGGTCTATTTTTATAGAAATCCATCACGGAATCATCTGCTCTCACACGAATTTTTCGATTGTGAGACAAGATGCAGTCACAAAATTCCGAAAGCTCTTCGAGTGCTTCCTCATCCGATCTGCAGATTGGCGCACCGGATACATTTCCACTGGTCATTACAAGAAAGTCCGGCATCTTGATTCCATCTGGATATTGAAATAGAAGTAACTGCACCGGCGCATATGGAAGCATCACTCCTACTTTTGGATTGCCCGGTGCGACAGATGAACACAGCTGCTTCGTTTCTATCTCTTTCCTCACCAAAAGAAGAATCGGCTTCTGATGTCCAGTGAGAATTTCTTCCTGCTCCTTACTCAACTCACAGACACTTTGCACTACCTCAAGATTTCTTGCCATCACTGCAAATGGTTTCGCCGGGCGGCGTTTTCTCTTTCTTAACAGTTCCACTGCTGCCTCATTTGATGCATCGCAGCAAAGATGAAATCCTCCGATTCCTTTCACTGCTACGATTCCGCCTTCGGAAATCACTCTTCTTGCTTCCGTAATTGCATCAGAACCTTTCATGTCTATCGTTCTATCAGAAGTTTTGATCAAATAAACTTCCGGTCCGCACGCATTACAACAAACCGGCTGCGCATCGTATCTTCTGCTTTCCGGATTGTAATATTCTGCCTCACATTCCGGACACATCGGAAATTCTTTCATACTCGTACGCTCTCTGTCATATGGAAGAGCATCCAGAATCGTAAGCCGCGGACCACAACACGTACAATTAATAAACGGATGTAAGTATCTGCGATCCTTGGGATCATACAATTCTTCCTTGCATTCCTCACAGATTGCAATATCCGGAGAAATAAAGATTTCTCCTTTTGTCTTCTCGCTTTCTATGATAGAAAAGTCCGGATATTTTTCCTTTGTATCCAGTATTTCTTCTGAAACCTTAAGAATTGCTGCACGTTTTGGCGGACAGGTACGAACTTTCTCAATAAACAGATTCACTGCCGTCTCGCTTCCCTGTGCGAAGATTTCAACATAAGGTCCACGATTACTGACACTTCCTCTGATCTTACAGGAATCTGCATGTCGACTGACGGTCGGACGGAATCCTACGCCCTGTACAATTCCATAGACACGGATTTTCTTCGTTATCTCCTTCTCCATAGACTTTTTCCTCCCGTTATGACTCCTGCAGTTTTCCTGAGACTGCAAAATGCCGTACATTAACAAATGTTCCTTTGAATCCCGGTACCAGGCCTCTCATATTTTCATCTGCAAAGACAATGTCATAGTTCCCATTTTGAACAAGCTTACAATAATCCATCTCTTCTTTCAGTGAAAGATCTCCTTCTTCTGAAAGCTCGGATTTCATCATAAACCAGCTTGCCACCGTAACTTCTGTATTCTGTTCATCACTTCTTGTACGAATTTCCTGTCTGATGGCATTTGCAATCACCTGCTGATGAATGATCAGTATCTTTTTCCTTTCATAACCAAGTTCAGGTATCAATTCATCTACGAATGGATATCCCACTTCATACGGTGTGCCAAACTCTTTTTCCAGATATTTTGCTGTCTCAAGTGCCGCCGGTGCTACAACCAGATTCTTGTCCGCAGAGCCTGCTGTCTTCACTTTATCAATACCTGCTCCCATTCCATAGCAAACATAATGCGTATTCTCATTTTCTAATTTTCGGAACTTTTCTTCTACATGCAGGTCACTGACATCATGTGGCGTCAGACCGAGAACTCCGATTTTCATCTTTTTAGAAGAATCGTCTTCTTCTGAAACTTCCTTTTGTGATGCTACGCCTTTTCCTGCAAATGTCTTGAATAAAGTCAGCCACGCCTTCTCTTCTCCCACATCATACAGTTCCATTCCATTCGTATCTACAGTCAGAATCGGAAGATTTGTCTTCTTCTCGCACATTCTCTGTAACGCTCTATAATCCGTTGCGATCACAGCCGGAACCGGAGTACCGATCACCGCTGCAAAATTTGCATCAATCTTCTCTGCTGCATCCGTAAGTTTCGCAACAAGCCTGTCATCTCTTCCAAGGATTGCATCCATGTCACGCAAGCCAGCACTGAAAATCGCACTACGTTCCCCGAACCAGCGCGGTTCATCGAATCCGCATACATTTCCTGTACAGCCTCCCGCATCACATATGACAAGGATTCCTCCCAGTTCATAGAAAACGGACGCTGCACCTGACTGATCCGGTGCAAATGGAGTCAATCCTTTCCAAAGACCACGCACATGAACATCTTCATCCTTTGCAGCCACTTCTTCTTTGAACAACGTTTCTTGACTCTTATCTTCAATTACTTCTTGTGATTTCGAACCAATCACTTCCACCTGTTTCTGCAAAACATTCCCTTCTGCCTGTTCTGTCACAGCCTGCTTAAGCGCCTCAAACAGTCTTCTTACGCCTGCATATCCGAAAGGCTGGCGCTCTTCATTCCAATGGATTCCTTTTGTGTTCGGATGATAATAACAGGCATCCTTTCCGATCGTCAGTGTCACGCCACTTTCGGATGGATCATAATAGAGCATCGTCGGTTCCATATTGGAGAAAATCTTTGTCTGCTGACTTAACTTTTTCAACTGTCTGATATAAATAAAGTTCTCCCCAGTAATCGTTCCGTAGATTTCTGCTACTTTGAATCCGTATTTCACCAATGCTAATGATAATTCAAATGGATCTGCGTTTGCACATTCCCCAACAGCAAATACCGGGTCCGGACAGACTTCACGGAACCTCTCAATTGCTTCCTGTGCCTGTTTTTTCTGTTCCTCTGCATGGAATTCTATTCCAAGTGCTGCGCCAAATGCCTGGTATTGGCTTCCAATCTTATCAATCTGATAAAGTCTGCGCAGTTCGATAAATGGAATCTTTAATCTGTCATGAAAATCCTCTGCTGCAAATCGTGCCTCCGGGTGAAGCACAAGATTAAAATTCGCCTCAGACATTTTCTTATATTCTTCAAAATCTTCACATCTCGAAATCTCATGAATCGTTTTCACTCCTGCCTCTTGAAGCAGTGTATATAATTCACAGTCATCTACGAGTGGTGAAAAGTATCCGAGCAGATTTACTACATTTCCTTTTTTATGTCCCGGTTCAAGAAGTGAATACAGAGACTGTCTTACATGAACCATCGGAGGTTTTCTTCCCTCTCGTGTCAATGCATACATATAACACGGACGCACCGGAAGTCCGGATTTTTCTTCCGCTTTTCTACAGACACGTTCCATATCTGTTCCAAGAAGGGCATCCACACAGGTAATACAGATCATCACAACGGATGGTTTCTTCTCAAGACTTTCACAGATTGATGCAACTGCTTTCGGGATCTTCTTTAGATGACGCCCTGTTACAATATCAGTCTCATCCATGCAAAGGTAAAAGAAACGATTATTATATTCTTTCATTGAACTGATCATGGACGTATTTCTTCCACAGCACCCCGGTGCCACGATCAACATGATCGATCCCGGCACTGCAAGTCCTGCTCTTTTCACTCCGAACCCTTCTGCTCCCGGAGAGTTAAAGGCAAGCGTAGCCGGCGAACTATAGATTAAATGTTCCCCTGACTGAAACTGTTTTGGAAGATTATCCTTTCCTCTTTGTTCCAGTTCTTCCGCTGTACAAAAATATGCTTTCTTCATATATTTTCCCTCGACTTATATTTTATCTCACACGTTCTGTTTCATCCTCTAACAGCTTTTCTGCCAGTTCAAAGAATCTCTTACTGATCTCAGAATCTGCGTCGCCTTCGATCACAGTCTTCCCCTGATCTTCCCAGCGTATAATCTCGTCACTCCTTGGGATCTCACCAACAATAGGAATCTGTTTTTCTTCTGCAAATGCCTGTACCTTTTTAGTCTCATTTTCCACATTTCTATGATTCAGGATCAATCCAAAGATTCTTGCATAACTGCGGTCTTCAAAATTGCGTACTGCGCTGGAAATATTGTTAGCCGCATACAATGCCATCTTTTCTCCGGATGTAACGATCACAACCTTCTCTGCATATCCTTCCCGGATCGGTGCTGCGAATCCGCCACAGACAACATCCCCAAGCACATCATACAGAACAACATCCGGTTTGTATGTCTCAAACAACCGCAAGTCTTCTAATAACTGAAATGTCGCTATGATTCCGCGTCCTGCACATCCAAGTCCCGGTGTCGGTCCCCCTGTCTCAATACAGAGTACACCACCGAATCCTTCCTTTGCGATCTGATCTAATTCTTCCGGCTCCTCATCCTCTTCTCTCATATAATTCATTACCGGACGCAATGGCTCGCCGCCTAACAAATTGATCGTTGAATCTGCTTTTGGATCACATCCGATCTGGATTACGCGCTTCCCCATAGCGGCAAATGCTGCTGCCAGATTCGATGTAATCGTGGACTTTCCAATCCCACCTTTTCCGTAAATTGCTACCTTTAACATATTGCTGATCCTCCCATTTTATTTCCCTGGTAAAGAGAAAGACCCTTCTTCCCCAACGGAAAAAGAGTCTGTTAAAATCACAAAATATTTTTTTGTCTAAACGCTTCTTTACAACTATTCCCGCTCGGTATCTCTCACTTCCTTGCCGTCAGAGTCTATATTCTATTCGAAATTCACATTTTATCCGCCATGAGATTCCCCTCTGCTGCATTCGGATCGAAACGTATTCTTTCCGTTTGGAACAGTTGTAAATCTCTTGCAAAACCATTAGTTAAATTATAACTTATCACGAATAGAATAGCAATGAATTTCTGGTTATTATAGCGTTTTTTATCTCACAATATTGTTATTATTTTATC
>OHKO01000520.1_pt1 | contig 12333 bp, 10 predicted proteins | sample 1568851 | NCBI WGS metagenome assembly OHKO01 (sample SAMEA3879549, study PRJEB24766) | human gut metagenome | biome: human-associated habitat; feature: feces | place: USA | collected 1985/1987 | reverse complement strand
AAACAGCTTGCCGCCCTGCTGCACATACCGGGGCTTTACCGCCTTGTTCCCGGCGCTTTTGTCAAATCCACCCGGAGCGTTTTTGGCCCGGCGGCGGGCTTTGCCCCAAAAGAGCTGCAGACCGGCAACGGCGTCTGGCGTGTGGATATGATGGAGTGTCCCTATCACGACACCTGCACAGAATACGGCTGCCCGGAGCTGTGCCGCTGCTTTTGCGACAGCGACGACATCAGCTATACCGGGCTGCATCCGAAGCTGATCTGGGAGAGAAGCATGACGCTGGGACGCGGAAATGACCGCTGCGATTTTTGCATGAAGATCAAAAAATAGCGGGGAGGCATATTGAAATGGAAATTAAACGATTCGGTACATGGTATTTCTGGCATACTTTCTTGTTTTGTATGAACCACAATGGAAGACGAAGGAAATGGGAGCATATGCCCGATTCGCACGCAGACTGAGAGGAGAAAAACAATGATCGTACTGCAACTGCTGCTTTATTGTCTGCTGTTTACCGCAATGGTAAAAATCGCTGTGATCAGAGGTGCTGTCAATGGACTGTACTTTTATCCTAAGGAGGTGCAGGATCGCGCCATCGAACTGGGACTGATCGACCGCAATACGATGAACCGGAAACGAAAATGCTTTATGATACCGTTCTTTATCGTGATGCTTGCTGCTCTTGTGCTGATCATCGGTTTGTGGAACGGGGCTTCCTCCTTTGGTGAGGCCTATTGGCAGGCGCTGCTGTTTCTTGAGGTTATGAATATCTATGACGGCGTTGTGATCGACAAGCTATGGGTCGGGCACAGCCAGTTTTGGGTGTTGCCAGGGCTTGAAGATGCGCCGTTCGTGCAGACCTGGAGGCAGGTGCTGAAAAAGCGAAGTATACTGGCGCTGATCTGGGTTGCGGGAGCGGCAATTGTCGGCGGTATTGTCCATTTGATTTTCTAAGAAGTTGGAAATTGCCCAAATGAAAAGCAGAATCATGAACTGCAATCGGAGGCAAAAAAGATAAAGACGGAGAAACCGAAAAAGCTGATTCGCTGGTGCATTCTTGGCGCAGTCGGATGCGGATTTATGGCTGCCGGGGACTGGTTGCTGGGCTGCATTCCGCTTCAGCAAACCGACACCGGCCTTTTCAACAGAGCCTACTATCTGTCCGGCTCCTATGGGCTGCGGAGGCCTGTGCTTACCGTTGGGCTGGGTACGATCGGGGGCTTTCTCTATTACTTTGTGATAAAAGCATTGAACGCGGACATCGATGAAAAATACAGAAAAATCAAATATGTCCAGTTTCTGTGCGGGATATTCACCGTTGCAATCGCTCTGACTATTCATACATGGGTGGCCACCATGGCATGGTTTGCCACCTATCTGGGGCCGCGTATCGGAGCAGAGATCCGCACGGTCATGTGAGCTTCATTGTTCAGGCGGAACGGTATCTTGATTTGATGGAAACATTTTTGCAGAGAAATGGAATTTGACAGTTCACGTCTGCGAATCAGTAAGAAAAATCGAATCTTCAGGAAAAGAGAATGGCTATGTATAAATCATTTTTTGATCTTCCCCCGGAGCAAACTGCTTCCACGGCGATGCCCCGCACCGTCGTGTTCTCCAACGGAACGGGGAGCGGGAGTATGACCATCTGTCCACTGTTTTCGGGGGCAGAACTGTACTACAACGATATGCATCTTGTTTCCTTTGACGAGACTCCCGCACCAGCGCGGAATGTGATCGAGATCAACCACTGCCGCGTGGGGCGTTACGAGTGCAGTTTTGGGGAAAATAGCTGCTGCTATCTGGCGGCAGGGGACTTTGCCGTCTGTGCAGCAGCGCGCAAAAAGTCGTCCTCCTGCTTTCCGCTGCGGCACTACCACGGCATCACCATCCTACTGGATCTGGATGCGATTTCGCCGGAAATGCGGAAACAAATGGAATGGTACGGCGTAGACCTTGATGTCATACGGCGGTACATCTGCACGGAAAACCGCTGCTGTATCCTGCGGTCAGAACCGACCATTGCCCATATTTTTTCAGAGCTTTACACAGCGCATTCTGTGCCGGACACCGGCTATCTTCGGCTGAAAGTGCTGGAGTTGCTGCATATTCTGACCCGGCTGAAAAACAGGGAAGATGTGCAGCAGACAGACTACTTCAACCAGCATCAGGTGGAGTGTGTGAAGCAGGCTGCGGCTCTTCTCACGCAGGAACTGACAGTTCACCGTACAATCGAACAGCTTGCACAGGAGGTCGGCCTTTCGCCTACGGCATTAAAAAGCTGTTTCAAAGGCATTTACGGCAGCTCGGTCTATGCGTATCAGAAAGAGTACCGGCTGCAGCTGGCACAGAAGCTACTACTCGAAACCGATTGCACGGTTGCTGAAATCGCCCATCGGGTCGGGTACGAAAATCCGAATAAGTTTTCTTCTGCATTTCGGGAAGCAGCCGGCATGACGCCTACGGAGTATCGGAAGATGCGTCCGATTGGATAGATTCTGTCGATTTGGTTCTTGCGCAGAAAGTCCGGTTCCAGTAAAATCAGTATCGCGATTAGTCGAAGCTAACGCCGATATTCTGATTTTGTGGAGGAAATTGATAATGCGTTTGATGAAAAGAATTCTGAGTGCAGCTGCTGTGCTAGCTCTGTCTGCTTCTCTTCTGGTTGGCTGCAGCAGCGGCACGGCGAGCTCTGTTCCCGTTTCTGCAAGTTCTGCCGCAGAAAGCACTGTTTCTTCCGTAGAAGAGACCGCCTCTTCTGCTGTGGATGAAAACGAAGCTGCCGCTGCACAGTTGCTGAACGACCTAACGGGCAGCTATCAGGAACTGTGGCCGGTGATTCTGGCGGACGAATATAAGCAGACATGGCTGGATGATTGTACCGCCCTTGTGGGAGAGGAAAATGCGGAAGCTGCCTTTGAAAAGCTCTCTTCAATGGTTACGAGCGATGTCTACGGCGAGGATGCCGTCGAGGCCTATGCCAACGGCGGCGGAGCCTATTTCTGCGGCTTTACCAATAGCCTTGCGACCTTGACCTTCGATGGCGAAACTTCCACCATTTCCGGCACCGATAAGGATGGCAATGAGCTGTTCTCCCATACCTATCACTACATTGGCATGGAGCCTGTGCATGGACTGTATGAGTTTCAAAGCGATGATGCCGATTCCGGCGAGTTCACCTACTTCTTCCTTGCGCCGGACACCAGTGCGGAAACTTACCATATTGAGTTTCGCTATGGTTCGGATGCAGAAGCTCTGAGCCAGTACGATACAGGCGAATATGCTTACTGGCTGGCCTCCGGCATTTCCACCGACTGTGACCAGACGATGATCGACAACTGCATTGAGCTGTTCTGCACCGAAAATCTGGCGGGTTAAAACGCAGAATGTGCTGTGGAGTTGAAATACCACAGCACATTTTTGCCGCAATCTGATTTGAAGGAGGTCTTTCCGTGAAAAAACAGTCCGATCTTTCCCGGCTGATGGGCTACGCCGGGAACTACCGATATTTCACCTACGCTTCGTGGGTGCTGTCTGCGGTCAGTGCGCTGGTGGCGCTGGTGCCTTTTGTGTACATCTGGAAGATCCTGCGGGATGTGTTGAACGCCGCGCCGGACTATGCGCAGGCGGTGAACATCCCCCATTACGGCTGGATGGCAGTGCTGTTTGCGGTGCTGGCTTACCTCATTTACATTGCGGCACTGATGTGCTCCCATCTGTCGGCGTTCCGGGTGGCGACCAATCTGCGGCTGGAGGTTTCCGAACACCTTGCCACACTGCCGCTGGGCTTTACGGAGACGTTTGGCAGCGGTAAGCTGCGCAAGATCATCCACGAGAGTACTGGCGCAGCGGAGACATTTCTCGCCCATCAGCTGCCGGACAAATATAATGCAATGGCAACACCCATAGGTCTGTTGGTTCTTTTGCTTGTGTTCGACTGGCGGCTGGGTCTGCTGAGTCTCGTTCCGGTGGCACTGGGCTTCGTCATCATGTCCGCCATGACAGGAAGGCGGATGGCAGACAAAATGCGGCAATACGGTAATGCGTTGGAATCAATGTCTAACGAGGCCGTGGAGTATGTCCGCGGCATCCCGGTAGTCAAGACCTTCGGGCAATCCGTCTTTTCGTTCAAAAAATTCAAAGCGACCATTGATGAGTACGAAAAGTGGGTCATTGCCTACACCAAAGAGCTGCGGATGCCGATGATGCTCTATACTGCCGCAATCAACGGTGTGTTTGCTTTCTTGATTGTAGGTGGGCTTCTGTTCACCCGGAACGGTGTGACTTCGGAATTTCTGCTGAACCTGCTGTTCTACATCATCATTACCCCGGTAATCTCCCTGACCCTGACCCGCATCATGTACATGAGCGAAAATGAACTCGTTGTGGCAGATGCGTTGGCTCGTGTGGATTCGGTTCTGGATGCGGAACCTGTGCCAGAAAACGATCATCCGCGGCATCCGAAAGATGCCTCTGTGTCCCTGAAGGATGTGCATTTCAGCTATGATGGCAAAACGGATGTTATCAAGGGCGTTTCGCTGAAAATTCAGCCGGGTCAGATGGTGGCTTTCGTTGGCCCCTCCGGCGGCGGCAAATCCACACTGGCAAACCTGATTTGCCGGTTCTTTGATGTGCAGAGCGGCAGCGTCCGGGTGGGCGGAGCGGATGTGCGGGACATCCCCAAGGAAGAGTTGATGGACACCATCTCCTTTGTGTTCCAGAACAGCCGCCTGCTCAAGGGCAGCATTCTGGACAACGTCCGGCTGGGCAGAGCGCAGGCCACCGAAGCCGAGGTGCTGGCGGCGCTGAAAGCTGCACAGTGCATGGATATCGTGGAAAAGTTCCCGGAGGGCATCCATACCGTCATTGGCACAAAAGGCGTGTATCTGTCCGGCGGCGAGCAGCAGCGCATTGCCATTGCCCGCGCCATGCTGAAAAATGCGCCCATCCTGCTGCTTGACGAGGCCACCGCTTTTGCCGACCCGGACAATGAAGCAAAGGTGCAGGCAGCCTTTGCTCAGCTTGCCAAGGGCAAAACCGTGCTGATGATCGCACACCGTCTGTCCACCGTAGCCAACGCCGACTGCATCTATGTGGTGCAGGATGGGCAGATTGTGGAATCCGGCACAAAGGACGAACTGTGCGCGCAGAACGGCCTGTTTGCCCGGATGTGGCAGGACTATCAGGCCTCGGTGCAGTGGAAGGTCGCAAAGGAGGGGTAAGGAATGATCGAAAAAATTCAACACGCCACAGCCAGCTCCCCGGAGGGCGCAAAGGGGCTTGTAAAGGGCGTTCTGGCCTGTGCGTTCCAGAACATGGCGTTCATGCTGCCCACCGGGCTGCTGTATCTTCTGGTAAAAGACCTGCTGGCAGGCTCTACGAGCGGGAGAAGCACCTTTTATCTGGTGGGATGCGTTGCCTGCTTTGTGCTGATTTTGCTGACCACATGGTTCCAGTACAACGGCACCTATTTTACCACCTATAAAGAGAGCGGCACCCGCCGCCTGACCCTTGCAGAGCGGCTGCGCAAGCTGCCCTTGTCCTTCTTTGGCAAGCGGGATCTTGCCGACCTGACCAGCACCATCATGGCAGACTGCGAGGTACTGGAAAAGGACTGCTCCCACTTCATCCCCGGTCTGTTCGGTTCCCTCATCTCTACCGTGCTCATTGCCCTGAGCCTGTTCGCCTTTGAGTGGCGGATGGCACTGGCGGCTCTGTGGGTCATTCCGGTATCCGCTGCCATCGTGGTGGGCAGCTATCGGGTACAGGATAAGGTGCAGGCCAGGACCATGGCGGCGAAAATGGCCTGTGCGGACGGCATTCAGGAGTACATCGAGACCCTCCGGGACCTGAAAGCCAGCAATGCGGAGCAGCGGTATCTGTCTGGCCTTTCCGATAAAATTCGGGCAGTGGAAAAGCAGTCTATTGTGGCAGAGCTGGAAACAGCGCTGTTTGTGTCCTCCGCCGGCATGGTGCTCAAGCTGGGTATTGCGTCGGTGGCGCTCACCGGTTCGGTGCTGCTGGTGCAGGGCAGCATCGACGTACTGACCCTGTTTCTGTTCCTGATGGCGGCATCCCGGATGTACGACCCCATGCAGGGGGCTTTGCAGAATCTGGCGGCGGTCATCGCCATGCGTACCAATGTGGGGCGGATGAATGAGATTCTGGACGCTCCCCTGCAGACCGGCAGCGAGCAGCTGACCAATCAGGGCTGCGATATCGTGTTCGACCATGTGGGCTTTGCCTATAACTCCGGCGAGACGGTGCTGAAAGACGTTTCCTTTACGGCAAAGCAGGGCGAGGTCACTGCACTGGTCGGACCCTCTGGCGGCGGCAAGACCACTGTTTCCCGGCTGGCAGCACGGTTCTGGGATTACCAGAAGGGCAGCATCACCGTGGGCGGCATGGAGGTTTCCCGAATCGACCCGGAAAAACTGATGAGCCTTTATTCCATTGTGTTTCAGGATGTGACCCTGTTTGACAACACGATCCTCGAAAACATCCGTCTGGGGCGCAAGGGGGCCACCGACGAGGAGGTTCTGGCGGCGGCAAAGCTGGCAAACTGCGAGGAATTTGCCGAAAAGCTGCCGGACAAGTGGAACACCAACATCGGCGAGAATGGCTGCGCTCTTTCCGGCGGCGAGCGTCAGCGCATTTCCATCGCCCGTGCTTTTCTGAAGGATGCGCCTATCATCCTGCTGGACGAGGCCACCGCCAGCTTGGATGTGGAAAACGAAACTGCCATTCAGGAGGCTCTATCCCGGCTCATAAAAAACAAGACCGTCCTCATCATCGCCCACCGGATGCGCACCGTGGCCGGTGCGGATCAGGTGGTGGTGCTGTCGGGCGGCATCGTGGCCGAGCAGGGCAGCCCGGCAGAGCTGTACGCCCGGAAGGGACTGTATGCCCACATGGTGGATCTGCAGTCGGCAAGCCAGAACTGGACGATCTGAGAATGATGGCGGCTTTTATTTGGAAAAAGTATTGCATTCAGTTAAAAACTGTGGTATATACATTATACGAAAGCTGCTTTTGAAGAACGCTTCACCGTTTAATGATGTGTAAAGTGAGGTGCCTGCCATGACCGCCGTGATCTATGCCCGCTATTCATCGGATAACCAGCGCGAAGAATCCATCGAAGGTCAGATTCGTGAATGTACGGCTTATGCAGAGAAGAACGGCATCACCATCGTCAAGCACTACATTGACCGTGCTATTTCTGCCAAGACGGACAATCGACCCGAGTTCCAGCAGATGATTAAGGACAGCGACAAAAAGCTGTTTGACATCGTGCTGGTCTGGAAGCTCGACCGCTTTGCCCGAAACCGCTACGACAGTGCTCGGTACAAGACCCAGCTGAAGAAGAATGGTGTCAAGCTCATGTCTGCCACCGAGATCATCTCCGAGGGGCCGGAGGGCATCATTCTGGAATCGGTGCTGGAAGGTTATGCGGAATACTACTCCGCCGACCTTGCCGAGAAGGTCGTGCGTGGACAGACTGAGAACATCCTGAAAGGCCGCTGCAACGGTGGTCGTGGAACCTTTGGCTATACGCTGGATTCGGAGCGGAAGTTCCACATTGACCCTCTCACCTCGCCTTTTGTGCTGGAATCGTTCAAGAAGTACAATGAAGGCTCCACCATGAAGGAGATCCGGGACTGGCTGAACGAAAACGGCATCAAGAACCCGGTGGGCAGTGCGTTTACTTATAACAGCGTTGAACATATGCTCAAGAATCGGCGGTACATCGGAGAACTGAAATTCCGGGATGTGGTCGTACCGGATGCCATCCCGCCCATCATTCCGCTGGAACTTTTTGAGGATGTGCAGGAAAAGATCGCCAAAAACAAGAAAGCCCCTGCCCGTAGAAAGGCAGAGGACGACTATCTGCTCACCACCAAGCTGTTCTGCGGCTACTGTGGTGCACTGATGTTTGGCGAAAGCGGTACGAGCCGGACGGGAGAAGTCCACCGCTATTATAAATGTGCTACTGCCAAAAAGCACAAGGGCTGCAAGAAAAAGACCGTCCGCAAACAGTGGCTGGAAGATCTGGTGGTCAACCAGACCATGCAGCTTGTCAAGGATGATGCCGCCATGGAATCCATCATTGCCAAGGTGATGGATCTGCAAAACAAGGAGAATACCAACATTCCCCTTTACGAGAAGCAGCTCCGGGATGCGGAATCGGGTATCCAGAATATGCTGAATGCGATTCAGGCCGGTATCCTGACCAGTTCCACCAAGGAGCGGCTGGAGCAGCTGGAAGAAACCAAGCGTGAGCTTGAAGCACGCATTGCGGAAGAAAAGCTGGCAAAGCCGAAAGTGACCGATGAGTTCATCCGGTTCTGGCTGCTGCGGTTCCGCAAGCTGGACATGAGCCTGAAAGACCAGCGGCAGGCACTTGTGGATACGTTCATCAATGCGATTTACCTGTATGATGATAAGGTTCTCATTACCTTTAACTATAAAGAAGGGACACAGACTGTGACTTTTGGAGAAGCGACAGAAGTTGCATCCGAGGAAAATGGTTCGGATTTGGATTGCTTTACTGCACCAGAAAATGCCGTGAAATCGAAAGATTTCATGGCTTTTTTGTTTTGTAAGCCATGAGTGCACGGTTTCTGCACGGTTTTTGCACGGTCGGTGTTTTCCATGTCCGATGATGTAGGGCGCTGTATTGCATTGCAATCAGTGCCCTTTTTTGCATCAGGTGAGCAGTGCCAAGCGGAGCTTTGCCTTCATTTCCGGGTCGGCATTCTTCAGCAACTCCAAAAGAGCCGTCATGGAGATGGTGGGTTCGCCTGCGGCGGGTACAGCCTGCGGGCTGGAGGTGTCGGGCTTGGCATAGAAGCCGCTTTCAAATTTCTTGCCCAGTTCTACACGGGAGGACTGCTGGATATGGGCGTAGATGTTCACCAGCATATCTGCACTGGCGTGACCGGTGGTCCCCTGCACCGCCTTGATGTCGCCGCCGGAGATCATCAACTGGTAGGTGGCACTGGAGTGACGCAGACCGTGAAAGACGATGCGCGGGAACTCCGGGTGTGCGTCCTGCCATTTCAGGAACTTTTTGCGGATGAGCACCGGCTCTACCGCCAGACCGTTGGGGAGCCGCAGCAGCATCCCGCTGTTGCGGTATCGCTCCGGGTCGAGGGCTTCTTCTCGCTTCAGCCGTTCCAGCCACTGCTTCAGTTCCTCCCGCAGGGCGGCGGTCATAAAGATGGTGCGGCAGGAGGCCTCGGTCTTGGTGTCTTTCAGGATGAGGGAGGTCTTGCTGCCCTCCAGCTTGTCCGGGAAGATGCGGAGGATGCAGCCCTTGTCCACCTGTGCCAGCGTGTCCTTCTGCACCCGCTGCATGGAACGGTTGACGGTGAAGGTGCCCATGCCGTTGGCAGCATCAAAGTCGATGTCCTCCGGGGTCAGACCTGCCACCTCCCCTTCCCGCAGCGCACCCACCAGTGTCAGGTGCACCGCCAGATGCAGGATGGGGTCCTCCATGCTGTCCAGCGCTGCCCGCATCTCCTCCACCTCCCAGATGCTGCGCTCTTGGGTGGTCTTTTTGGGGGCTTCCACCGGGACGGGGCTTTTGATGAGGATGCCCCACTCCACCGCCAGCAGAAAGGAATTGTGCAGAAGCTGGTGGACCTCATGGAGGGTGGTGCCGGAAAGGGTGCGCTTCTGCTGCTTGGGCGAGAGGTCTCGCCGCTTGCCGCCCACATACTGTCCGCAGGGGGTCTTGCTCAGGGTGTCGTACAGGGCTTCGATGTGGTAGGGCCGCAGCTTCTGCATCTGCATCTCCCCGATATAAGGGATGATGAGGTTCTGGATGAGCGCCAGATTGGACTGGTAGGTCTTGGGTGCCCACTTGTGCTTGCTGCACTGCTTGGGCAGCCAGTCCATCAGGAACTCCGCCACCGTCACGGTGGACGGGATCAGGAAATTGCCGGTCGCCAGCTCATGCTCGATCTGTTTCTGGCGTTTCACCGCCTCCTCCTTGGTGGGAAAGCTCTCCCATTTGTCGCAGCTCTTGCCGTGCTCGTCCTGATAGGTGTAGCGGACACTGTAAGAGCTGCCGCGTTTCGTGATATATGCCATAGATTTGCCTCCTTATCAAGCTGCCCGGTAGAGCCACGCATCGAAGCTGTCTTTCGGGATGCGGATGCTTCCGCCTGCCCGCAGGACACGGAACTCGGTGGTGCTGTTGCACAGGTTGTAGGCGGCACGCTGGCTGATGGCCAGCATCTGCGCGACCTCCTTTACCGTGTACACCAGCTTTGTGGTCTCAGGGCTGTTGGTCGGAGACTTGACGGCATTGGTTCGAGTGACCACCTCCATTGTAGCCGGATTCGAGTCCGACTGCAAGAACTTTTTCGTATAATCCAAAGATTTCACATTCTCGTACATTTTATTACACATAGGCATTGCTCCTTACTTATCGTGGCGCACCACAGGCTCCTGCGTGCGGTTCTCATAGAATCGAATGACCTCCAGCGGGATGCTGTCCAGCGTTTTCAGGGCGGCTTCATAGTCCTGCCGCAGCTTGGCATCCTCCAGACGCTTCAAGACGCTCCCTTCCTTCGCTTTGTCCAGCGAGGCAGAGAGCGTCTTGTTCTTCTCTTTTAACTTTTCATTTTCGGTGGCGGTCTTGGTGAAGGCTACGTTGTACTTTCGCAGCTGGTCCTTCATCCGTGCCACGTTGGGGATATAGCTGTCCAGCACCTTGCTGATCTCTGCCGCACGGCTTTTGCCGTTGAAGGGGGTGATACCCACCAGCAGGGCATCCAACTGCTCCTTCTGCTTGGTCAGCTGGGTCATCTCCTTGAAGATGCGGGGCGGGATGTGCTCCCGCCCGGTCTGGCTGGCGCTTTCACCCCGTTCCAGCTCCGGGTACAGCTTGACCATGTGCTGCCAGAACTCGTCCTGCCACCTCACAAGGTTCTTGCGGTTGCCGATGATCTCCTTGGCGCTCAGCCGTCCGTCAGCAGTCAGGGGCACGAAGCAGAGGTGCAGGTGGGGCGTTTTCTCGTCCATGTGGACAACCGCAGAGAGAAAGGTATCCGGGCACTGTCTGCCCTCCAAAAATTTCAGGGCGTACGCAAAGTACGCTCTGATCTCCCGGTTGGTCTTGTCCTTGAAAAACTCCGGGCTGGCGGTGATAAGAGCCTCTACCACCCGCACGCTGTCCTTGCGGACACGGCAGTGGGCGGCAGCTATCATGCGGTCGGCTTCTTCCCAGTACCTGCCCTGCGGCTGCACCAGATGGAGGTTGTAGCGGCTCCGGTCTGTGTCGATGTCCGGGTTGCTGGCGTACTGCTCCTTGGTGCGCTCGTTGTGGGCTTCAATGGGGCTGATGGCAGGCCCCTTGTACTTTTTGAACCTTAAAATGCCGTATTGGGCTTTCATAGATCACGCTCCTTTTTTTGTGTACAAAAAATCCGTACGGACTTCAAATAACCTGTACGGTTCGTACGGCGTACGGATAAGCGAAATATAAACGATAACACGCTTTAATTTTTTGCAATCTGCCGTACAGATTCGTACAAGTACAGACCGTACAGGTTGTACGAACTTCTTCCGTGAAAAAATACACTTTTTACGGGCAGGGGTGGATAAGCGGCTCGATGCCTACAAAACCCCGCACCCTGCGGCCACCGGGCAGATAGATGTTGTTGGTGGCTTCAAGGTTGTAGCGGCGGTCATTCTGGCGCAGCTCTGCGCTGAAACGAATCGCCGATACGCTGTGGCAGGCGTTGTCCTCGCACCACTGCTTATAAATGTCGTAGAACTCCTTGGAGCTGATGGAGTAGTCCGCCTTGAAGCGGAAGTAGCCCTCGGACTCCATAAAGTCGATGACATTGTTGCTGCTGCGCTTGATGGTGTCCACGTTGGCGGCGGCTCGTTCGCTGACCGTGAAGCGGAAATCGTTCTGCACCAGCCGGTGCAGCCCTTCCAGACACCAGAGCAGGATGCCCTCCAACTCGGCGCACATCTTCTCCACAAGGAAAGGGTCATCCGTGCGGTCGGTGGGCTTATCCTTGGTGGTCAGGATGAGCTGGCGGCGAAAGAAGCCGTCCGAATGGTCGTACAGTGAGGTCAGCGCACCGTTGCCGAAACAGAGGAACCGGGCATAAATGTCCCGCTGGTAACTCTGGACACCTTTGCGCTCCAAGTCCAGCTTGGCTTCGGCGGTCACGATGGTCTTGATATAGTTGGTCTTGGGCAGGGCGTTCATGTCCATATCATCGTCGATCATCAGCAGGCGGCGTTCCAGATCGGCACGGGCAAAACGGTTGTTCTCCACTTTCTGGACGCTGCCGTTGCTGGCGGCATCTC
>OHKO01000510.1_pt1 | contig 12546 bp, 10 predicted proteins | sample 1568851 | NCBI WGS metagenome assembly OHKO01 (sample SAMEA3879549, study PRJEB24766) | human gut metagenome | biome: human-associated habitat; feature: feces | place: USA | collected 1985/1987 | reverse complement strand
AAATATGAAAAGTAAATTCACATTATGGAGTGTTGTATTGCTCTTGGCCGGATTTATATTTGTAGGATGTGACAATGAACGAACAGAAAACGCATCTGATTTTCAGACAGGAATTCATAAAATTGTAATCCAACAGTCCGGTGACACAGATTCATTTGAAGTGAGTGTAAGTATCGGTGGTGCTGACAAGGGTGGTCCCGCCAAGTTGTACAATGACAAGGGAGAATACATTGGTGATTCCTATTCTGCCCAAATAAGGACGGCAACTATGTCTTGTTGTACAAATGGGAATGCGTTTTTCATGACCTGTGCCGGTTCGGTTTCCAGTATCTCGGAGGCGGGTAAACGGCTTCATATAACAGTAATAGGCTACATTGACGACAAGGAGGTTAACCGTTTGGAAAAAGAATATATAACAGATGGTAATACCCTTATTGAAACTTTCAGCGTTTCAACCAAGGAGATATGATCCAGGTAGAATACAGAACTTGTATTGAAAAGAGCATAACGCCTGAACATGTTTCTTATCGAACTTTTTTTCCTAACTAAATAATTTATGAATACACTTCAAAAAACAGCGGGAGCAATTCTGTCGCTCTCGCTATTGTGTGGGATGCAGGTTTATGCGTTCCCTGACTACCCTTCCCTGAGGGGACAAATTATCGAACAGAGTGATATCTGTCAAGGAGTTGTCAAAGATGCCAATGGCGAAAGCATTATCGGCGCATCCGTACTTGTCAAAGGGACGACAAACGGCAGCATTACGGGACTTGACGGTGATTTTTCCCTTAGGAACGTAAAAAAAGGGGATATAATTGTTGTTTCTTATGTCGGCTATCAGAGCCAGGAAATAGCCTGGACAGGTGAACCGTTAAACATCGTTTTGAAGGAAGATGCCGAAGTCCTTGACGAGGTGGTTGTTATTGGCTATGGTGCTGTAAGAAAAGCGGATATGGCCGGTTCCGTAGCCGTGCTGGACAACAAAAATTTCAAGGACCAGCTTATAACCCAGGTTGCAGACGCTCTTCAGGGGCGTGTCAGTGGCGTTCATGTTGAGAACAGCGGCGTCCCTGGGGGAAGCGTGAAAATCCGCATCCGCGGTGCTAACTCCATCAGCAAAAGCAACGACCCTTTGTATGTGGTTGACGGAATCGTCCGCGAAAGCGGTTTGGACGGTATCAATCCCGAGGACATCCGTTCGATGCAGGTTCTCAAAGATGCATCGTCCACTGCCATATACGGTTCCAGGGGTTCGAACGGGGTCGTTCTGATCACTACCAAGATTGGTAAGGCCGGTGTGCGTGAAATTATGTTCGACGCATCAGTGGGAGTTTCCAATGTATATAAGAGATACGATATCCTTGGAGCATACGATTACGCTCTGGCGCTCAAGGAGGTCAAAGGTATTGATTTCTCAAACGAAGAGATGCAATCCTATCAGAACGGAACGGGGGGGCATCGACTGGCAGGATGAGATTTTCCGTACGGGGATCACCCAGAATTACAAGTTGGCTCTTTCCAATGGTAGCGAGAAGACCCAATATTACATTTCCGCCAACTACATGAGCCAGGAGGTGTGGTCATTGAATCGAAGAACGAGCGTTATCAGGCGAAGGCGAATCTTTCCTCACAGCTTACCGACTGGCTGCATATCACGGCTGACATCAATGCTTCCCACGGTGTGCGTCGCGGGGGATCTTTTGCCTCCGGTAAGGATAATCCGATCTGGATTGCTTTGAACTATTCGCCTACCATGACGATGATGGCCGAAAACGGGAACTATAACACCGATACTTATAATTCCATAGCTTCCAACCCGGTCGGTATCCTAAAGTTGCAGTCGGGAGAGACAATGACCAATGTTTTCAACGGACGTGTTGATTTGCGCCTTGATATAATGAAGGGGCTGACATTCACCACAACCAATGGCGTAGACTATTATGACGGGAAAAGTTATAGTTTCAGCTCCAAACGAGTGGGGACCAAGAGTGGTATGGGCAATAACGATACTTATCGTCTGATGCTGCAAAGCTCCAACAATCTGACATATACAGGTTCCTGGAATGACCATCATCTGACAGCCACGGCTGTATATGAGGTGACCTCCTCCGAAACCAGGACAATGGGTATAACCGGTAACAACCTGCTGACCGAGGGTGTGGGCTGGTGGAATGTGGGTATGGCTTCCTCTCGTGATGCAAACAATGGTTACGAGCAATGGGCGCTGATGTCGGGAGTGGCCCGTGTCATGTACAATTTTAAGGATCGTTATATGCTTACCGGAACATTTCGTGCCGACGGTTCTTCTCGCTTTGCCAAAAAGAAATGGGGGTACTTTCCTTCTATTGCCGCAGCTTGGACGTTGAGCAATGAGGATTTCATGAAGGATGTTTCCTCGGTTCAGGACATTAAACTTCGCGCCAGTTATGGTATTGTGGGTAGCCAGGCCATCAGTCCTTACGCGACCATGGGCCTTATGAGTGCTACTGCATACAATTTTGGAACCAACAGTAATTTTACCGGTTATTGGGCAAATGACATAGCGACTCCCGAGCTTACGTGGGAGAAGACCAAGCAGTTCGACCTGGGTCTGGAGTTCTCCCTGTTCGACAGGCGGCTGAATTTCAGTGTGGACTATTTCTATAAGCGTACTACAGATGCGTTGCTTAAAAGAAGTATCCCCGGATATGTCGGCGGTAACTCTTTTTGGGTGAATGACGGCGAAATCAGTAATCGTGGTATTGATTTGAGCGTGACCGCCCGGATTATGCAGAATGACCGGTTCCAATGGACCTCCACCTTGAACGGTACTTATTTGAAGAACCGCGTGGAACGCCTTTCCGGTGGTGAGAATGATTTCATCAACGGCTCCAGTCCGGCTGCCGGTATGGTTGATTATGCCACCATTATCAAGCCGGGTGAGGCCATCGGTACTTTTTGGGGATATGAATGGACCGGCTTGGATGAAAACGGACATGACACTTACACGGATGTAGATGGAAATCAGATGATAGACGGTGGCGACCGCAAGGTCATCGGCAAGGCCAATCCCGATTTCACCCTGGGATGGAATAACTCCCTGTCTTATAAAAACTGGGATCTGAACCTGTTCTTCAACGGATCTTTCGGAGCCAAACGTTTGAATCTTGTAAGATATACGATGGCTTCGGCCGAAGGGAATTCCCGCTTTGTAACTCTGGCAGACGCCTATCTGAAGGGATTCGACAAGATTGGCTCTTCGGCAACATACCCGAGCCTGACCGAAGGTGGAAATAATCTGCAGCCGGTTTCAACCAAATGGCTGGAGAACGCGGACTTCCTTCGTCTGGAGAATATCAGTCTTTCATACACTTTCCCCAAAAAGACAACGGGATTCGCTGATTTGCGGCTTACTTTCAGCTGTCAGAACCTTTTTACAATAACCGGGTACAAGGGGATGGATCCGGCCGGTACTACCTTCTCGAACAGCAGCGTTGACGTTGACGCGGGTATTGACATGGGAGCCTATCCTTCCCCAAGAACATTCACATTCGGTCTCCGGATGAATTTTTAAATCTAAAATAGAAGAACTTATGAAAATAAAAATAATAGCAGGCACTATGGTTGCCCTGTCATTTTCACTGATGTCGTGCAGTGATTTCTTAACGGAAGATCCCAGGGGAAAACTCACTCCGGAAAACTTCTTCTCTACCCAGGATGAATTGAACATGAGCATATATGCCCTTTACCAGAAAGTCAATCTTTCACAGGTATATACGAACATGCAGCTGCCCCAGTGGCAGGGGGATGATATAACGACCAATCCGGGGAGCAACAAACAGCCTGCCGCAGAAATGGACAAGTTTGCCGCAGCAAACAACAACAAGGGTGTCAAAGATGCGTGGAACATGCATTATGCCATTGTAAAGGCTGCCAATTTGATCATACAGGGGGCTTCTAAAACACCTACCACTCAAGATGAGATAAATATCGCCCTCGGGCAGGCTAAATTCTGGAGGGCATACGCTTATTTTACCCTGGTGCGACTTTGGGGACCGCTGCCGATGAATCTGGACAATGTCAACGATGATTATACCAAACCTCTATCCCCCGTGGAAGAAGTGTATGGTCATATTGTGCAGGACCTGACCGAAGCTGAGGCCGTATTGCCCTACGGGTTACAGTGGCAACCCCCGCTTTCTGAACGGAGTGAATGTGTATGTAACCCGGCAGGCAGCCAAATCTACTTTGGCAGCAGTGTATATGGCTATGGCCGGCTGGCCGATGAACAAAACGGAATATTACGCAAAGGCTGCTGAAAAGGCGAAGGAGGTCATTGAGGGTGTGAACAGAGGTGAATACGAGTATAAGCTCGATAAGGATTACAAAGATGTGTATGCTATGAGCAATAACTATAATAATGAGACGGTGCTCGGCATAAACTATTCACCGTTCGTGGATTGGGCACAGGATTCGGAGCTTACTTCATGTAACCAGTTTGAATCGCTGGGCGGCTGGGGAGACGCCTGGGGTGAAATTCGTTTCTGGAAGGAGTTTCCTGACGGTCCGAGAAAAGATGCGACTTATGATCCCAAGATTCGTCTGAAAGACGGAACGTTGGTTGACTGGTGGGAGTTGAAGGAGGACGGTACCCCTGTCGTTCCGGAACATCACCCCATGTTCAGTATATTCTCCGTCAACTGGGATCCTGCGTCAAAAGTGAATACCAGTGCCCCGTATGATTATACAAAACCGGCCAGTCAGAACATGTGTAATGACCATCGGCATAGAATCATTCGTTATTCGGAGGTTTTGTTGTGGTATGCGGAAGCCAAGGCCAGGACGGGGCAGACGGACGAGTTGGCATTCAAGTGTCTGAATGATGTCCGCGAGCGTGCCGGACTGGAACCGCTCACCGGACTTTCTGCAGATGACCTTGCCGAAGCGGCTTATAAGGAGCATGGTTGGGAGGTGGCAGGCTACTGGGTGGCCCTTGTCACACGCCGTGCGGACCAGTTCCGTATGAACAGACTGAAAGACACCTTTAAGGAAAGAGCGGAGAACACGGCTGTTGAAGTCGCCGACGGGATCCTGGTAAAGGAGTCTGTAGAATATACGAACAGGACATGGAGTGACAATCTGATGTATCTTCCATATCCTGATATGGATTCCCAGAAAAACCCGAATCTGGTAAGGTGATTTTTTATTTTAAGCCAGAGGGCACCCGCCAATCACCAGTTGATTGGCGGGTCGCTCCTCTGATTTTCAATGTATAATTTTTTAATATCATGTACTAAATTTTGAATTGTTTTTTCCGTGTTCTCTGCTCCTGCCTTTCCGGTCATATGTTTTCGGAAAGAAGGGTATGTGACCTGCACGTGACTTTTGAGCTGATAGGGGAATGGGGTGTGGAGATCGTTCCCGTGGCATTATTGTTCATTCTTATGTTTTTCTCCCTTTTGGAAACTCAGGAGGTATCATTCCCGTCCCCATTGATATCCATGTTTGCGGATAGTCATTTGTAACGTGCTTGCGGCATGATAATGCCGGAAATCATGGACAAACGCATAATAGGTACACATTCGATTTTTAGTAATAACGGATTGGAATCATGAACATTCTGAAGTTACAAGGATTGGACGGTCGGCTTTTTGACCTTGTCGCGCCTTTGGTAATGAACCCGGCCGTATTGCGGCAAAATAATAATTACCCTTTCAAAACGACGCGTAACCATGTCTGGTACATTGCCATGGATGAGCAAAGGGTGTTGGGATTCATGCCCGTGAAAATGACCTTGACAAACAATTGCATAGATAACTACTATATTAGCGGGGATAACTCCTCTGTAATAGAGGTGTTATTGGACCGTATTATCCATGATTTTTCTTCTGATGGTTCCCTTGTGGCCGTTGTACACGAACGTCACGTGGAAGACTTTTCAATGAAGAATTTTATCCCCTGTGTCGAGTGGAAGAAGTATGTCAAGATGCGTTATCATGAAGGAGGTGGGGCATGATGCGCCGGATGGATGTCCACGAGGCCGCCAACCGGAGATTGAAGATCATCTTTGACTATTTTGATTACGTGTATGTCTCTTTTTCCGGTGGCAAGGATAGCGGTATCCTTCTCCATTTGTGCATGGATTATATCCGCATGCATGCACCCGGTAGAAAACTGGGTGTGTTCCACATGGATTACGAGGTGCAGTACCGCCAGAGCACGGAGTACGTGGAAAGGATGTTTTCCAACAACCGGGATATCCTTGAAGTGTTCCACTGTTGTGTCCCCTTCAAGGTACCCACATGTACTTCCATGTACCAGCAGTACTGGCGTCCCTGGCAAGAGGGGTACCAGAATATCTGGGTTCGCCAGATGCCGGGCACCGCTCTTACCGTGAAAGATTTTGATTTCTGGAACGACAGCCTGTGGGATTACGACTTCCAGTCTCTTTTCCCTTCCTGGATACGTCGTAAGAAGGGATGCAAGCGTGTTTGCTGCCTCGTGGGGATCCGCACGCAGGAGAGCTTCAACCGGTGGCGGGCGATTCATTCCGACAAGAATTACCGTAAGCTGGCCAACTACAAGTGGACTCACCGTGTAGGATATTACACTTATAACGCCTACCCGATATACGACTGGAAGACAACGGACGTGTGGACGGGGTATGCCCGGTATGGTTGGGATTATAACCGTTTGTATGACTTGTATTACCAGGCCGGGATTCCCTTGTCCCGCCAGAGGGTGGCCAGCCCGTTTATCTCACAGGCCGTTTCGACCCTACATCTTTATAAAGTTATTGATCCGGATACCTGGGGACGCATGGTCAGCCGGGTCAACGGCGTCAGTTTCGCCGGAATGTACGGGAACACGGTTGCGATGGGCTGGCGCTCCATCAGTTGTCCGGACGGGTTCACGTGGAAAGAGTACATGTACTTCCTCCTTGACACGCTTCCCCGGGCGACAAGGGAGAACTACCTGGAGAAACTGAGGGTGAGCCAGAAATTCTGGAGAGAAAAAGGAGGCTGCCTGGGAGAGGAAACGATCGGGAAGCTGCGTGCGGCCGGTGTACCGTTCACGGTGGAAGAATGCACGACATACCGGACTGACAAGAGGCCCGTCCGCATGGAGTATATAGACGAGATAGATATCCCTGAATTTCGTGAAATACCCACTTACAAACGAATGTGCGTCTGCATCCTGAAAAACGATCATACCTGCAAGTATATGGGTTTCACGCAGACCAAACGGGAGAGGGAGATGAAAGAGAGAGTTTTGAAAAGATATAAATTGTGATTGTCATGTCAAGTTTTAAAAGTCCGGCGTATAACGTCAAGGCCGTGCCAGTCGAGAAAATCGTGGCCAACAGCTATAACCCGAATGTCGTTGCTCCCCCGGAGATGAAGCTGTTGGAACTGTCCATCTGGGAAGACGGTTACACGATGCCCCTCGTGTGTTATTACCGGGAAGAAGAGGATATCTACGAGCTGGTTGACGGTTACCACCGCTATCTGGTTATGAAAACATCCGTCAGGATTTACAAGCGCGAGAACGGATTGCTGCCTGTAACGGTCATAAACAAAGACATCTCGAACAGGATGGCCTCGACTATCCGTCATAACAGGGCCAGGGGAATGCATTCGCTGGAACTTATGACAGGTATTGTGGCGGAACTGTCAAAATCGGGTATGTCCGACAGCTGGATCATGCGCAACATAGGCATGGACAAGAACGAGTTACTCCGTTTCAAACAAATCTCAGGTCTGGCTGAATTGTTTCGTGACAGGAGTTTCGGGCTCTCGGACGACTGGTTGGAGGAATAAAACGGTCTGTCTGGTATCCGTAACAAATATACATGGTGTTTATGCTTGCAAATCATTATTTGTAGGTATTGCGAGTGATGATTAAAACCGTTAATTTTGCAAACTAATGGATCGTACGAAAAAAAGACAGAGACAGCGGGCTGTCATAGCATGTATGTTGTTGCTGACATTGATGCCCTTTTTCCTCGTGAAAGCTTTTCATGTTCACGGGGAACATTCGTGCGTATCCCATAACGAACAGGGACACTCCCGTCACGATTCTCCTGAAAATTGTACCATCTGTCTCTTTACGCTCTCCCCGTTTGTCGAGGCAGGGATTTTTATATACGATTATATTCCGACTGGCAGGCCTGTAAGGTATCTTATCTCCGGGGAAACAGATGTCATCGTCATTCTTTTCCCGCATTTCCTCCGTGCACCCCCTGTGTGTTTGTCATAACTCCCTTGAGGGATTCGCATGCCATCACTGTGATTGCGTGCAGGGGCTTTTCATGTCCTGTCTTAACAGATTATAACCCGTTTATATTTTTTCAAGTATGACATTTCATGCATATCTCCAGTATGTGTGCCTGCTTGTTGTCTGCCTATGTACCCTCCCTTCTCCCATGGAAGCACGGGTACAGGCTGACCGGCAATCGACGGGTACACGCGATACTCTGCTGGTCATTGACCAGGAAAGCGGGCTTCCCATTGAAGGGGCCTATATCCTGACCGGGGAACGGTTACTTGTCAGCTCCCCCCGTGGAATGATTGTTTTCGGTCATGGAACGTGTTTCATGGATACGGTCCTCGTGCAGTGCCTGGGTTACGGTTCCCGGCGTGTGCCTTTGAACGAGGTATTCAAAGAAAGCAGCATACATACCGTATGTCTCTCCCCGAACATACAAAAACTCGGGGAAGTGGTCGTGACCGGTGAACGTGCCGGGGCGTCACCCAACGTGGTGAGCCGGCGCCTTTCATCTCCCGAGATCAGGAACGCGCTGGGAACCTCGCTTGCCACCCTGCTCGAACGTGTCAGCGGGGTAAGTTCCATCAGCACGGGAACCACTGTATCCAAACCCGTTATCCAAGGAATGTACGGGAACCGGATACTGATCATCCATAACGGTGCCCGCCAGACCGGGCAGCAATGGGGGGCCGACCACGCTCCCGAAGTGGACATGAACGGCAGCTCCTCTGTTTCGGTAATCAAGGGCTCCGATGCGGTAAGATACGGTTCGGATGCCCTTGGAGGGATTATCGTCATGGAGCAGTCTCCGCTTCCTTTCAGAAAACGCTCCCTTCAAGGGGGAATCTCCGCACTTTACGGAAGTAACGGGCGTCGCTACGTGGCTACCGGACAGCTCGAAGGTGCTTTTCCCGGTGATTTCGCCTGGCGTCTGCAGGGAACCTGGTCAAATTCCGGGGACCGTTCCACTGCGCACTATCTTCTGAACAACACGGGAACCAGAGAGTATCACGCTTCCGCCTCTCTGGGCTATGACCGCGGACGTCTGAGAGTGGAAGGTTTCTACAGCCGCTTCTACAGCCGGACAGGGGTGATGCTCAGCGCCCAGATGGGTAGCGAGGACCTGCTGGCGGAACGTATCCGGCTTGGTCGCCCCCTGCACACGGATCCCTTCTCCCGTGGTATCAGGGCTCCCTGCCAGGAGGTCACCCATCAGATCACATTCGGCAGGATGCGGCTCGGCATGAAGAAGGGGGGAAGTATTCACTGGCAAAGTACCTGGCAGAAGGACGATAGGCAGGAAAACCGTGTCCGGCGGCTGGATTCTAACATTCCGGCGGTTTCCCTGCACCTGAATTCATTCCAGCATCTTCTGCGTTGGAAGCGGGATTACCGCTCCTGGCAAGTCGAGGCGGGAGGTCAGGTCATGTTCATCGAGAACCACAGCCGCGCGGGTACCGGATTCGTGCCCGTTATCCCGAACTACACGGAGACACAGGCAGGGATATACGGAATCGGGAAATATCACCTGGCCAGGGGAGGCGTTGAAGCAGGCCTCCGCCTGGATATGCAGGAAACCCGTGCCAGTGGTTATGACTGGACGGGAAGCCCCTATGGCGGGACAAGAAAGTTTAACAACGTGTCCTACAGCCTGGGAGGACACTATCAACTTTCCAGACGCTGGAGGCTCACCTCCAACTTCGGTCTGGCTTGGCGTGCCCCTCACGTGTATGAACTGTACAGCAACGGGAACGAGCTCGGGTCTGGGATGTTTGTCAGGGGAGACTCTGCGATGCACTCGGAAAGAAGCTACAAATGGATATCTTCCCTCCGTTACGGCGACGGGATGTTCAGCGTCTGTCTGGACGGTTACCTGCAATGGGTGGACGGCTATATCTATGACGGGCCGGAGAAAGAGACAGTCACCGTGATTTCGGGAGCATACCCGGTCTTCCAGTACAGGCAGACCCCGGCTTTCTTCCGCGGTATGGACTTTGACCTGCGTTTCACTCCGGGCGGTTCATGGGACTACCATGCCGTCGTCTCCTTTATACGGGCAAACGAACGGACAAAGGGTAATTATCTTCCTTATATTCCCTCCTTCCGTTTCAGCCATGAACTTGCGTGGATACACGAGACGAAATCGCATCTCAGGCTGCGTCTGAACATCAGGCACCGTTTCACCGCAAAACAGAGGCGGTTTGATCCGGACACGGATCTTATCCCGTATACTCCCCCGGCGTACCATCTCCTCGGGTTCGACGCTGCTCTTGAACTTCCCGTGAAACGGGGACACCAGGTCCGGTTCATGCTGTCGGCAGACAACCTCCTGAATCGTGAGTACAAGGAATACACCAACCGCTCGCGTTACTATGCGCATGATATGGGACGTGATGTGCGTTGCGGTGTAAACTGGATTTTTTAATTTATAACAACTATAATCAACACTAATAAATAAAAAGAAAAATGAGAACAATTGCATGTAAAACCGTGTGGGCACTTCTGATAGGAGTGTCCCTTGTCCTGTCGCTGAACTCTTGCAGCAAGGATCCTGTAATACCAGAAGACGAGACGAAGAACAAACTGCATGAGGACCCGGCAAAAATGACCGTCCGCCTCGTTGAATGCCACCTGCACGCTGACTGGAACGAGATACAGAAGGCCGGAGGTTCCCACCAAAATCCGGAATCCCCGGCCAGGTATATGAAACGTGTCCAGGAGATCACTTATGAACTGAAGACCGGCAGTGGATGGACCCTTGCTGAAGGAAGCCAGGGCAAGTTTTACGTTCAGAAAAACGGCGAATATAAAAATGGAAACAACTTTACCCCGGCCCCGGTTTACCTGATGTTTATCTATTACTACAATTCCAAAGGAGAGTTGATGAACGGCCAGTTCGTGGAGAACGGGCAGGAGAATATCCACCAGCATTTCTTCACCCCGGAGAACGTGAGACCTACCTTTGACGGGAAACCGGAAGCTGACGACAATGATCCGGAGGCACTGGTGGATTATCTCTATGTGGATACCACGCCCTGGGACAAGACCAAACATGACAACGAGGCGGAAATTACGGGAAGCACTAACCCGGTAGGATTAAAAGGAGTTATCCGGTTCCTGAAGGACCGCAAGGAGTTTGACCTGAAACTCCGCCTGTATCACGGCTACAATTCTAAAAAGAACCCGCAGACAAACGGCTTTGACCCGTTCTACAAGCCCTCCGGGGTATTGATCCAGCGTGGAACATGGGATATTAACCTGAGCATCCCGGTAGTGGTGTTTTGGAGCCGCGAGGAGTTTGTTGATGTGGACCCGGAGGCAGATGTGAACCTGATCGGGGAGGATAGCCTGGATGAAGACAGCAACCGCACGCTACACTCCATCATGAAAACCTTCAGTCTTACATGGAAGGAGGCGCTTGAGGAGTTCATTTCCTATACCTACCAGGCGGGGGATGTGGAAGCTGGATCCATATGGCTTTGATCATCTTGCGTAGGATGGAATTCTCTCTTTATCAATCTACAGGCGGCAGGTGGGGCCGCCTTTTTTGTCTTGTGCAACGAAAAAATCCCATCTGCCATGCTTAATCCCCGTGGTTTACTTGGGGATGTATTGGGACATGCTTTACCATTCTTCTACGGAATAATACCTGTCTCTACCAACAAAATATCCATTCTTTATTTCCTCTATGTGTTGTTTGGAATAATAGGTACTACCATACTCAACCTTTGCTGGAATCTTATGTCTATGAATAAAAGAGCGTACACCATCTGCTGTCATTTTAAATGTTGTACGCATTTCCTCTGGCGTTATCCAGTCTGTGATTTCTGCATACTTATTCTTTTTGTTGTATAACAGGTCAATGGATCCCTTCTCATAGAAATTAAATCCTTTCAGATTTTTTCCTGTTGCTTTGCCGTGAAAACAACCTTTTCATCACCATTTGACTTTATTAGTGGAGTTGAATTTTGAAGACGTTGATGCATGATATTATCAAAATCCGTCCGATAAATCATGGTGAATTTTCCACGCTTTTCAGTCTTAATGCTATAGGTCTTTAGAGTATAACTTACCTGATCTTTAGTTATGCCATACTTTTGCATAGCTTCTTCATAAGAGTACCAGTCAGGATCAATTTCATCGGTCTTGTGTTTTATACAATCTATATGAACCTTAGAATAATAAGACCTGCCATTTCTCTTTACCCTGGGAACCGCATGGTATTTTACAAAACAAAGAGTCGCACCCTGAGTCATATTGTACATTTCCATGATTTGACTCAATGTGTAATAGTTATCA
>OHKO01000508.1_pt1 | contig 12593 bp, 3 predicted proteins | sample 1568851 | NCBI WGS metagenome assembly OHKO01 (sample SAMEA3879549, study PRJEB24766) | human gut metagenome | biome: human-associated habitat; feature: feces | place: USA | collected 1985/1987 | reverse complement strand
TGTATTAAATTGAACGACGCAAAAAGCAGCATCAGCTTCTCTTTTAGTCATTTGTATTTTAATCGGGGCGCATTAATTATATTTTCTCTTTTATTGAAAATATATATCACTTAGAGTCTACCACATGTGTTATTAAACGTCAAGTAGCAGTCAAATTTATTTGCATTACAGCACAGCAAGCAAGAAATCAGTATAAACATCGGCTCGAATCAGAAAATCCGCAAAAATCACCGATAATACAAATATAAGAAGCTCTCAAAAAAAAATGTGCTGCATATCCGCCTTACAGCAGATATGCAGCACGTATATTGTCGTTTATAATTTTTTGGAGTTTGCCGCAGCGCTGCACAAGGCAGCACTGCAGCGGAGTATGAAAAATATGCGAGAGCTTAATCAGCCTATTAGAACTCGAAACGGAGACCAACGTTCATCTTCCACTTGCGTTCGAAGTTGCCGCTGAAGTCCTTAGCAATATCTGCATACAGATGTGCATTATTGCTGAAGTCATAAGTTCCGCCGAGCTTCATTTCCATCCAGGTTTCTTCACCATCGAAGCTGGTGTGTTTTCTGTCGCCATCGTTTGCAAAGTAGCTTGCGCTGATGTCACCGTTAAACTCGTGTGCTGCGAACAGGCCTGCATATACGCGGCCTTTTTCGCTCTTCACGCCTGCTTCAAAGCCCAGTCTGCCAACGAAGCTGCTGTAACTGTCCTGAGAAATCTGCATGGTTGCGTTGTCGGTATGAGCAGTGTAATCCTTAGCACCTACCTGAGACCAGGTCAGCTGTGCTTTCGGAGTGAAGTATGCTTCTTCATCACCGAAGGTCTTACCGTATTCCATGGTCAGGCCGTAAGCGTTGGCTTTGTAATCACCGTGCAGCTTCAGGCTGCGGATTTCGTTGTATACGTCATATTCGTTCTCAACACGGCCAACCTTCGCTGCAACGCGGAAGAAGGCATCGTTTTCGAAGTTCTTCACGCCGTATACGCCCAGGCTGTACATCTGGTTGTCACCCTTGCCGCCCAGCAGATAGTTGGAATCGCCGTTGCGGTAGTCGAATGCCACGCCGGTGTGCCAGCCGTTTGCTGCAGCCTTGTCGTAGCCAACCTGTACACCGTAGTAGGTGTTGCTGTCCTTCAGGCCCTTAACATCGGAGCTGGTCTTGCCGCCCAGTGCTTTTGCGAACATGCCGTCTTCATCTGCCATGTCTGCACCGGTGTAGGTGTCCTGCATGTTGTCACGCCAGGTGTGCAGAGAGGTTGTTGCTGCGCTTCTTACGCCCTTCATAACAAAGGTTTCGTAGTCGCCTTCAATGATTTGAGACCAGTTTACACTGTCAAGGTCATATTTGCCCTTGCCGTTTTCATCCCAATGCAGAGTGCCGATGTTAACACCCTTGTTAGAAGAGGTCAGACCTTCTGCAATCTGTACCTTACCGGTCAGGTTGTCGCCGTTTGCTTCGTGGTCCTTATAAGTAACCTTCTGTGCCAATGCCTTCAAGGTTGCTTCAACAGTGTTTTTATCCTTCATATCAATGCCGCTGTTATCGGTAGACAGGATTACGCCGGAGCCTTTTGCTGCCTTGTCGATAATGGTATCGCCGGACTTGTAGTCTGCAACGTCAGCACCTGCATTTTCGTGACCGTAGATGATGGTTTCCCAACCGCTGTAATGAGCGATATCCAGAGTTTTGGTTCTCTTGGTCATGTCAAGGAAGCCTTTTTCAGCCTCGGTCTTGCCGCCGTTGATGGTCAGGCCTGCATCAGCTGCACCCTTAGCCATTCTCAGCAGGGACATGCCTGCAGCTTCTTCGCCGTCAGTCAGATGCCAGGTTGCACCGTTTGCCAGGCTCAGTGCAATGCTGCTGTTGCCATCAACATTGTAACCGCCGGTCATTTCGGAATTCTTTTCGGTCAGGTTGATTACTACGCTGCCGCCATTTGCTGCATTAACATCACCTTTGATAGTGCTGCTTGCTTTGCCGCTGTCTACAGTAATGTTGCCGCCGTCAGCATTGATGCTGCCGTTAATAGTCAATGCGCTGTTGTTGCCATTAACATTCACATTACCGTTTTCGCCTGCATTGATTGCAGCGTCAGTACCGCTGATAGTGCTGCTGCCGTTCAGGGTTACGTTGCCGTTTGCTGCATTGATGCCAACATTACCGCTAATATCGGTGTTGCCCTTAACAGTAACATCTGCACCATTTGCATTGATGCCGGTTGCACCCTTCAGCTCCAGCTTAGCCTTGGTGGTGTCGATTACGATGTCTTTATCGGTTGCACCTACTGCGGCGCCTTCTTTAACCTCGATCTTAGTCGGATCCTGAGTGAATACATAGGAGCCGTCTTCCTTCAGAATGCCATCTTTCTTATACTGGTAATCTGCCTTAGCATCGCCGGTAATACCGCTGTTGAGCTTGCTGCTCTCAGGAGTCTGGGTATCGGGATAGGTGATGCCCGGAGCAATGGAGCCATCCTTTAAGCTGCCCTTGCCGTCCTTGCTGCTGAAGGAGATATCGCCGGTCTGCATAGCCTTGCTGCTTGCTGTCAAACCGTCGGCAATCTTCACATAACCTGTCAGGTTCTTTTCACCTGTTACAAAGTTGCTGTAGGTCAGCTTGCCTGCCAAGGTGTTCAGCACATTAGCTATGCTGTATTCGTTATCCATTGCAATACCGCTGTTATCGGTAATCATGGATACTACAGAGCCTTCTGCTGAACTTCTGATAATGGTGTCGCCTGCTGCGTAGTTTTCAGCTGCTTCGCCGTTGCCAGTGTGTGCATAGAAGATATTGGTATTGCCACTGTAGTTGTCAATAGTCAGGTTGTTGCTGTCCTTTTGGAAGATATTACCTGCTTTGGCATCACTCACGCCGCCGATAAATTTAGCAACATGGCTGCCTTCGAATTGATCAACAGCTTCGCCCCATTGCTCATTGTTCCAGGTAGCTCCGTTCTGCAGAAAGACATTGATGGCACCATAGAATTTCTTATCGCTGCCATATGCCGAATTGCCTTCGTCATTAAAGCCGTTATAAGCGATACCGGTCCATTCGGAATCTGCAGTTGCCAGGCCAAGGTTTACTTTAGTGTAAAGCTCAGGCTCATTAGCATTTATAGCACCGGTAGATGCACCTACATTGCCCTTCAGTACCAGCTTGTTGTCTCTTGCACTTACTGCATCGTAGTTTTCATCAAGGTTAACGTTCATGCTGGTGGTGCCAGATTCAGCAATCATTGCATAATAGTTGTGTGTATTATCCTTGTTGATTTCGATATTGCCGCCGCCGTTAATCGTCAGCTTAGCATGACCGCCGTTAGCAAACAGAGCATTGCCGTCAATCTTGGCATTTACATCACCGTTGATAGTAACCTTCGGGCCCATCTGCAGGCTGTAATTGCTGCCGCTGTATACCAAAGAGCAGCCGTAATAGCCAAAAGCGCCCTCTTCGGAGGTCAGGCCCCATTCGCTGTTTTCGTTGCCCATAGCGGTTACATTGCCGTTAAAGGTTACTTCGGAATTACCGTTTGCATACAAACCTAAGGTATAACCGATACCCTTCATGTTCATTTCGGTATCACCGTTAATGGTCAGCTTCATCGGTTTATCCTTGCTCTGAGCGCCTTGACCTACATTGATACCTTCAATACGGCCGTCGGTGCTGCTGGCATTGATTACCAGCTTGTCGGCGTTAACGGTAACACCGTCAGCAGTGCTTGCGCCAAGTGCATAAACAGTAGAGCCGCTTTCGGAACCTACATTAAGCGTCAATCTCTTGCTTGCGTTAATAGTTGTACCTTGCTTCAGATCTATAGCAGCAGAGCCTTCAGTGTTAATAGTGGTATCCTTCTTAAATTTATAAGTTCCTTCACCAACAATAACATTTGCTTCGGCATATTCACTGTCATCCTCTTTAACACCTGTCAAAGTAGTAGTGAAATCGGTTATCTTCTGGTTAACAAAACGGTCGGTAGTACCTTGACCGTTTTCTTCATCAAAATAAATACCGGACGTTTTCAATGCTTTTGAGGAAGCTGTTAGACCTTCGGCAATAACAGCCATACCTTCTACATTCTTCTCGCCGTTTTTAGCAGCATTGTAATACAGCTTACCGGCCAATGCGTTCAAGGCTGCATTTACAGTAGCTTCGTTGTTTACATCAACCTTATCGGTAATCAGCGTAATATTGCTGCCTTCTTTAGCAGTATTAATAATAGTATTGCCTGCAGTGTAGTCAGCAGTTTTGGTGCCGTCATTGTTATGTTCATAGAAAACAGTGGTGTATCCGCTGTAATTACCCAGGTTCAGTGCCGCATTATCCTTTTGGAAGATATAGCCAGTGTTCGCTGCGCCCTCACTGCCTGCAAACTGCTTCAGGCTGCTGCCATGATAATCATAATCACCCTTACTGGTGCTGGTGTTAGTCCATTGCGCACCGTTCTGCAGCATCATATGTGCATCGCCTTCACCGTAATTGGTGTACATGATGCCCTTAAAATAGGAATCTGCGGTATTCAGGCCCAGTGTTACTGTGCCTTGGTCTCTGCCGACATCACCGACACGGATATTACCGTCTATTTGTACATCACGATTGGCATCGGAAGCAACAATCTCGCCATTCTCCAGCTTGGAGTTTACAGACAGCAGACCGCCTACAACATTAGCAGCACGGCCAGTGCTGGTTTTGAAAGCGCCGCCACCGATATAAGCAGTAGGAGCTCCCTGAGTATCGCCAGTATAATCGCCGCCTCTGACGGTAATCACATCGCTGCCGTTACCGACATACATATCAACCAGACCGGAAATCTTCAGGTCGGCACTGCCGGAGTTTTTCCAGACATAAATGCCATTTTCTACCTGAAGCTGGCTGGAATGGAATTTAATGGCATTTTCCCAACCATCAGCATTATTGATAGTAAGGCTGGAAAGGCCCTTACCATCATGGTAGGTGCCCTCCTGGTTGGTGCCAGCAAGATAAATACCGGTAATATTACCGGTTGCCAGACCGGGACCAGCGGCAGAAAGCTCCATGCCCTTAACATTGTTAATAGTCAGGCTGGAAGAAGTAACATGAAGAACATTAGGACTGATGGCACCGGGATTAAAAACCGCCCCCTGTGCAACAGGATCCATGTTCATCGCTACATCAAGACGATGTCCCTGCATATCAATGGTTACAGGATTATAGCCTGCAACATAGATACCACCAAACAACGGTGTCCAAAAGTTCAGATTCTGTTCCGATGTTTTTGGCTTCAATGTGATATCCTCATTGAAGGTGTAGGTGTGTGTTTTAGCATCATAAACGCCTGCATTTTTCCAATACGTGCGCATAGAGCCGCCATAGTTGTTACTTTCCGAAATAGCCTTGTCATGCACGCTTGCAGCAAATGCATTGTTGGCACCTAAAACGGTCGCGGCAACGGCCAGTGCCAATAAAGCTTTTCTCTTTTTTTGACTTAACTTCAGCATAGTTTCCTCCTTAGTAAAAACTTTGAGCGACAGCAGTCATACCCACTATTGCTGCTGCCTCTCCCGCACAGAGACATACTCCGTACAGCTTATATGAAAATTTCGCAGACCACTACTCATCAATGCAGTCTGTGATTTCATAAGCAAAAGTTTACTTTACCGGGCAGTCGCTGTCTTCATCGCTATGCTTTCAGACAGTGCTGTCACTGCAAGCAATTATTTAGCCCAAACAGCTTCCATTATGTTGCCATATTGTGCTTCCAGGAATTTTACAGCTTCAGCCATAATTGCATTTGTCAGAGCCGGGTTAAAGGTATTATTTTCGGCGGTAATGCAGGCGTTCAGCATGAGGTCACCTCTCTCGGAAACGGTGAATTTGAACGGACGAACATTGTTGTTCATGTTGTTGATAGCACCGGCAAGTGCTTTCAGCTTTTCTTCATCGATTACCTGCGGAGCGATTTGCACCTGCAGCAGCATATAAACGCTGTCATCCATCAGCAGAGCCATCGGCAGCAGCTGACCCTTAACTTCCATGCGGCTGCGGAAGATAGTGGTATGGTGCTCGTCCTCCAGCTTTTGGATATCGAAGCATTCGATTTTATTGTCAGCCAGGAACTGAGTCATCTTCTCGATTTTGTTTTCCATTTCGGTTACTTTAGTTTCTTCTTTAGTAGCTTTTGCCATGATAAAAATCTCCTTTACGTCATCAAAAAAGTTTTTTTATATACTACGGAGCAGAAGTTACTGCTCCGTATATAACATGAGTCTGTTTATCTTAGAAGGTGTACTGCATGCCAACGATAAAGCTTCTGCCCGGCATAGCATACCAGCTGTCGGCACCGCCACCCCAGATAACATCTGTGTGCTCAGCCCACAGCTTGTTGAAGATGTTGTCTACTTTAACGTAGAACTTAGTCTGCTTATCAGCTGTGTAATTAAGAGCAAGGTTGTAAACGCCATACTTATCGGAAGGCCAGCCCTTAACGCCTTCCTTCATGCCGCGTTTATCACGGATGAAGTAGAAGCCGTCGAAGGCAGCACTGAATTTATCCTTGTCATAATATACACCGAAGGTTGCTTTGTCCTTAGGTGCATAGCCCTGAGTAAAGCTGTCCTTTTCATCATAGAACAGATGTGCCCAGCCCAGCTTAACAGTTACAGCATCGCTCAGACGAGCATTGTACTGTGCGTTCCAGCCGCGGGAAATACCGCCTATGCTGTTCTGATACTGGCCATAGTTCGGATCGTCCTTGTCGGTGGTGCTGTTCATAGTCATGCCAACACCGGATTTGGTTTCGAACCAGCTCAGCATCATGTAATTATCGGGTGTAAATTCGTGGTTGTAACCGATAGAGGTTGTACGGCCTTCGGAAGCACGCAGGTCTGCATTACCGTATTTATGGTCATACAGCTGTGTCAGGCTCGGCAGAATGTAGTAATCGCTGCGGCCTGCATACAGGGTATCCTTCTCGGTAATATCCCAACCCAGCTTATAGCTGATGGAGTTATGGCATTCATAGCTGTCAGGTCTGTCGTGACGAATACCGCCGGATAAGGTTACATGAGGCACAAGCTCCCAATCACCCTGCAGGAACAGAGAAGTATTGCTAGTTTCCTTGTGGTTAGTATTATCCTTGCCCTTGCTGTATTCGATGCCGCCGACCATAGTATATCTGTCGGTCTGATATTTGAAGTTATCGCTGTACAGCTTGTATTCCAGATTGCTTGTAATTGGCTCGGAAATATCAGTATCCTCTCCGCCCGGCTTATCCCATGAGGATTTTTCTTTGGTTGCACGATACATCAGAGAATTGCTCCACTGATCGTTAATCTGCCAATCATGCTTCAGGGTTACGCTATTGCTGTCGTACATGCCTACATAATGACCGCCGTATACCAGGTCGGTACCGCTGAAGTTGGAGCCGATGGTTTCATAGTTCAAGGTCAGCTTATTGGCATCGTTGAATTTATACTCAAACTTAGCACCGCTGCTCTTGGTATTGCTCTGACCCGGCCATTCCTTACCGCTACCGTCCTTGCTGGTGCCGGAAATGGTTCTGTCATGGTAAATATTGTAGCTTACCTTGTCTTTGGCAGCCTGAGTATTGAATTTATAGGCTTCCTTGCCGAAGCTGCCCTTGGCAATATCAATAACGGTTTTTGCACCTTCAGGTCTTCTGGTGATGATGTTGATAACACCGCCCTTAGCACCGCTGCCGTACATGGTAGCAGCACTGCCGCGCATTACTTCGACGCGCTCGATGTTATCCATATTGTTCATGAGTGCGGCAAACATATAACCGCTGCTGCCTGCGCCCTTGAAGTCGTTAACACGCACGCCGTCAACCAAGATAACAACGTCCTTGCTGCCGTTGATGCGGATACCGCTTACATTGGCATTCAGGCCGTTGGAGCCGTAATCCAGGAACTGTACGCCAGGAACTGTACGCAGAACCTCTTCCACGTTGTCCATGTGCATCTGCTCGATTTCTTCACGGCCGACAACGCTCATATCTGCCTTAGCCTTCAGGATGGATTCCTCCATGCGGGAAGCGGTAACAACGATAGGTGCCAGCTCAAAGCTCATTTCGTCAAAATCTGCTGCGGTCGGCTCCGGTGCATCGTAGCTGGTTACGGTTTCAACATATTTCGGCTCGGAATGCTCTGCAACAGCAGTAGTTTCTTCTGCTTCCTGCACTGCAGGCTGAGCATTAAGAGTCTGCTCCTGTGCAGCGATACCCGGCATAGCGTCGGTTTTTACGTTAGCAGCTGCGTTTTTCTGAACCTCTGCCGCATTACCTGCAATGAACTGTTCAGCCTCTGCCTGACCGGTAATTTCCTGCTCATGCTTCGGCAAACGGTCAAGTGCAAAGCGCAGGCCGCCGCTGAACTTCCAGTCATGCTCATAATCTGCACCGTAGCTGCGGGAAACATCAAAATATGCTCTTGCGTTAGGCTTAATATTCAAGGTAGTGCCAAGGCTCATTTCAGCCCATGTTCCCTTAGTTTCTACAGAGGTAGTCTTGCTGCCGCCGTCCTCTGCGCTGTAGCTGCCGGTGATATCGCCGGAGAACTCATGTGCCAGACCGAAGCGTGCATAAACAGAGCCCAGGCGACCGGTTTTGCCGAGTTCTAAGCCCAGACGGCCAACCAAGCTGTTGTAGTTGCCCTGGTTAACGTCCAGAACTTCACCGCCGTCGGTTACGGCCGCAAAGTTTCTGCCGCCCAAGTGTGCCCAGGTCAGCTGTGCCTGAGGCTCAAGGTAGCTCTTATCTGTACCGATACGTTTTGCCAGACTTGCGGTAGCACTGTAGCCGCGGTTTCTGTAGGTACCGTTCAGCTCGGTGCCGATGCCGTTGTGTACGCTGAACTCGTTGCGCACGCTGCCGGCCTTAGCTGCGAAGTCCAGATGTGCGCCGTCGCCCAGGTCCTTGGAAGCATACAGGCCGAAGCTGTACAGCTTGTTGTCACCGGTATTGCCGCCGATATTGCCGAAATCGTCATCGGTATAGTTGTAGCTGGAGCTGCCCTTCTGATAATCAATAGCAGCGCCTGCAATCCAGCCGTGGTCATACATACGGTCAAAGCCAACCTGTGCACCCCAATAGCTGTTGCTCAGATCAACCGCATTTGCATTGTAGGTATCCTTGCCACCGTAGGTCTTAGCCCAGATGCCGTCGCTCTCCATATGCGCACGCAGCAAATCACCGCGATAAATTACGTTTGCAGCATTATCACGCCAGGAAAGCATTGCGCTGGTGGTTGCCGCTCTTGCGCCCTTCATCAGTGCGGTTTCGTAATCGCCGGTAATATTGATACCGCTGCCGCCGACAAAGCTGCCTACGCCACCATTAGCGCTGTCAAATTTCATGTCGCCGAGCCAACGGGAAACGCTGGAGGAGGTCAGACCGGAGCTGATCATAGTCTTACCGGTCAGGTTTTCATCAACGCCGGCATTGCCGTAATAAATCTTCTGGCTCAACGCCTTGAAGGCTGCTTCAACCGCATCCTGGTCATTGGTTTTAATGTTCTTGCTGCTTGTTGCCGCAATCAGCATAGAACCCTTATCTGCTTTTTCAACAGTGAAGTTGCCGCCCTTGTAATCGCTTACATCGGTACCTGCATTATCATGGTCATAGCTTACGATATGAGTACCGCCGAAGCTGCCTACGGTAACGGCACCGGCCTCGGGAGCCATGCTGATAAAGCCGTTGACGGGAATTTCTACTTCTTCATTATTTCCGCCGTTCGGATTGATATATTTAATAGATTTTACAACACCCTTGCCACCATTTAAGCTGTTGACAAAGGTTGCGTCTGTATTGGTATTGTTCCAGGTACCGCCAGAAAGAGTCAGGTTAAGCTCAGCATCAGCGTTCTTATGAGCGCCGGTCCATACAGCGCCGTCAGCCAGTGTCAGATTTACAGTGCCGTCATCGCCCACAGCTGCAGCCGCTACATTACCGGTCTTGACAATGCTGCCCACGAATTTACCGCCGGCAACAGTCAGGTCAATTTTACCGCTATCGGCAACAGCCAGGTTGCCTTCTACGGAACCGATCTTGTAATTGCCCTCTTTATCTAAATTATCTTTATTGATGTTGACTACGGAACCGTCACTGATAATGCTGCCTCTGATTACGCCGTTGCCCAGAGTAACCTCGGCACCGTTAGTTGCCTTAACAGCATTCTTGGTCGCAGGCTTATCGGTTTTATCGTTCTCGTTGATATTGGTAATGCCCAAGCTTGTTACCTTGCCGCCGTCAGCAGTAATAGCATCCTCCTGTGCGGACAAATGTAAGGTACGCGCAGAAATATCTACCGTCTTGCCGTTTGTAACAATACCCTTCTTGGCATCCAAGGTCAAAGCTGTATCTTCCGCATTGATTTTTATGTTGGCTGCTGCATCAATAGCAGTTCCGTCAGCCACATTTACTGTAGTAGCCTGAGTAAATTTATAGGAGCCGTCATCCTGACGGATATTCGCATCGGTATAATCACTGTCGGCAGAAGTACCGGTCATACCGCTGTTGATATTGGCGGTATTCTGTTCACCCTCCTGCGGCTTGGTATAACCGCCCTCACCGGTTGCTTCGTTAAATCTGATCATGCCCTTAGCTTCGGCAGTAATGCCGGAAGCAGTCAGGCCGGAAGCAATCATAACAGTACCGGAAAGATTTCTTTCATTCTTCACATAACCGCTATAGGTCAGCTTGCTTGCCAACGCGTTGAGTACTGCTTCAACCTCTTTATCATCCTTCAGGTTAATCTTGGCGTTATCGGTTGCCAGGGTAACATTGGCACCGGCACCGGCATGCTGAATAGTAGTATCGCCGCCGATATAATGTTCCTTCTGAGTACCGTTTTCATTATGCTTATAAACAATGGTATTGTAACCGCTGTAATTAGCAAAATTCAGCTTAACATCACTGTTCTGATAAATGAAGCCGCTGCCGGCAGCGTTTTTGCCACCGATAAGATTATGAACATAAGAAGTACCGTCAAAATTATCATAGCTCGGCTTACTGTATGCCGGCATGTTGCTGTAATCCAAGCCGTCAACACGGGAGGTTGCTTCATGTGTCCATTGTGCGCCGTTGCTCAGCCATACATTGACTTCGCCTGCATGGTCGGTACCGGCGTTATCAACAACACCCTTCCAGGTAGAATCCTTAGTGGTCAGGCCGATGTTCAGACGGCCATCCTGATATACGTCAGGCTTATCGGTACGCTCGGAGCGCTTCAAAGCAATAACGTTACCGATGATATTGGTTGTCTTGCCTTCGGCAGCCTCCAGTTTTTCGTTTTCAACAGAGCTTTTATCCTGATTATTATTAGCGTCAAGAACGTTGATATTGATTGTACCGCCATAGCTTGCCAAAGCATAATATGCTTCCTTGAAGCTGCCGTCTGCTTTTCTTTCGTCAGACGGAGTTTCGATTTTAATAGAATCTCCTACCAGACTGATTTTGCCAAGATTATAGGGATGCACGCCTGCGGAAGCATTGTACACACCGGTCTGCACCGCAGTACCGCGTACAGCTACATCCACATTACCGTTAACGGTAATGCTGCCGCCGGTATAGCCGACACTGAAGGCATTCGGTTGCCAACGTGCGCCGGTATAGTTAACATCAGTAGGATCCATGGAGGTTACGCCGCCGGGTCCGATGTTGCCGTGAACATTGTTGGTAATAATGCCCCACGGATTAGACGGGTCATCCTTACGCATCTTCACGTTACCGTTGATAATCACATCGCCGCTGCCTGCGCTGACGCCAACAGAAGCATATGCGGAATAAGCATTGATATCAAGATTACTGTTGATTTCAATTCTGCCGTTGCTGCCAGCAAAGCCTGCTACGTCGCTGAAATCATTAGAATGGGTATTGGTCTGGCGCAGATATAAAGTACCTTTGCTGCCGTCACTGCCTATATTGTTGTAAACATAGTTATAGCCGTTTTTGGTAGCGACAGCATCCTTATTTACTACAGTAAAGGTGTTGTCTGTACCCTTAAAATCATAGGTTACTGTTTTTGTACCTTTATCAAGCACTACAGTATTGCCGTCAGCATTAAGCATCGGTGCATCCTTATCTGCTTTACCGGTCAGGCCTTTATTATATTCTGCAGCCCAGGCAGGCTGTGCAGTAAAGCATGATGTGCATATTGACATCAAAACGCCGGCAGCAAGCAGCTGCCATTTTTTTTGTTGATAACTTCTCATACTCTCACTCACTCCTTGCAACATGATTGCTTAAAAATATTTTTCATCTATATAAAATAAAAAAGATTAGCACACACTAATAACGAAAGGAAATTTCGCAATCTGAAATGCTCAAAAATTCCCTCTCATTAAGCGCGCCTAATCTCGTAGACCCTTAATATGTACAATCAGTCAGTACCCTGGCTTAAGCTCATTGCCACTTCATCCCTTGGTAAGAGGTTTAAGCTACAGCTTAATGATGAAGGTGCTCCCTTTCACAGTTGCGGAACAGCGTCGAAATTACATCGGACTTCCCTGCAAAGAAGATATCTGCGATATCCTCACCTAATTGCTAATAATACGCGCTGACAAAAGCATTGATTACTTCCTTGTTGTGAAGCAACATTTTT
>OHKO01000503.1_pt1 | contig 12621 bp, 9 predicted proteins | sample 1568851 | NCBI WGS metagenome assembly OHKO01 (sample SAMEA3879549, study PRJEB24766) | human gut metagenome | biome: human-associated habitat; feature: feces | place: USA | collected 1985/1987 | reverse complement strand
ATCTGCAGGCCAAACAGGCCGGTGCGCTGACCAACGACTTCCCCAAAGTGGAGATTTTCAACAAGGGGTACGACCCCATCATGCCCGGCGACCCGGCGTTTATCGCCTTTGAGAAGAACCGTGTGGGCAAAACAGGGTGAGCTGTATGCAGTTTTCCATAGCAAAGCCGGAGGAAGTTGGCGTGTCCAGTGCGGCCCTCAGCCAAACGCTTGATTATCTGGCTCAGCGTCGGGTGGCGCTGCACAGCCTGCTGGTCATGCGGCATGACGCGCTGATCTGCGAAGGGTACGCGGCACCATTCACAAAAGATACGCTGCATCGTATGTACAGCGAGACGAAAAGCCTTGTGTCGCTGGCTGTCGGCGTTATGTGCGCCAAAGGGTATCTCGATTTGGACGACCATATCGTGGATCACTTTGCCGAAAAGCTCCCCCTGGGCGGCCCTAGCCCCGAGCTGGCACGGCTGACCATCCGGGATATGCTGCGCATGGCAACGCCGTACAACGGCACGACCTACAAACGGCGGCCCACTCAGGATTGGGTGGGGTCGTTCTTCACCGCGCGGACCGACCACGAGCCGGGCAGTTTCTTCTGCTATGATACCAGCAGCAGCCATACGTTGTGCGCCCTGGTGGAAAAGCGGATGGGCCGCCCCCTACTGGATGTGCTGCGCCGTGAGGCACTGGATGCCATCGGCTTTTCAGAGCAAAGCTATTGCATCCGGGATCCCATGGGCATAAGCCAGGGCGGGTCCGGCCTGATGGCTACCCCCCGGGATATGCTGGCGCTGCTCCGCCTTGTTGCGCAGGGTGGGCAGTGGGATGGCCAACAGCTTTTACCCCAAGACTATTTGCAGGCTGCCACAGCCTTGCAAATCGACAATGCTGAGAACGGCGGCAGCGGCGGCTGGGATTTTGCCCAAGGCTACGGCTACCAGTTCTGGCGGCTGACCCATAACGCATGGTCTATGTATGGTATGGGCGGCCAGCTGGCCATCTGCCTGCCGGATCAGGATATGCTCCTTGTGACGACGGCCGATACCCAGCCCCTGGCGGGCGGTGTGCAGACGATTCTGGATGCCTTCTGGAACTGCCTGCTGCCCGGCGTGGCCGATGCTGCGCTGCCCGCAAACCCTGCGGCTTATGCCGAACTGACGAAAAAGTTATCCACCATGCAGCTGCCGATTGTGGAAAACCTGGCGGCCCCCGACACCGAGCTTTGCTGTGCGACGGTGCAGATGGGCCTCAACGCTCCCGGCCTGACGGCCCTGCAGCTGCAAGAAAACGCACTGGTGCTGCACTACGGCGGCAAGACCTGCACGCTGCCTTTCCGGACGGGGGCATTGGTGCAAAGCCATCTGTGGGACGACCCCGCGCTGCCCTGTGTTATCGCCGCCGGCTGGCGTGCTCCGGACTCCCTCCTTTTCCGGGTGCATCTGCTGGGCGAGCGACTGGGCAGCCTGAGTTTGCAGCTAAAGCTGCGCCCCGGCGGTGCGACCCTGGCTCTGTGCAGCCATGAGGAACACCCCGACCCCGATTTCAGCGGCACTGCGGAAGGTGTAACCGCAGTGTGAACCCAAGCGGGCCGCCTGCTGCCATGCGCAGCGGGCGGCTCGCGTTATTTTTACAGGCACGGCCCTTGCAAAGTGCGGCGGAATGTGCTATGCTATTTTTGTACAAAAGGGGAGCTTGCGTCAAGCGGGCTGAGAGTGGGCTGTATCGCCCTGACCCGTAACCTGATTTGGATAATGCCAACGTAGGGAGATACGCGCACGACCACTCTTTGTGAGTTTTTATGCGGATATGTCTTTGCAGGCGTATCCGCATTTTACTTGCAAGGAGTGTTTTTTGTATGCTGGGTACCTGTATTGAAAATGTACGGAAGAACGTGCCATTGGTGCATAACATCACGAATTATGTCACCGTCAATGATGTGGCGAACATCCTGCTGGCCTGCGGCGGCAGCCCCATCATGTCCGACGAGCCGGAGGATGTCGAGGATATCACCACCATCTGCGGCGGGCTGAACATCAACATCGGCACCCTGAACAGCCGCACCATTGAATCCATGCTCAAGGCAGGCAAAAAGGCCAATGCACTGGGCCACCCCGTGGTGCTGGACCCTGTGGGCGCGGGCGCTTCCGCCCTGCGCACCGAGACGGCCTACCGCCTGCTGGACGAGGTGCGGTTCACGGTCATCCGGGGCAATATCTCCGAGGTAAAGACGCTGGCTTCCGGTGCGGGCACCACCAAGGGTGTGGATGCCGATGTGGCCGACAGGGTCACCGAGGAAAATCTGGACGGCGCGGTGGCCTTTGCCAAGGCCTTTGCCGCAAAGACCGGTGCCGTTGTGGCCATCACCGGTGCCATTGACATCGTGGCCGATGGGGCAAAAGCCTACTGCATCCGCAACGGTCACCCGATGATGAGTGCCATCACCGGCACGGGTTGCCAGCTCTCTGCCCTGACGGCGGCCTTTATCACTGCCAACCCCAGCCAGCCGCTGGAGGCTGCGGCTGCCGCCGTCTGCGCCATGGGCCTTGCGGGCGAGATCGCCCATGCACGGCTGACCCCGCTGGACGGCAACGCCACCTACCGCAATTACATCATTGATGCCATTTACAATATGACTCCGGCTCAGCTGGAAGAGGGTGCCAAGTATGAAGTGCGCTGAAGAATATATGCGGCTCTACGCCGTCACCGACCGTGCCTGGGTGGGCGGTCAGACCCTCTATCAGCAGGTGGAGAGCGCCCTGAAGGGCGGTGTGACCTGTGTTCAGCTGCGGGAAAAGGAGCTGGACGAGGAAGCCTTCCTGAAGGAGGCGTTTGAGCTCCACGATCTGTGCAAAAAATACAATGTGCCCTTTTTCATCAACGATAACGTGGACATTGCCATCCGCTGCCACGCCGAGGGCATCCATGTGGGGCAGGAAGATATGGCCGCTGCTCAGGTGCGCCAGCGCGTGGGCGATGAGATGATGATCGGCGTATCCGTCCACAGCGTGGAGGAGGCCCTGGAGGCTGTCCGGCACGGTGCCGACTGTCTGGGCGTGGGTGCAGCTTTCTCTACCCACACCAAGGCAGACGTGGACGTTCTGCCCGAGGGCATGATGAAAGCCATCTGCGATGCCGTGGACATCCCCGTTGTGGCCATCGGCGGCATCCACAAGGAGAACCTGCTCCGGCTCAAGGGCACCGGCGTGAACGGTGTGGCCCTTGTCAGCGCGATCTTCGGCGCGGAGGACATCGAGGCCGAGTGCAGGGAGCTGAAGGCACTGGCGGAGCAGCTGTAAGGCGGCTCGCCCTCTCAGTCATCGCTGGCGCGATGCCAGCTCCCCCAAAGGGGGAGCCAATTGCGCACAGAGGAAAGGCTGCGCAAAAACCTATTTCCGGTACGTTCAGCGCGCAAAGCGCTGTTCAAGATAAAAGAAACATTTGGAGGAAAGTACCATGCAGAACTACACCACACAGATGGACGCTGCCCGCAAGGGCATCGTCACGCCGGAAATGGAGATCGTGGCCAAAAAGGAATACCGCACCACGGAGGAGATCCGTCAGCTGGTGGCTGAGGGCAAGGTGGCCATTCCCGCCAACAAGCACCACACCTGCCTGAACCCCGAGGGCGTGGGCTCCATGCTGCGCACCAAGATCAACGTGAACCTTGGCGTCTCCCGCGACTGCAAGGACTACAACATTGAGATGCAGAAGGTGATGAGCGCCGTGAACATGGGCGCAGAAGCCATTATGGATCTGTCCAGCCACGGCAACACCCAGCCCTTCCGCCAGAAGCTGACCCACGAGTGTCCGGTGATGATCGGCACTGTGCCGGTGTACGATTCGGTCATCCACTACCAGCGGGATCTGGCAGAACTGACTGCACAGGACTTCATCGATGTGGTACGCCTGCACGCAGAGGACGGCGTGGACTTTGTTACTCTGCACTGCGGTATCACCCGCAAGACCATCGAGCAGATCCGCAAGCACAAGCGCAAGATGAACATCGTGAGCCGCGGCGGCTCTCTGGTGTTTGCGTGGATGAGCATGACCGGCAACGAGAACCCCTTCTACGAGCACTTTGACGAGATCTGCGAGATCTGCGCCGAGCACGATGTGACCATCTCTCTGGGCGATGCCTGCCGTCCCGGCTGTCTGGCTGACGCCACCGACGTGTGCCAGATTGAAGAACTGGTGCGTCTGGGCGAGCTGACCAAGCGCGCATGGGCACACAACGTGCAGGTGATGGTGGAAGGCCCCGGCCATGTGCCCCTGAATCAGGTCGCTGCCAACATGGAGGTGCAGAAGAGCATCTGCATGGGCGCCCCCTTCTATGTGCTGGGACCTCTGGTCACCGATATCGCCCCCGGCTACGACCACATCACCGCTGCCATTGGCGGCGCAGTGGCAGCCGCCAGCGGTGCAGCCTTCCTGTGCTATGTGACCCCCGCCGAGCATCTGGCTCTGCCCAACGTAGATGACGTAAAGCAGGGCATCGTGGCCTCCAAGATCGCCGCTCACGCCGCCGACATCGCCAAGGGCATCCCCCACGCCCGGGACATTGACGACAAGATGGGCGATGCCCGCCGCGTACTGGACTGGGATGCACAGTTCGCCTGCGCGCTGGACCCCGAGACCGCCAAGGCCATCCGCGACGCCCGCCTGCCCGAGGACGACCACAGCGACACCTGCAGCATGTGCGGCAAGTTCTGCGCCGTGCGCAGCATGAACAAGGCGCTGGCCGGTGAATACATCGATATCCTGTAAGCTTTCCCCGCGCTGAAAGGCGCTTCTTCCTCCGGGACTGCTGCACAAACCGTGCGGCAGTCCTTTTTTTGTGGGACGATTTAAAATGCCCTCCGCTGCCGAGCTGCGGCATATTCAGTGGAATTATTATTTTGCATTTGCTGCACTGCGTTCAGTTTGGTCAATCTATTCTATCAATTTTTTAGATTTTACAATTCTTCTGTGCTGTACTATAATGAAGTAGCAACTTTATTACTCAAAAGTACAGGAGGCTGTTTTCTTGATAGTTGATCTGATTGAAGCGTTTTACCGCCTGCTGTGGGGCGATTTATTCACCCTGCCGGTGGCGGGCGGCATTGGCATCTCCTTTATGGTAGTGCTGTTGTTTGCAGCCGGTATCGGCTTTACCCTGCGCACCCGACTGCTGCCGGTACGCCTGTTCCGGGATATGATCGGCGCAGTGTGCGAAAAAAAGCAGGCTGCGGGCGGGCTTTCCTCCTTCCAGACGCTGGTCATCTCCACCGCCACCCGGGTGGGCATGGGCAATCTTGTGGGCGTGGTGGCCGCTGTTTCAGCGGGCGGCGCAGGCGCGGTGTTCTGGATGTGGGTCACTGCGCTGCTGGGTGCTTCCACCTCCTTTGTGGAGTCCACTCTGGCGCAGAAATACCGCGTGCCGGACCCGCTGTACGGCGGCTGGCGCGGCGGCCCGGCCTACTATCTCCATGTGCTGGCCGAGCGCAAACGGGGCAAAAAGCTCAAGCGCTCTGTGTGTGCAGCGCTGTTTGCAGTGTCCGGTCTGATCTGCTGGTGCGGTATCAGCCAAGTCATCTCCAACTCGGTCAGCTCTGCCTTTGAAAACGCCTTTCAGGTCCCGCCGCTGGCCACCACCGTGGTGCTTACCCTGCTGGCAGCGTTGATCGTGCTGCGCAAGAATGCCACCGTGAAAAGCCTTGACTTCATCGTGCCGGTCATGGCGGTGTGCTACTTTGTCATCACGGTGGGCATCGTGGTGCTGAATCTCCGGCAGCTGCCCGCCGTGCTGGCACGCATCTTTGCCGAGGCCTTCGGCCTGCGTCAGGTGGCCGCAGGCGGCTTTGGCGCGGTGCTGATGAACGGTGTCAAGCGCGGGCTGTTCTCCAACGAGGCGGGCAGCGGCTCTGCCCCCTGCGCCGCTGCCGCTGCGGAGTGCGACGACCCGGTAAAGATGGGTCTTGTACAGGCGCTGGGCGTATTGATCGATACCGTGGTCATCTGCAGCTGCACTGCTTTTCTGATGCTGCTGGTGCCGCAGGAGATCACCGCCGGGCTGACCGGCATGAACCTTTTACAGACCGCCATGCAGTACCATCTGGGCAGCTTTGGCATCGTGTTCATTGCGGTGATCTTAGCACTGTTCAGCTTTTCCACCTTTTTGGGGGTGCTGTACTACGCCCGGGGCAATGTGGCCTACCTGTGCGGCGACAACTGGTGGAGCCAGACCGCCTACAAGCTGCTGGCGCTGGCCATGCTGCTGGTGGGCGGTACACAGGCCTACACCGTGGTGTGGGATCTGGGCGATGTGGGCATCGGGCTGATGACCATCTTCAATATGCTGGCGCTCGTTCCCCTTTCCGGCGAAGCGCTGACCGCTCTGAACGACTACGAAAAGCGCAAGAAAATAAAATAAGATCACAAAAACGGGCTGCTGCACAAAGTTCTGTGCAACAGCCCGTTTTGTAATATGCGAAAGCTTTCAGCTATGCTGCTTCAGGGCGCAGACGGCGATGCTCAGGGCGCTCCATGCGGCCTGATACATTAGCACTGTGGCGATGGAAAGCTGCCAGATGCTGCCCGCATAGGTCAGCAGCACCGCAATGAACACCGAGAAGCACACCGACACCAGCTGCACCGTAGTAGCGCTGGTCTCGGCATTCTGTGCCTGATCTGCGGCCTGCAAGCCGCCGGTCAAGCTGGCAAAGCCCCGGTGGTGGTACAGGCAGCAGTCGGGCTTTTCCGGGGCAGCCTCGGCTGCTTCAATGGCCTGACACTGGTCGCCGTCCAGCACGGTGACCATGCCCTCCGGCAGATGGTAGGCCTCAGTGATGTGCCGTGCCGTCAGGCTGGGATCTTTGCTGGTGACCAGCAGACGGATGTTCTCCCTTTGCAGGGAGGCAAGGCTGCGTGCCACATTGCGGCCGCCCACATAGCGCAGCACGAACATGGCGTGCAGGTTGCCGGACACCGCCAGATACAAAATTTGCAGCTCGCCGTTTTTGGAGTGGCCGTCCTCGTAATCCTGCTCCGGCAGGGTCACACCCTCCTGCTCCATGTAGCGGCGGGTGCCGATGAGGATGCGGTTATTGTCGCACCATGCCGAGAAGCCCAGCCCGGTGTGCTGCTCCAGATCCTTGACCGGGAACAGGATATCGATGCGGTCCTCGATGATCTGGCTGAACAGCCCGCGCAGGGTGTCGCAGCTCTCGTTCAGCACACTGGCTGCATACAGGATAGCGCGGTCGATGCGGCCGCCCTTGAAGATGCGGATATCCTCCAGCGTTACGCTGTCGGCGGTAAACAGGTCGTCGGCGTCCAGCTCAATGGTGTCGATGCCGCCCAGCTCCTCAATGGCCGCCCAGCCGGGCACCACAGCGCCCACAGCGGCAGCAGCTCTTTGCAGACGCAGCGCCGCCAGACCGGGCACCAGCACCGAGGAAAGGGGTGCGCCCATGCACAGCACGGCAGCCGCCGCAGCCACGGCGCAGTTGATCCCGCCGCCAAACAGCAGGAAGGCTACGCAGCTGAGCACTGCCGCCGCCAGCAGGATACAGGCCACCTTCCGGGCGCGGCGCTCGCTGGCGCGCTCGCTGAGGCTCTGCTCCACAAAGTCATTGCTGGCGGTCTGTACCGGGCGGCTCAGCAGCACCCACGGGTCCTTCTGCTCCAGATCCCGGGCGAGGGCGCGGATGAGGTCCTTATCGCGGGTGCGGTAAGCGCCCCGCAGTTCGCCGCCCTCTGCTGCCAGCGCGTAGCCGCCCTGCACGGCAGCCAGCATCACCCGGCTGCCCACCAGCGCCAGAAACAACCCCAGCGCCGCCATACCGGTCAGCAGACCGATGCCCTCGGTGCTGCGGTAGGCGTTGGCATTCAGCATGGCCACCACCGCCTGCAGCAGCGCTGCCACAGCAGCCAGCGCGGGCATGGTGTCCGCACTGGGACGGCCGCGCAAACCGGTCAGACCGTCCCGCAGCACCGGGTAGCCCACAAACAGGCTGGCGGCAAACAGCAGCAGATTGGCGGCATAGAACGCCGCCGGGGCAGCGTCCGGGTCCAGCACCGAAAGCGGCGGCAGCAGACGCTCTGCCGTCAGCCCAAGGTGCAGCAGCACCACGGCCAGAATGCCCGCCAGCACACACCGCAAAGTCAGCTCTGCGGCCATGTGGTGCAGCTTGTCGGTGGTGGATTCCGGCACAGTTTCCTCGGCAGGAGCAGCCGCTTGCGCTTCCGGTGCGGTCTCCGGCTGTGCCGGGGTCGCGGCAGCTGCCGGTGCGGATACAGAGGCGGCAGTCTCCGCTGCGGGGGTGCCGTCCTGCTCCAGCGGGAGCAGGGGCAGGCTCATAGTATCCTCTTTTTCCGGCTTGCGGGCAGCGGGCTTTTCGTCCTCTGCCGTGCCGAACATCTGGAAAATAGACTTTTTCTCCGGCTTTTTTGGCAGCGTTTCCGGGTCTGCCGGCGCGCTGGCAAACACCACCGGCGGCAACTCCTCGGCGGCGTTCTGTGCAGCCTTTGCCGGGGCTTTCTCCGGCTCTGCCGCAGGCTGTGCAGGCGCGGGCTGCACCTTGGGCTGCGGCGCTACCTGTACGGGCTTTGCGGGCTGCGGGGCAGGCTTTGCCTTGCCGCTCATGCCGTTGAGCATATCCTTCAGCTGCTGCATCTCCCGCTGCTCCAGTTCCTCCTGCGGCAGCAGCGTCTCCGGGGCGTTCTTCGCCTTAGGCTGCTTTTGGGGGGCTGCAACAGGCTGCGGCACCGGCTGGGGCGCGGGCTTTTCCGGCTCCGGCTGCACGGCAGCAGCCGCCTTGGGTGCAGGCACCGGCTCTGCCGGAACTGCCTTGGCAGGCTCTGGGCTGGCGGGCTGCATCGGCATTGCCGGAACAGGGTCTGCGGTACGCAGTTCCAGCGCCATGTCCTCCTGCTCCGGCTGTACCGGCTTTGCATCTGCCCCCAGCAGGATCTCGCCGGTGGGGATCTCCAGCACAGGCTGTGCCGGGGCGGGCGTCTCTTCCTTGTCGTGGCTGAACAGCTTGCCCAGCAGCCCGGCCTTGGGCTTTTCCTCCACCGGGGCAGGCTCGTCCCGGCGGGTCATCTCCTCGGGCAGATCGATCACACTGGTGCTGAAAAAATTGCGGAAACGCTCCTCTGCCGAGAGCTCCCCCGCCTGCTTGCCCTTGCGTTCATTTGTATTGTTCGGCATCCTTGTCCCTCCCACTATTCTGGATGGAGTTTACCGCTTGTTTTATTCTTCTACGGCGCGCTGCGACTGGATCTCGTACAGGATAATGCCTGCCGCCACCGAAACGTTATAGCTGTCCACGCCGGTGCCGGGGGCAGCCATATCCAGCCGCACCACGCCGTCACACAGCTTCTTGACCAGCTGGGATACCCCGCTGCCCTCGCTGCCCAGTACCAGCGCGATGGGGCCTGTCAGGTTATTCTTGCGCAGAGACACGCCGTCCATGTCGGCGCAGTAGACAAACACGCCCTGCTCCTTCAGGCGGCGGATGGTCTCGCCGATGTTGGCCACGCGCGCCACCGGCAGACGCTCGGCAGCGCCTGCGCTGGACTTGATGACGGTGGGGGTAACGGATGCACCACCCCGCTTGGGGATGACGATGCCGTGGGCACCGCACAGCAGTGCGCTGCGCATGACTGCGCCCAGATTGTGGGGGTCCTCAATGCCATCGCTCAGCACCAGAAAGGGCGGCTCACCCTTGGCCTTGGCTGCGGCCAGCAGATCCTCCACGGTCGCGTACTCGATCTCGCTGGCAAAAGCCGCCACGCCCTGATGGCTCTCGGTGCCGGTCATCAGGCGCAGCTTGTTAGGGTGCACCCGCTTGACCGTTGCTCCGGCCTCCTTGGCCAGTGCCGTATAGTATGCCGCCACTGCCGGGGCCATCCCCTCGGCAATAAGCACGGTGTCCACACCGGAGCCGCTCTTGAGCAGCTCGGTCACCGGGTTTTTGCCGTAGATCAGGCTCTCACTTTTCTGCTGCGGCTGCTCTGCATCGCGGCGCGGACGGCGCGGCTGGTTACGTTCTTCCATCTTTTTATGCTCCTTCCGTTCCGGGCGGGCTGCGCCGCACAGGAACGTTTTATTTTGTTTATGATAATCCAAGATAAAGTATACCATATCTCGCCCGGCTTCGCCACAAATTGCAGGGATTTTATTTTCTGACGCCTAAAATTTTTTCAGTAAAACGCAGCTTCCCCGCCGGACAGGGCAGCTGTAAAAATGTTTTGCCCGCTGCCCGGGCAGCACGGCGCATTTCCGCTGTTTTGCCAAAGCAAAAAGTTTTCCACAAAATGTGTCTATACATTCCGTAAATAGCCTGCGATTTTTCCACAAGTTGAAAACTCAGTGGAAAGTGTGTAAAAGTCTAGCCGCAGCGCCTGTTTTCCGGGTGGAATTAAACAGTTTCCACCGGGTTTTCAACAGCAGGTTCCCCCATATCCTGGCAAAAGCCTTACAATTTGTAAAATTCAAGTTGGAATTATGACAATTTTTTGAACCAGAAATTGTCCGCTTTTGCAATTTCCTCCAACATCATTTTGACGAATGTTAAAATCTGTTGAAAACCCGCGCCGCTTCCGCACAAGGCGGATGTTGCATCGTACATGGATTTTTGTTGTCAAGCACAGAGTATTTCTGCCGCAGCTGCATCAGCCGTTTTGTGCCGTGACTGTTCCGCAGCAGCTCTATGCAAGAAAAAGCGCCTGTTCGGATTGATTTTAGGCGCAGTTTGGGGTATACTAGCCATGTGGGCTTGTTAAACCATGCACAATGCGGTGTGTGGCAGAGCCGGAACCCCGATAATTTTTGGAGGTAATGAATAATGTTGGTAAATGCAACCGAAATGCTGCTCAAGGCACGCGATGGCCACTACGGTGTGCCGCAGTTCAACATCAATAATCTGGAGTGGACCAAGGCTGTCCTGACCGCCTGCGAGGAAATGAAGAGCCCCGTCATTCTGGGTGTTTCCGAGGGTGCAGGTAAGTACATGACCGGCTTCAAGACCGTCGCCGCCATGGTCAGCGCTATGGTCGATTCCATGGGCATCACCGTTCCCGTTGCTCTGCATCTGGATCACGGCACCTACGAGGGCTGCAAGGCCTGCGTTGAGGCCGGCTTCTCCTCCATCATGTTCGATGGCAGCCACTACTCCATCGAGGAGAACGTGGAAAAGACCAAGGAGCTGGTCGCTCTGGCACACGCTCACGGCATGAGCATCGAGGCCGAGGTTGGCTCCATCGGCGGCGTTGAGGACGGCGTTGTAGGCGCTGGCGAGATTGCTGATCCCGAAGAGTGCGCAAAGATCACCGCTCTGGGCATCGACTTCCTGGCTGCCGGCATCGGCAACATCCACGGCGTCTACCCCGCAAACTGGAAGGGTCTGGACTTCGAGGCTCTGGACCGCATCCATAAGGCCACCAACAACATTCCTCTGGTCCTGCACGGCGGCACCGGCATCCCCGACGAGATGATCGCAAAGGCCATCAGCCTGGGCGTTTCCAAGATCAACATCAACACCGAGTGCCAGCTGGTGTTTGCTGAGGCCACCCGCAAGTACATCGAAGAGGGCAAGGATCAGCAGGGCAAGGGCTTCGACCCCCGCAAGCTGCTGGCTCCCGGCGCAAAGGCCATCGAGGCCAAGTGCAAGGAGAAGATCGAGCTGTTCGGCTGCGCAGGCAAGGGCTAAGCTGAGGCTTGTATCGTAACCGGTACACCACCCAATAAAATATGCGTCCCCGCCACACTGTTATGCACAGTGCAGCGGGGACGCTTTTATTTTGAAATTCGATAATGCCCCACGATGTCGGTTCGTTTTTCCAGAATGTCCTGTTCGTAAGCTGTCTGCCATGGGTCATTGTGGTGAATGATATAAGGCACTCCGTTTTTATTTCGCCGGTCGGACACGATGCCGATATGTCTTTCAAAGATCACAATATCGCCGCCCTGCCATTCCTCTATTTCTGAGACATCTGTGGTCAGGGCAGCTGCTGTGTGTGCAAAAAACACCTTCAGGTTTCGTACCCGTCGAAAATCTATGTTTACATCCGGTTCTTCCACCATATAATCCTGTGGCTGCTCCCGGATATCTGCGTCCACAAGCACCTGCAGATCATATCCGGCATTCTTCAACGCATATGCAACTACATCGGTGCAAACGCCATAACCATCGTCAGGATAACCGGTCTCATAATAGCGGCTTTTGTATTTTGGATGTGTGCTCACATAGGCCAGTGCGCCGTTCAGAATATCCAACTGATCGTCTACGCCGTCATCATCCCGATCTACGCTGCTATGAAACTGCGATATCCTGCCCCGATAATCGTCCTCCGGCCGGATTGCCGTGGTGCACTGATAATGTGTCTGCACATAAAATACGATGCTGCAAAACAGTAAAAGCACCAGTACCGCTGCATAATGCTTTGCTGTATCCTTGTATGTTCTGTCCGAACGCATATTCTCACCCCTTCCTGCTTTGAGGATACCAGCTTTTTCCCTGTTCTGCAACCCCTTGGCATATATAGCGCAACAAAAAAGCCCTGAGACTTTCATCTCAGAGCTCTTTATTAAGTCGGCGACTACCTATTTTCACAAGCCGTTTCCAGCTAACTATCTTCGGCA
>OHKO01000498.1_pt1 | contig 12675 bp, 9 predicted proteins | sample 1568851 | NCBI WGS metagenome assembly OHKO01 (sample SAMEA3879549, study PRJEB24766) | human gut metagenome | biome: human-associated habitat; feature: feces | place: USA | collected 1985/1987 | reverse complement strand
ACAACAAAAAATACGCAGACTACATCTGCGTAGACGCAATGGGCAATCTGCTCAAGCCGGATTATCTCTCCAATTCGTTCCAGATTATCTTGCAAAATTATCATCTGCGGCGCATCCGCTTTCACGATTTGCGCCATACAGCAGCTACAAATATGCACCAACTGACAGGCGACTTCTACACAGTTGGCGAGATTTTGGGGCATACATTAAAGGGCATTGGTATATCCCTTGGTATTTCCACAAACCTTGAAGCGGTAACGGCACAGTATGTTGATGTGCGGCTTGAAAGAAAACAAAGCGTACTGCAAACCTATCATAAAGCACTGCAACCGAAAACAACCGTTACAGGAAAAGAAGCAGGGCAAGAAACATCGAAGAAAGCGAAAAAGAAAAGTACGGTAAGCGGACAAAAGAGTGGATTGATTTGTTTAATTACGGAACACTGCCTTTTTACTGGGGGACTTACGAACCAAAAGAGGGAGATGTCAGACAGGCGGAAATGGATAAATGCGTAGAGTTTCTTACGGCAAGAGGCGTTACCTTAAAGGGGCATCCGCTGTGCTGGCATACGGTATGTGCAGACTGGCTGTTATCCTACGATGACAAAACTATTTTTGAAAAGCAGCTGGAACGGATAAACCGGGAGGTAAGCCATTTCAAGGGAAGGATTACCTATTGGGACGTGATTAATGAAACGGTTATTTTGCCGGTATTTAATAAGTATGATAATGCGGTAAGCAGAATTTGTGCCCGGTACGGAAGGATGACACTGATAAAAGAGGTTTTTGCGGCGGCAAAGGCAGCAGACCCGGAAGCCCAGCTTTTAATCAATGACTTTAATACCACGGACAAATATGAGAAAGTAATAGAAGAGTGCCTGCAGGCCGGTGTGCCGATAGATGCCATCGGCATTCAGTCCCATCAGCATCAGGGGTATTGGGGAGCAAAAAAAATAAAAGAAGTCATTGAAAGATTTTCCCGTTTTGGACTGCCGGTGCATTTTACGGAAAATACCCTGCTGTCCGGTATGCTCATGCCGCCGGAAATAGAGGATCTGAATGATTATCAGGTAAAAAGCTGGGATACGGTGCCGTTTATGGAAATCAGACAGCAGGAAGAACTGGCGGAAATGTACGGTATTCTCTTAAACAGCCCTTCTGTGAAGGCGGCGACTTACTGGGATTTTGCGGACGGCGCATGGCTGAATGCGCCAAGCGGGCTGGTACGGGTGGACGGTACTCCAAAGCCTGCGTACGACAGGCTGAAAAGCATCGTGGAAAGCCGGCATGCTGTAAAATGAAATGAGGATTGAGAAAAAGGGAAGCAGAACGAAAAAAGTTTCTGCTTCCTTTTTTGATGGAAAAATAGAGGAAAACAACGGCAGGGACGGAAGCTAAAAATGTTATGGCAAAAACAGGGAAGATAGAGTAAAATAGAAACATATGGTTTAAGAAAAGGAGCGGAAGAATAGTGAAGTTAGAGGAATTACTGGAAGGCGTTTCTTATCAGATTTTACAAAAGCCCGCAGGTGCGCAGGAAGCAAAGGAAAGCGGTGCGGCGGATAAAGACATTGCGGAAAAGGATATTCCTGCCATCGTGTTTGACAACCGAAAGGTGACGGAGGGCTGCCTTTTTGTCTGCGTAAAGGGCATGAAGTACGACAGCCATGAGCATGTGGAGGAAATCGCGGCAGCAGGCGCAAAGGTGATTGTGGTGGAGCAGGAAATCACGCTGCCCGCCTACCCGGAAGTGACGGTGCTTAAAGTGGATTCCACCCGGTATGCCATGGCATTTATTGCTGCCGCCTGGTATCATCATCCCGCAGAAAAGATGAAGATTATCGGCATCACCGGCACGAAAGGAAAAACCACCACAACCTATCTGGTGAAGTCCATATTAGAGAATGCGGGACATAAGGTAGGACTTGTGGGCACCATAGAAATCATTATCGGAAAGGAGCATATCCACGCCCGGAACACCACGCCGGAGTCCTACGTGCTGCAGGAGTATTTCAGCCGCATGGCGGAAGCAGGCTGTGACACTGTGGTCATGGAAGTATCTTCCCAGGCGCTGATGCTACATAGAACCCAGGGCTTTGTATTTGATTACGGTATTTTCACCAATCTGGAGCCGGACCACATCGGTGAAGGCGAGCATGCTTCTTTTGAAGAATACATGGCGTGCAAGGGACTTTTATTCAGACAGTGCAAGGTGGGCATTGTAAACGGCGATGACGTGCATTGTGATAAAGTCCTTGAGGGGCACACCTGCAGCATTGAAAAGTTCGGACTTTCCGATAAAAATGATTTAAGGGCAACCAATCTGCATTTAGTAAAGAAGCCCGGCGAACTGGGCGTGGCATTTCGGGCAGAAGGCCTGCTCAATCTGGACGTGGAGGTGGCAACCCCCGGCAAATTCAGCGTTTACAATGCGCTGACCGCCATGGCTATCTGCAGACATTTCGGCGTGTCTGATGAAAATATTAAAAAAGCGCTGTTGGCAGCAAAGGTCAAGGGGCGTATCGAAATGGTAAAGGTGTCCGACAAGTTTACCCTGCTCATCGACTATGCCCACAACGCAATGGCTCTGGAGAGCCTGTTAAAGTCCTTAAAGGAATACGAACCCCACAGACTGGTGTGCGTGTTCGGCTGCGGAGGCAACCGTTCCAAAATCCGCCGCTACGAAATGGGCGAGGTCAGCGGCAATTTAGCGGACTTTACCATTATTACTTCCGATAATCCCCGCTTTGAGGAGCCGCAGGCGATTATCGACGACATCAAAACCGGTATGGCAAAAACCAATGGCAAATACATTGAAATCTGCGACAGAAAAGAAGCCATTGCCTATGCCATTGACCATGGAGAAGAGGGCGACATTATTGTGCTGGCAGGAAAGGGCCATGAGGATTACCAGGAAATCAAGGGGGTAAAATATCCCATGGACGAACGGAATCTGATTGCAGATATCTTAAAAGAGCGGGGCAGACAGGCATAAACACACGATTGGTGAGGAACGGCATGGAAAAATATGCGGATATCATTATTGACATCGCTCATGAAAAAGTAGACCGGCCATTTCAGTACCGGATTCCGGCATCCATGGAAAACGAACTGAAGGAGGGCATGTGCGTGAAAGTGCCCTTCGGTGCCGGCAATAAAGAACGCACCGGATACTGCGTTGCCATAAAGGACAAACCGGAATGGGACGTGGAAAAAATAAAGGATATCACGGAAATTGTGGAAGGGCATGTATCGGTGGAAGATAAACAGATGCTGATAGCGGCGTTCTTAAAACGCAACTACGGCTCCACCATGATACAGGCAATCAAGACGGTCATTCCGGCAAAAAAAGAAGTAAAAGCGGTGGAGCGGCGGTTTGTGCATCTGGCAGTTTCGGAGGAGGAGGCCAGAGAAGCCCTGCTTACCTTTACCCATAAAAAACAGGTGGCAAAGGTAAGACTGCTTGCGGAACTTCTGGAAACACCCACCCTGCCCATGAACTTAATCGCCGGTAAACTGCATGTAACGGGAACTACGGTAAAAGCACTGGAAAAACAGGGAATTGTTACGGTAGAGGTGGAGAGCAGCCTGCGTAATCCGGTGAAAATCACAAAGAAGGAAACCGGCAGAAACACTTTAAGCGCCGGACAGAAAGAGATTGTGGACACCGTGCTTTCCGAATTTGATGCGGGCGTCAGACAGACGTATCTGTTGCACGGCATTACCGGAAGCGGTAAAACGGAAGTATATATGAATCTGATTGAGGGCATGGTGGCACGGGGAAAACAGGCAATAGTGCTGATACCGGAAATTGCCCTCACCTACCAGACACTTCTCAGGTTTTATACCCGCTTCGGCGACCGGGTGTCCGTACTTAATTCCACTCTGTCCCAGGGCGAAAAATACGACCAGTGCGAGCGGGCAAAACGCGGGGAAATCGATGTGATGATAGGTCCCCGTTCGGCGCTTTTTACCCCGTTCTCCAACATCGGGCTTATCATTATGGATGAGGAGCAGGAGAGCAGTTACAAAAGCGAAAATGCGCCCAAGTACCACGCCAGGGAAGTGGCAGAAGAGGTGGCAAGGCTGCACGGAGGCAGTGTACTCTTAGGTTCGGCGACACCGTCCATGGAGGCATACTACCGGGCAAAGCACGGAGAATATAAGCTGTTTACCTTAAAGGAAAGACTCACCGGCGGAAGCCTTCCTGCTGTGTATACTGTGGATTTGCGGGAAGAGTTAAAAAACGGGAACCGCTCCATATTCAGTGAAAAGTTAAAAGAGCTGATGACGGACCGGTTACAGAAAAAAGAACAGATTATGTTGTTTTTAAATAGGCGCGGGTATGCGGGCTTTGTGTCCTGCCGGTCCTGCGGTCATGTGATGAAATGCCCCCACTGCGATGTGTCCCTGTCGGAGCACAAGGGCAGCCGGTTAGTCTGTCATTACTGCGGGTACAGCATACCAGCCGTAAAAAGGTGTCCCGAATGCGGTTCCCCGTATATTTCGGGATTTCGGGCGGGCACCCAGCAGATTGAGGACAAGGTAAAGGAAATGTTCCCGGAGGCAAGGGTGCTGCGCATGGATGCGGACACCACAGGCAAAAAGGAAAGCTACGAGGAAATTTTATCCGCTTTTGCCAACCGGGAAGCGGATATTCTGATTGGCACCCAGATGATTGTAAAGGGGCATGATTTTCCGCAGGTGACCCTGATTGGGGTGATTGCGGCGGATATGTCGCTTTCCGTGGGGGATTACCGGGCTTCGGAGCGCACCTTTGATCTGCTGACGCAGGCGGTGGGACGCGCCGGAAGGGGCAGCCTTCCCGGGGAGGCGGTCATCCAGACCTACCAGCCGGAGCATTACAGCATTGTGCATGCGGCGGCGCAGGACTACGAAGGCTTTTACGAAGAAGAAATCCTGTACCGGGAGCTTTTGCGTTATCCCCCTGCCTGTCATATGCTGGCGGTGCAGATTTTTGCCGCCAAAGAGGAAAACGGGCAGAAATTAGCGCAGATGCTGGCGGATACGGCGAAAAAATACGTAACGGAAACGGACAGTGTGGACAAAAGACTGTTAGTCATTGGTCCGGCACCGGCGGGGATAGGAAAACTTCATGATATTTTTAGATTTGTTTTCTATATAAAATACGAAAAGTATGATAAACTGATAGAGATAAAGGATGAGTTGGAAGCACAGGTACAGGGAATGCAGCTTAAAAACGAAAGCATGCAGATAGATTTTGACCCTGTAAATGCCTTTTGACAGATGGAAGGAGCTTAACGATGGCATTAAGAAAGATAAGAGAAATCGGCGACGATATTCTTAACAAGAAATGTAAAGAAGTAACGGAGATGACACCCCGTACCAGACAACTGATAGAGGATATGCTGGATACCATGTACGAAGCAAACGGCGTGGGACTGGCAGCGCCCCAGGTAGGTATCTTAAAAAGAATTGTAGTCATTGATACCACGGGCGAAGACCCTTATGTGCTGATTAACCCCCGCATTGTGGAGTCGAGCGGCGAACAGACCGGTCAGGAGGGCTGCTTAAGCGTGCCCGGTAAGTGCGGCGTGGTAACCAGACCCAACTATGTAAAGGCGGTTGCCCTGAACGAAGACATGGAGCCCATCGAAGTAGAGGGCACGGAGCTTTTAGCAAGAGCCATCTGCCACGAACTGGACCATCTGGACGGCCATTTGTATGTGGAAAAGGTAGAGGGCGAACTTCAGAACATGGAAGCAGAGGATGACGAAGAATGAAAATAGTATTTATGGGAACCCCGGATTTTTCGGTGGGCGCCCTGGAAGCGTTGCTGAAAGCCGGACATGAGGTGACGGCGGTGGTGACACAGCCGGACAAATGCAAGGGCAGAAGTGACAAGCTTATTTTTTCACCGGTAAAGGAATGTGCTCTGGCACATGGCATTCCGGTGCTGCAGCCGGAGCGGATCAAACGCCCGGAAGCGGTGGAGGAGTTACAAAAATACCCGGCGGATGTGTTTGTGGTTGCCGCCTTCGGACAAATTTTATCCAAAGAAATTTTAGACATGCCGAAGTACGGAAGCATCAATATCCATGCCTCCCTTCTGCCGAAGTACCGCGGTTCCAGCCCCATACAGTGGGCGGTCATTAACGGTGAAGAGGAAACCGGCGTCACCATCATGCAGATGGATGAAGGACTGGACACCGGCGATATTTTATACCAGAAGACCATAAAGCTGGCGCCCAAAGAAACAGGCGAGTCCCTGTTTGAAAGACTGGCGGTTCTGGGAGCGGAAGCGATTGTGGAGGCGCTGCCTTTGCTGGAGGAGGGAAAGCTTACCCCCATTCCCCAGAAGGAAGAAGAAGCCACAAAGACGGTCATGCTTAAGAAAACCATGGGCGAAATCGACTGGACGAAGAGTGCTGTGGAAATAGAAAGACTGGTAAGGGGCTTGAACTCCTGGCCCAGCGCCTATACCTATATGGGTGGAAAGCAGCTTAAAATCTGGGATGCGGATGTGGATAAGGAAGCGGATGTAAGGCCCGGAGAAGTTGCGTTTGTGGAAAAACAACGCTTTGCCGTAGGCTGCGGAGAGGGAATTCTCTGGATTAACAGCTTACAGTTAGAGGGAAAAAAGAGAATGGATACACAGGCATTCCTGCTTGGCAATACGGTTACACCGGGCATGCGGCTCGGATAAGGCGGCCGGTATTTTTGACATTATCTTTTTAAAAAGAAAGGAAGTGTAGCAGTATGTATGGTTATTATTGGGACCCCACGTACATTTTGGTTATCATAGGCGCCCTGATCTGTATGCTTGCCAGCGCCAATGTGGACGCCAGCATGCGGAAGTATAAAAGGGTGCGGAATGCCCGCAACATGACGGGTGCGGAGGTGGCGCAGAGGATTTTGGAGGCAAACGGCATCTATGACGTCAGAGTAGAATGCCTGCAGTCAGGCGCTCTTTCCGGCGATCATTACGACCCGCGTACTAAAACCGTGCGGCTTTCCTATGAAAATTACAGTTTTCCGTCCGTGACGGCAGCAGCGGTAGCAGCCCACGAATGCGGACATGCGAAACAGGATAATGAGGACTATATGCCCCTGCGTATCCGTTCCGCACTGGTTCCGGTAGCCAATTTCGGCAGCCGTTTCGGTCTGCCCCTTGTCATACTGGGAATCATTTTGAGCTTTAACCAGATTTTAATCCAGATAGGTATCTGGATGTTTGCTCTGGCGGTGCTGTTCCAGTTTGTGACCCTGCCCGTGGAATTTAATGCATCCAAGCGGGGACTGGAAGCCCTGTCAAGTACCGGCATCCTGGGAATGGAAGAGGAAACCGGTGCGAAAAAGGTGCTCTTTGCGGCAGCTCTTACCTATGTGGCAGCGGCGGCATCTTCCCTGCTGCAGCTTTTGCGGTTGTCCATGATAAGCAAAAGAAGGGACTAAGCCATGGCAGCGGAAAATATCAGAGACATTGTGCTTTCCATGCTTCTTACGGTGGAAAAAGAGGAAGCCTATTCCCATCTTCTGGTGAAGGACGTACTGGAAAAGTACGATTATCTTCCGGGGCAGGAAAAGGCTTTCTTAAAGAGACTTTTTGAGGGAACCCTGGAGCGAAGGATAGAGCTGGATTATTACATCAACCAGTTTGCCAGCCTGCCGGTCAGAAAAATGAAGCCGCTTATCCGCAATATCCTAAGGATGAGCGCTTACCAGATTTTATTTATGGACAGTGTGCCGGATTTTGCCGCCATAAACGAGGCGGTGAAGCTTACGGACAAACATAAATTCCACAATTTAAAAGGCTTTGTAAACGGTGTGCTGCGGAAGCTTTCCGGTGGAAAGGAAACACTGAAAAAGCCGGATAAAAAGAATAAGGCGCTGTATTTATCGGTGACCTATTCCATGCCGGAATGGCTGGTAAAGCATTTCCTTACGGAGTACTCGTTTGAAGAAACGGAACAAATCTTTGCGGCGTTTATGCAGGTAAGACCGGTGACCATGCGTTTCAGGCTGGGACTTTCCGACAAGGAAAAGGAAGCCGTTATACGAGGTATGGAAGAGAAGGGCTGTGTGGTGGAACAGCATGCCTTTTTCCCCATGGCATATTACCTGAAAAACTGCGAGAATGTAACGGAGCTTCCCGGATTTGCGGAAGGGCTGTTTACCCTGCAGGATGTGAGCAGCATGGAGGCAGTGCTTTCGGCAGGTATAAAACCCGGCGACAAGGTACTGGATATCTGTGCGGCGCCCGGCGGCAAAACCGTGCTGGCTGCGGAGCTTGCCACAGAAAAAGGACAGGTGCTTTCCCGGGATATCAGCGAAAAGAAAACGGTGCTTATTGAGGACTATGTAAACCGCATGGGTCTTAACAATGTAACGGTGGAAGCGGCGGATGCCACGGTGTTCGATGCTTCTTTGGAAAATACTATGGATGTTGTGCTGGCGGATGTTCCCTGCAGCGGTCTTGGTGTTATGGGCAGAAAGCGGGACATCAAATACCGGCAGAAGGAAGAAGCTTTAACGGAGCTTCCGAAGCTGCAGAAGGAAATCGTGAAAAATGCGGTCCGTTATGTGAAGCCGGGCGGCATTCTTCTTTACAGCACCTGTACGTTGAACCGGGCGGAGAATGAAGATATGGCGGCCTTTATCGAAAAGGAACTTCTTATGAAGCCGGTGCTTAAAAATACCACGGCGGAAAAAGGCTATGTGCGTCTTACACCCCATGTGCAGGATACGGACGGCTTCTTTTTTGCCAGATTCAGGAAAGAAGAAAAATGACAGAGAAAAAAGATATCAAATCCATGCCCATGGAGACGCTGGCAGCGGAAATGGAAGCGCTGGGCGTGAAAAAATTCAGGACAGCGCAGCTTTACGACTGGATGCATGTAAAGCTGTCCCGGGGCTTTGACGAGATGAGCAATCTGCCCAAGGATTTCCGGGAAAAATGTAAGGAGCTATACACCTATACGGCGCTGATTCCGGTGGAGGTGCAGGAGTCCAAAATCGACGGCACGAGAAAATTCTTATTCGGACTTGCCGACGGCAATGTGGTGGAAAGTGTATGGATGAAGTACAAACACGGCAATTCCGTGTGTATTTCCTCCCAGGTCGGCTGCCGTATGGGCTGCCGGTTCTGTGCATCCACACTGGACGGACTGGAAAGAAATCTGACACCGGGGGAAATGTTAGACCAGATTTACGCCATTACCCGGTACACGGGGGAGAGGGTTTCCAACGTGGTGGTGATGGGAACCGGCGAACCCATGGACAATTATGACAACCTGCTTACCTTTATAAAGATGCTGACGGACGAACACGGGCTTCATATCAGCCAGCGCAATATCACGGTTTCCACCTGCGGACTGGTGCCTATGATGAAGAAGCTGGCGGAGGAGGAACTGCAGATTACGCTGGCACTTTCCCTGCATGCGGTGACGGATGAAAAAAGACGGGAGCTAATGCCCATTGCCAACAAGTATTCCATTGCGGAGCTGATGGAGGCGTGCGACTATTATTTTGCCAGAACGGGACGCCGGATTTCTTTTGAATACAGCCTTGTGGGCGGTGTCAACGATACAAAAGAGGATGCGGAGGGGCTGATTGGCCTGGCGGGGAAACGGAACTGCCACATCAACCTGATACCGGTCAATCCCATCAAGGAAAGAGATTACGTGCAGTCGGAAAAAGAAGCCATTATGGCATTTAAGGGCAGGCTGGAAAAAAGCCATATCAATGTAACCGTCCGCCGGGAAATGGGACGGGATATCGATGGCGCCTGCGGACAGCTTCGGAGAAAGAAAATGCAGGAAAAGAAAGAACTGCAGTGAGTTTAGACACAGGGGACAAGGGAATACTATACTTGTCCTTTTTTCTTTATTGTGTTATTATGTATTGTACTATCGTTTTTTATACGAATATGAGGGAACACAAGGAGGCAGCGGGTGTTAACGACATTTTCCGAAACGGATATTGGAAGAAAGCGAAAAGTAAATCAGGATTATGTATATGCGTCTGCACAGCCGGTGGGCGTTCTTCCCAATCTGTTCATTGTGGCGGACGGTATGGGAGGACACAATGCCGGAGACTATGCTTCTAAAAGTACAGTGGAGACGATTATAAAAGAGGTGGAGAATACCCACGAAAAGTATCCCAACCGCATTCTGGACGACGCCATCAAAAAGGCGAACCACCACATTATCGAACTGGCGGAAAACTGCGAGGAATTGAACGGTATGGGTACCACGGTGGTAGCGGCCACCATAGACGGCAGCGAGCTTGTGGTTGCCAATGTGGGTGACAGCAGACTTTATGTACTGGACGGGGAGCTTAAGCAGATTACCATTGACCACTCTTTGGTGGAGGAAATGGTGCGCATGGGCGGACTTGACAGGGCAGAAGCCAGAAATCACCCGAAAAAAAATATCATTACCAGAGCCATAGGAGCACTGGATACGGTCAGGGTTGACTTCTTTGAAGTGGAGCTGAAAAAAGGGGATATGGTTCTGCTTTGTTCGGATGGACTCACCAATATGCTTGAGGATAAAGAAATCGAAGAGATCTTAAAAGACAAGGGCAGTATGAAGGATAAAGCAGACAGGCTGATAAGCGCAGCCAATAAAAACGGCGGAAAAGACAACATCGCCGTGGTATTGATTGAACCATTTGCAGAAACGTAAGGAGTTAGGCATGATAAAGATTGGTATGATGATAGGAGACCGCTACGAGATACTCGAAAAAATCGGTACCGGCGGCATGTCCGATGTTTATAAGGCAAAATGCCACAAACTAAACCGTTTTGTGGCTGTCAAAGTACTGAAGCAGGAATTTTCGGAAAATGCTAATTTTGTGTCCAAATTCCGCGTGGAAGCGCAGGCGGCAGCAGGCCTTATGCATCCCAATATTGTAAATGTTTACGATGTGGGAGAGGAGAATGGCATCTACTACATTGTTATGGAGCTGGTAGACGGCATTACCCTGAAAAAATATATTGAGAAAAAAGTTAATTTATCCTATAAAGAAGCCGTGAGCATTGCCATCCAGGTATGTATGGGTATTGAAGCGGCTCACAACAATCACATCATTCACCGGGATATCAAGCCCCAGAACATTATCATTTCCAAGGAAGGAAAGGTAAAGGTTACGGATTTCGGTATTGCCAAGGCGGCGACCAGCAACACCATTACTTCCAATGTAATGGGTTCCGTGCATTACACCTCTCCCGAGCAGGCAAGAGGCGGCTTCAGCGATGAGAAGAGTGATGTGTATTCACTGGGTATTACCCTGTTTGAAATGCTGACCGGCAGAGTGCCGTTTAACGGCGAAACCACGGTGGCGATTGCCATTAAGCACATTCAGGAGCCCATGCCTTCCCCGAGGGAATTTGTACCGGACATTCCCATCAGTGTGGAGCAGATTGTCATGAAATGCTGCCAGAAGAGCCCGGACAGAAGATACCAGTCCATGGCGGAGCTGATTGAGGATTTGAAAAAAGCACTGCTTTACCCGGACGAGGATTTCGTGGTGATGCGCGACCCGGATGCGGAAGGCGCCACCCGGAACGTGACGGAGCACGAAATGTCCCAGATTAAGAGGCAGACGGAGCACAGGGACTATTCCGAAGATAATTTACGGCTAAAGAGTGATACCATACCGCCGGAATCCGAAGAATACCAGGAAGAAGAATACGAGGAATACGGCAATCCCAAGGTGGAGAGGCTGACGACTGTTCTTACCATTGTGGCAGGTATTGTCATCTGCTGCATTATCATTTTCTTTGTGGGCAAGATTACCAATATGTTCGGCTTCGGCAAGACGCCCACAGTGGGAACGGAAAGCAGTGAGGCTGAGGACGGCGATGCCGTGACGATGATTGCCGTATCCGGCATGAGTCTGGGAGAAGCACAGAGTACCTTAAAGAAAATGGGGCTCACGGTGCAGCTTTCCTATGCGGTATCCGATGTTTACGAAAAAAATATGGTTATCAGTGCGGATGTGGAAGAGGGAACACCTCTTGCCAAAGGAAGCGTGGTAACCCTTACCATCAGTACAGGTACGGAGGGCGTGGATGTGCCCAATGTATCGGGGCTTTCCTTTGAAGATGCCCAGAAGCGACTCAGGGATGCGGGCTTTGCCGTAAAGAAGACGGAAGGCTACAGCTCCAATATTGAAAAAGGCTATATTATTACCCAGTCGCCCGCAGGTGGGGAAAAAGCGCCCATGGGCAGCGAGGTAACGGTCAAGGTAAGCCGCGGCCAGGAAGACTATACCGTGAAGGTTCCCAACCTCTTAGGACTGCCGGAGGACGAAGCGGTAGCCCAGCTGATTGAGGCGGGACTTACCGTGGGAAGCACTTCCTATATCAGCTCCAACGATTATGTGGAGGGCCTGGTATGCTACCAGAGCTATTCCATTGACTCCTATGTGGAGCCCGGCACCGCCATTGACATCAAGGTCAGCACCGGTGCGGAAGCCGTGACCTACCGTTACAATGCCAGCATTGAAGCGCCTACCAAGGAAGAGGCGCCGGACTATGTGGCAGGCACCACGGTTGGCGTTACTCTTGTGGTGGAGGACGGCAAAATTGCCGCTCAGGGCACCCAGGCGGAGCTGCTGGAGGGCTGCCCCTCCGCCCTGATCCAGTCCCTGCGCCGGGAGATGGACGACCTGCCCCAGCTGCGGGCGC
>OHKO01000495.1_pt1 | contig 12716 bp, 11 predicted proteins | sample 1568851 | NCBI WGS metagenome assembly OHKO01 (sample SAMEA3879549, study PRJEB24766) | human gut metagenome | biome: human-associated habitat; feature: feces | place: USA | collected 1985/1987 | reverse complement strand
TATCCACAATCAAATCATTCCAAAATGCTTAAACGCCTGCATGATTGCTTCTTCCTTCTCCGGTGTACATTGTGGCTGTCTCGCATTCTCTGACTTAGACAGATTAAAATTCTCTCCCACATCCAGTCCGCATTTCTTCTTAATCTGTGCAATATACAGTGAAGAAACCTTAAGTCCAGTCTGTTCCAACACATAAGCCTTTATCTGCTCATACGTTGCCTTTCCTTTGAACTCTGATAAATCCATATTCTCTAAAGAGAAGTCAACCTTCACTTTTCTACTATCGACCATTTCCTTGGAAAGTAAAACAACCGTCTCAACATGTTTCGTCCACGGAAAAAGATCCACCGGCTGACACTCCTTTGCCTGATACCCATGTTTTGTCAGATACTTTAAATCCCTTGCAAGTGTCTCCGGGTTACATGAAATATACACTACGCGCTTCGGGGCAAGCCGGATGACCGAAGATAAAAACGCCTCGTCACTTCCTGCTCTTGGCGGGTCCATGAATACGACATCCACATTGCCATCCGGTGTTGCCTTTTTTCCCGATTTTGTGGCATCCAGCACCTGATTTTTTTTCTGATCGGCACGGTATTCCGCCATCTCCACCATAAACTGTCCAGCATCAGCATTGTAAAACTGGACATTTTTGATGTCATTTCGTTTTGCGTTAGTCACGGCGTCCCTGACCGCATCACGATTTAATTCCACACTGATGACCTCTTTTGCCTTCGACGCTGCAATAAGACCGATCGTTCCGATGCCACAGTAAGCATCCACAATCCTCTCTTTTCCTGTCAGTCCGGCATACTCGATCGCCTTCGTATAAAGGATTTCAGTCTGTACCGGATTCACCTGATAAAATGATTTGGGGGAAATGCGGAAAGTACAGCCACAGAGTGTGTCCTCAATATAGCCTTTTCCGTAAATAACTGTCTCTTTTTCTCCTAAAACCATACTGGTCTTTTTGTCATTGACATTAAGAACGACCGTTGTGATCTCCGGGTGAAGTTTACGCAGTGCCTTGACAAAATTATTCTTGGACGGAAGGATCGGAGATCCGAGCACTAATACTACCATCACTTCTCCGCTGTGAAAACCGCGACGCACCAGTACATGACGCAGCAGACCATATCCGGTATCCTCATCATAAGTCTTGATTTTAAAGGAACGTAAAAGTCCCCGGATATCGTGGATGATCGCATCTGCCGTCTCATCTTCGATCTGGCAGGAATCAATGTTTACAACATCATGTGTCCCTGCCTTGTATACGCCTGAAATGACAGATCCGCCTTTTGCAATGTCAAATACCGCATGCACTTTGTTGCGGTAATGATAGGGATGTTCCATCCCGATGATCGGCAGTACTTTGCAGAATTCTCCGACATTTTTTCTAACATATTCCTGCTTTTCTTTGAGCTGTTTTTCATAGGAAAGTCCCTGATAATCGCAGCCACCGCATTTTTTTGCATACTGGCACATGTCTGTGTTCTGCTTCTTCGTGATCATTTTTTCCGACGTGTTTTTTCCTGATACTTTTTTCTCTTTTACCGATTTTCCATGATCCGTTTTTTCTGTAAATGCTTTAGTCACTGCATACTTCTTTTCCATTTTTCCGATGGTTCGCTTTTCTGCTTCCTGCTTCACTGTTTTATCAACCGCATATTTTTTCTTGCCCATTTTTCCGGCGGTTCGTTTTTCTGCCTCCTTCTTCATTGTTTTATCAACTGCATACTTTTTCTTGCCTGCAGCTTTATTTTTCGCTATGTCTTTATTTTTAACTTTACTTTTGTTCCTCATTGCACTTTTATTTTTCATTGCATTTTTATCTGCCATTTCAATCCTCCATTCTTTTCAATAAAAACAACACTTTCATTGACACCTCATGTTTACGCACAAGTACAAATCCTGCGCACAATCCTCAATCTCTCATCGTGCTCTGTTCCTCGCTCTGCACCAAGACACAGTATTCCTGCTTTTCACTTGTCCCTCAAACCTTTCCGCCTCACGACTCTTCCACACACTGACTCGGAATGTTCAGATAGGACTCTCCCCAGTTACACATGGCATTTAGGATCGGTGACAGGCTCTCTCCAAACTCCGTCAGGTTGTACTCTGTTTTGGGCGGGACAACCGGATAGACGGTTCTTTTGATAAGTCCGTCTTTTTCCAGTTCCCGAAGTTGCTGTGCGAGCATTTTATCGGTGGCTTTCGGTATCTTTTTATGAAGTTCACTGTAGCGGAGCGTTTTTCCCATCAGATGAAACAAAATGACCGACTTGTATTTGCCGCCGATCAGGGAGATCGTCGCCTCCACCGGACAGTTAAATTCCTTATTCATAGATCTATTTCTCCTTACTTACTTTTTCGGAAGTATATATCAAAAAAGTGCATACTTGCTTATATTCTGCATTTCCATATAATTATAGACATGAACGTTCAGAAACACAAGATAGAATCCGAAATAAACAGGATTATCCCAGCGAAACCGCATGAAATTCAATTATGTGCAAAAATCAGCTCAAGCATGGAGGATTAGCGTGAAAAATAAGATTTTTCACACGCAAGATCCGTGCTTACACACAAACTCAAGATGCACAAAAAACAGCTCAAGAATGGAGATTATCATGGAATTATTAGAGATTGCAAAAAAGAGACATTCTGTACGAAAGTACACAGGAAAAGAAATTGAACAGGAAAAACTGGATAAGATCTTAGAGGCTGCCCACGCAGCACCGACCGCCGCGAACATGCAGCCGGTACGCCTTATGGTCGTAAAAAGCAAAGAAGGACTGGAAAAAGTCGGAAAAGCAGCAAATATTTATCAGGCACCGGCTGCCATTGTCGTCTGTGCCGATAAGACAAAAGCCTGGAAACGTCCGTTTGACGGCAAGATCACAACCGACATCGATGCCTCGATCCTGACCGACCATATGATGCTTGAAGCAACCGAGCTTGGTCTTGGCAGTGTCTGGATTTGCTACTTTAACCCGGACATATTAAAAGAAGAACTGAACCTTCCGGAAAACTTAGAACCGGTCAATATCTTAGCTCTTGGATACAGTGATGAACTGGATGCATCCGCAGAGCGTCATAAAGATATGCGCATTGGCATGGATGAGCTGGTTTCCTACCTTTAAAACAAATAGCATGCACCACAAACAAACCTGTGATTTTAAGTAATCACAAAATTGCCAGGATCATGCATCAGCATCCGAATGTCAGATTTTAATCTGACTTCCGGGGTGGTACATTGCCCTGGCAATTTCTTTATCACTTTTCTATTCAGGTGCTTACCACTCAGACTTACCACTTTTCTTACCACTTTGAATCACGGTTTTGTGATATTTTGCGATACTTTACGAGGTTTTCTCTGTAAACATCAAATGCCTTCCAGCCCTTATAAATCAAGCATTACCGCCACTTTCCAGCCCTTACTTTTCATCCACAACCTGGAAAATGTAGAACTTTAAATAATAGGAAGAGTCCGCTGCCCAGAGAATGGGATGGTCGGGTGCCTGTGTGCGGAATTCCACCTGACGCAATCTCTTGTGAGCGCCGCGCGCCGCTTCCATAATCGTTTTGTGGAACAGTTCCGGGTCCATAAAATGGGAGCAGGAACAGGTGGCAAGAAAACCGCCGTCTTTTACAAGCTTCATGCCCCGGACATTGATTTCCCGGTAGCCCTTCACTGCATTTTTAATGGAATTACGGGACTTGGTAAAGGCAGGCGGGTCCAGAATAACCACATCAAATTTCTCGCCTTTTTCTTCCAGTGCCGGCAGGAAATCAAACACATCCGCACAGACGAAGCTGACTTTGTCCTCCAGGCCGTTTAAGCGGGCATTTTCTCTTGCCTGCTCCACGCCAAGCTCGGAAGCATCCACGCCGATAACCTCCGTTGCTCCCGCAATACCGGCATTCAGGGCAAAGGAACCGGTATGGGTAAAGCAGTCCAGTACACGTTTTCCCTTGCAAACACTGTGCATAGCGGCACGGTTCTTTTTCTGGTCCAGGAAAAATCCCGTTTTCTGACCGTCTTCCACATCTACAATATATTTGACGCCGTTTTCCACAATTTCCACGCGGGTATCAAACGGCTCTCCGATAAAGCCCTTGTAACGCTCCATGCCTTCCTGCTCCCGCACCTTGGCATCGCTGCGTTCATAAATGCCGCGAACTGTAATGCCGTCTTTTGCCAGTACTCTCTTTACAGCGTCCAAAATCTGCTGCTTTAATTTATCAATTCCCAGCGCCAGAGACTCCACCACCAGAACATCTGCGAACTTGTCCACCACAATACCCGGCAGGAAATCCGCCTCTCCGAAAATCAGGCGGCAGCTTCCGGTATCAATGACCTGCTTTCGGTAATCCCAAGCCGCCTGCACTCTTTCTTCCAAAAAAGCGTCGTCTATTACCGTATCTTTTTTCCGGGACAGAATGCGCACGGTAATTTTGGATTTGGTATTGATAAAACCATATCCTAAAAAGTAGCCGTCAAAGTCATGAACGGTCACAATATCTCCGTTTTCAAAGCTGCCCATAATGCTGTCAATTTCATTATCATAAACCCAGGCACTGCCTGCCTTCAGGGTGCGGCCCTCGCCCTTTTTCAAAGTTACTATTGTGTTATACATATTTTTCTCCTGTATATTATAAATTTTCGATTATAAACTACTGCTAATCCTGCGTTTATCATACTACACGGCTTTCTTTCAGGCAAGTAAGAAGAAAAATGAAAATACATGCCGCCCACACTTTTTCTCTCCTCGGCACGTAAGAATACGGTTTCTCCCATGTTGACACGCTGGTTAGCCTGTGCTAACATTTTTATGGCAAAGTAAGCTGGAAATTACCTGCTGCCATCATATGGAAAGCAACTGCTGACGCCATATGGAAAGTAACTGCTGCCATCATATGGAAAGCAACTGCTGACGTTATATGGAAATCGCCTGCTGACGTACTGTCACATGGAAAGCAACTGATACCGGGAGGAAACACGGATGCACGAAAACGAAATGCCTGAAAACACAATATCTGAAAACACAATATCTGAAAGCACAAAGTACCTTTGTACCTTAGAAAAAGAAGGATTTTTAGGAACCTTTTATGAAAGTAAAGTGCCTACCGACAAGGCAATTATACTGGTTGGCGGCAGCGGTGAAAAACGGGAGTTTGTGGAAAAACGTGCCGAAGCCTTATGGGAAGAAGGCTTTCATGTGCTGTCTTTGGGCTACTATTTATGGAAGCCCCTGTCCCCGCATACTGTCAGCATTCCCATTGATTATGCAGAAAAAGCAGTGGATTTCCTGAAAAACAAATGCCCGGTGCCTATTGCAAAAATCGGCATGACGGGACTTTCCCTGGGCGCTGCCTACGTTCTGCTTTGCGCTTCCTATCTGCCCGATATTTCCTGCGTGGTTTCCGTTTGCGGTTTTGATTTCGTAGTGGAAGGCTGCAAAAACATGATTTTCCGCCAGCACAAATCTTATTTCTCCTTTCATGGAGAGGATGTACCCTACGAACCGGCGGAAGCCCTGTCCCATATAGGAAAAACGCTGCGCGCCTGGAAAAAAGACCTTCGTTACGGCTCCAAAGCCATGAACCGCTTCTATTATAATGAATGCTTTTCCGACCGCACCGATGTCAGCCGCATAAAGGTGGAAAACATCAAGGGCGACGTCCTTTTGCTTGCTCCGGCTTATGATGACACCTGGCCTTCCGACATTGCCTTTCCCCGCATCATGAAGGTATTGGAGGAAAAACAATTCCCGTACCGTCATGAATGTGTTATCTATGAAAAAGCAAGCCATTATCTGGCAGTTCCTTCCGGCGCCATGGCGGTGAACGGAAAAAAAGAAGAAGATATGTATAAAATACTTGCCAGATTCATGACCATGGAAGCCAAATATCCGGAAGAATGTAAAAAAGCCCGCGAAGAAAGCTGGCAGAAACTAGTTTCTTTTTTCCGGGAATGGTAAATTTCTATTGACACTTTCACCGTCTTAGTGTATTATTTTAATGTTCGACATAAAGCGATGCGTGGCTCAGCTTGGTAGAGCGCTACGTTCGGGACGTAGAGGTCGCAGGTTCAAATCCTGTCGCATCGATGAAAAAAGCTTGAAAACAAATGTTTTCAAGCTTTTTTGTTATAAACCGTCTATTTTTATCCCCTCGTATCTCTACTTCTTACATCTGCGGTGTCTGGTAGCTGCCGCCCTGGTATGCGTAATACTGCTGCTGTTCTTCCTGACCCTTGTTGAAAAGTTTCTTGAACTTTCCGGACAGTTTGCAGAGTTTATCATATAAATCGAAGGTAATCTGGGTGGTGGGTGCTACTTCCATGTAGGAAACCATCATCTTTACCATCATGTAGCTGTCGATAAATGCGCTCTTAAATACGGCTGCAAACATGATACCGAGGATGAAAGCGAAAATCCATGCATTCTGTACGCTGAACGCTGCTAAAATGCCAAGGAAAAGGAAGAACGGAAGCGCCCATGTCACAAGGGTGATACCCATAACGATTAAAGTTGTGATTGCGGCATCCTTTAAAAGCTTCTTCCAGTTCTGGAAGTAGATAACAACGCCGTCTGCTGCGCTCTTACATGCGGACTGGTCTTTATGTAAGAAGGTGTAGCCCAGGCAGCATTCATCAACATACCCCAGTGCAATCTGTACGAACATCTGGGCAAAAGATAAAATGGCGCTGACCCCGGGAATACCGCCGAGCAGATTATCTAACTTCTGTAAGCCCTTCTGCAACTGACTGACCGCGCCGGATACCAGTCTGTCTACTACAAAGTAAACGTTTGCTGTGGCAAATCTCTCTTTTACCATATTCTTCGCAACTTCAAACTGGTTATCGGGTACCTGACCGGTTGTTACAGCGGTGGTTACCATTGCCACATGTCCTGCTTTAATCATATAGCCGACATAGTGATTGACGATACCGCTTACCGCAGCCACCATAATGAGCCAGATCCAGAAACCGATTACCATGCCGCCGCCCTGACCGAGGCTGCCGAGTCCTAAACAGATAGCCAGCAGTATGATAGAAAAAAGAATAACTGCTGCGCCAAGTGCGAGCTTAAGCCACACAAACTTCATTGTCTTAAAATAAACATCTCTTGCTTTCAATTTTTTTCCTCCATAAGATTATTTTCAAACTACGCTCTTATTATATGAGGGGCAAAGAAAAAGTGCATCCTCAGATTCTGCACTTTAGTGTGGCAGAACAGTAAAAAGGATGCACGTTTCAGGGAAGTATAAATTTTTCAGTACCCCGGAGCTTTGCCTTCCAAGAGGGAGAACGGTCTCGCAGACATTCCACCGCAGCCGTAACCTCTTTTATAATAGAAGCAACTTCCTCTTCTGTATTGTAATCGCTTAATGTCAGGCGCAGGGCGCTGTTTGCAATCTCCCGTGGTCTGCCCAATGCCAGCAGCACATGGCTGGGATCTAAGGAACCGGAAGTGCAGGCGGAACCCGCCGAGGCACAGATGCCCTTGGAGTCCAGCAATACCAGCAAAGTTTCTCCGTCCACCCCTTCGAAGCTGAAATTCACGTTTCCGGGCAGCCTGTGCTTGCTGTCACCGTTCAAAGTGGAGTGAGGAATTTGCGACAGACCCGCAATCAGCTTATCCCGCATAGCCTGCACCCGGCTGCTTATTTCTTCCAGGTGTGCCGAACATTCCTTGAGGGCTGCCGCCATGCCCACAATGGCGGGAACATTTTCCGTACCGGCGCGCCTTCCTCTTTCCTGGGCGCCGCCTTCGATCAGATTTGTCAGCAGAATGCCCTTTTTCACATAAAGAGCACCTACACCCTTGGGTCCGTGAAACTTGTGGGCGGATAAAGAAAGCATATCGATATTCTGCTCCGCAACCGATATGGGCAGATGTCCCACTGCCTGCACGGCGTCCGTGTGGAATAAAATGCCCCTTTCACGACAAACAGCCCCAATCTCCCCGATGGGAAGAATGGAGCCTACTTCATTGTTTGCATACATAACCGTCACCAGACAGGTATCATCACGGATAGCATCCCGCACCTGCCCCGGTGTAATATTTCCCTGTTCTCCCACAGGCAAAAGCTCCACCGTAAAACCTTGTTCCTCTAACTTTTTCAGAGTATGCAGTACGGCGTGGTGCTCAAATGCTGTGGAAATAATGTGCTTTTTTCCCGCCTTTTCGCCAAGTCTGGCTGCCGACAGGATTGCCTGATTGTCCGCTTCACTGCCTCCGGAGGTGAAATAAATCTCTTTGGGGGAGCAGCCTAAGCATCCGGCTATCGCATTACGGGAACTGTCCAGTGCATCCGCCGCCCTTTGTCCCACTGCGTGAAGACTGGAAGGATTGCCGTAATATTCCCGTAAAAAGGGGAGCATGGCCTTAAGAGCCGTTTCGCTCATTTTTGTGGTTGCCGCATTGTCTGCGTATATCTGCATTTTCCATGCTCCTCCTTCCCTTTATAATCCCACATCTTTTGCTTAATCCCAGGGCTTTTGCCAACCGGAATTATCGAATCTCTTAGAGTCCTAATTTTTTCTCCAGCTTAGCAACAACATCTTTGATACAACCGTCCTTGAACGGGCTTACCAGTCCGACCTCTTCTACCATGCTGGTGAAGAAATCGCTTGCGGACAGATAGCAGAGTTTTAAGTAGCTGTCCCATGCGGACTTGAAGTCTTCGTCCATTTTTGCCTTGTACTGCAGAGCGTCCGTCTGTGCGATACAGTAATCGATATAGTAGAACGGAGACATGTAAATGTGCTGCTGTTTCTGCCAGAAACCGCCCTTGGAGAAGAATTTTGCATCGCCGAAATCCCAGTGAGGCTTGTATTCCTGCTGTAATTTCTTCCATGCGGCATGTCTTTCCGCCGGAGTCATTTCGGGATTTTCGTATACGATATGCTGGAATTCATCTACCATACAGCCGTAAGGGATAAATGCCACAGCATCCTCTAAATGCATTTCTCTGTAATCATCCGCTCTGTCACCGAAGAACAGCTCCATCCAGTCACCGGTGAAAAATTCCATGGACATAGAGTGTGTTTCCGCTGTTTCCATAGTAATGTCGCGATGCTCCTGAATAGGGTCTTTGCCGGATAAAAATCCCTGGAACGCATGACCGCATTCATGAGTTATGACATCAACGTCACCTTCTGTGCCGTTAAAGTTTGCAAAGATAAACGGAGAATTGTAGTCGGGCAGGTAGGTCATATAGCCGCCCGCTCTTTTGGTCTTTCTGCCGAGAACATCGAAAAGCTCGTTCTCCATCATGAAGTCAAAGAATTCCTTGGTTTCGGGAGAAAGCTCTGCGTACATCTTCTGTCCGTTCTTCAAAATATCTTCGGGAGTGCCGATGGGCTTGGGATTTCCTTCCTTAAAATAAACACCTTCGTCAATGTAGGAAAGCTTTTCCAGACCCAGTCTCTGTCTTCTTCTGTCATGCAGCTTTTCTGCAAAAGGCACAAAATCCTTCTTAATCTGCTTACGGAAGTTCTCCACCTCATCCTTGCCGTAACAGTTACGCTGCATACGGTAATAGCCTAAGGTAACATAGTTGTCGTAACCCAGCGCCTTTGCCTGTGCATCCCTGTTCTTGACAAGTTTGTCATAAATTTCATCCAGCTTGCCTGCATTCGCTTCAAAGAAATCTGACATCTTGTCCCATGCTTTCTGACGGATTTGTCTATCCGGGCTGATGGTGTAAGGACGGAGTAAGGAAAGGTTTAATTCTTCACCTTCCCAATCGATTTTTGCGGAAGCAATCAACTTTGCATACTCGGTTACCAGCGCATTTTCTTCCTGCATCAGGGGAATGAGCTTGGCATCAAAAGACTTTAAGGAAAGTTCAATGTTCTTAAACGCCACGGGACCGATTTTCTCAATCAGATAATCCTTGTAGGGAGACTCATAGAGTTTTTTCTTGTACGCTACCACCAGATTTTCCAGTTCGGGCATTTTTTCATCATAGAAATCCTGCTCTGCACTGTAAAATTCATCCGCAGTATCTACGTCATGGCGAATTTGTGCAATGGTAATGTTGGTTGCCACTGTGTCATAAAGTGCATAAAATTTTTTGTGGACAGCAAACTGCTCTTCGCCGCTCTTTGCCGCATCCAGCTCTGCCATCAGAGCTTTCATGTCTTCCGCAACTTTATCAAAGTCCACTCTCTTGTAGGGCATGTCCTTAAATTTCATAAAAAAACCTTCTTTCACTATAAGATATATAACTACTGTATCTCTATCTTATAATGAAAGAAGGTTCTTTTCAACTTAAAACTTTATAAACCCACTCATTGGTATCATTCCTTTGTGTCAGGGAACTTGCCTTGTCCGGCAAGCCCCGCTGTTTTATCTTGCCGTTTTATCCTTCAATGGCGATATGTTTCTTCTGCTCTACTGCCTTAGCTTCCTTCTTGGGAATAGACAGTTTCAGAATACCGTTTTCATATTTAGCCTTGATATCATCCTCGGTAATACCGTCACCGACATAGAAGCTTCTGCTCATGCTGCCGGCATAACGTTCCTTACGGATGTATTTGCCTTTCTTATCCTCTTCGTCCTTATCAAGACCCTTGGAAGCGGAAATAGTAAGATAACCGTCTGTCAAATCCAGATTCAGTTCGTCTTTCTTGAAGCCGGGCAGATCAATGTCTACTTCGTAACCGGTCTCATGCTCCTTTACATCCGTCTTCATCATATTTTTAGCTTTCTTGCCATACAGAGGATTACGTTTACCAAAGAAATCATCCTCGAATGGGAAGTCCATCATCTCATCAAATAAATCTTCACCAAAAATGCTAGGTAACATCATAAGTCATTCCTCCTTCTATGAGCAGTACAGCTTTGCTGTAACTGTCCGGAAACCATGTTTCCGAAAACTTTTCTGTTACACTCATTGGGAACTTAGGAACTTTTCTCTTTTCCTTTGTTCTAACTGTGTTATAACACATATTGTTAGCACTGTCAATAGGTGAGTGCTAATTTTTTTGTGAAAAATCTGTGAACTTTTTCACTGCAAATTTTCTACCTTATATCTCATGTATCTGCAGAAGTGTACCGGATTATACGGCCTTCGCATACTCCTGCAGCTTCTGTTTGGCATCGGCGCTTAAATTCCTGGGGACGCGAATCTGGATAACTGCGTACTCGTCGCCTTTCTGGGAAGGATTCTTCATGGAAACAATACCCTTGCCTTTCAGACGAATCTTGGTGCCTGACTGTGTTCCTTCTTTAATTTTACAGCTCACTCTGCCATTCAGAGTAGGAACTATGGTTTCGCCGCCAAGAACGGCTGTTTCAAAAGGAATTTCCACGGTGGTGTAAATGTCCATGCCTTTCCGTTCAAAACCGGGTTTGCTCTGAACAGTTACTTCCAGAAGCAGGCTGCCGGCTCCGCCGCCGTTTTGTCCGGGCATACCTTTGCCTTTCAGACGAATCTTCTGACCGGAATCAATGCCCGCAGGAATATGCACCTGCAGAGACTGCTCCCTACCATCCGGAGTACGGAAACGGATAACCTTGTCAGCGCCAAGTGCGGCTTCTTCAAAGCTTACCTCTACCTTGGCAAGCACATCTTCACCGTCCCTGGAGCGGCTGCGGCTCTTTTTGCCGGCTCCGCCAAAGAAGCCGTCGAAAATATCATCCAAATTGTCACCGGTATAATAATATTCCTGATACCCATCACCGGGATTTCCTTCAAAATGGAAACTGCCGTTGCCAAAGCCGCCTTCGCCGCCGAAACCGCCACGGAATCCCTGACCGCCAAATCCGCCGAAGCCACCGGCGCCGCCGCCAAATCCCTGACCACCGGCACCGTACGCACCGCCCTGACCGGCGCCTTCCTCAAAAGCTGCATGACCAAACTGATCGTACAACTTACGTTTCTCTTTATCGCTCAAAACCTCATATGCTTCCGTAACTTCCTTAAAAAGCTCCTCTGCCCTGGGGTCGTCTTTGTTCATATCCGGGTGATATTTCTTTGCCAGTTTCCGGTATGCTTTTTTGATTTCCGCATCCGTCGCTGATTTATTCACACCTAACACTTCATAATAATCTCTTTTTTGTGCCATATTCGTTATCCCTCCCTTCCGGATTTATTTTTTTCGTACTTTTTGTCATTTCTCATTTTCATGATAGAAAAATGCCCCGGAGTTTGTTCCGGGGCAGCTTAAACATCAGCCTTCAATTGCGACATGCTTCTTGGTTTCCACTGCTTTTGCTTCCTTCTTAGGAACATCCAGCCGTAATACACCATTTTCAAATTTCGCATGTATATCTTCTTCGGTAACATAGTCACCAACATAGAAGCTTCTGCTCATTGCGCCGGCATAACGCTCCTGACGGATGAATTTGCCTTTCTTGTCTTCTTCATCCTTGTCAAGACCCTTGGAAGCGGAAATAGTAAGGTAACCGTTTTCCAACTCAACGCTGATTTCGTCTTTCTTGAAGCCGGGCAGGTCAACCATGATTTCGTAACCGTTATCCAACTCCTTAACATCGGTCTTCATAATCTGTTTTGCATGTTTGCCATACAACTCCTTGCTTACATCGGGGAATGCAAAACCATCCATAAAGTCATCAAAAATATCTCTACCAAATACACTGGGCATCATCATAAGTCCTTCCTCCTTCTATGACCGCACAACCTTGGTCGTGCAGAAAATGGAAACCTTCGTTCCATTTGTTTACATTTTCATTTAG
>OHKO01000490.1_pt1 | contig 12813 bp, 9 predicted proteins | sample 1568851 | NCBI WGS metagenome assembly OHKO01 (sample SAMEA3879549, study PRJEB24766) | human gut metagenome | biome: human-associated habitat; feature: feces | place: USA | collected 1985/1987 | reverse complement strand
AGAATATACGGACTTTCCGCTAGTATGAGCAGCATATAAAATGGATAAGATAAGGATAAAGAAAGGAACGATATCATGGCAAAATTAATTTATTTAGATAATGCAGCAACCACACAGGTATATCCGGAAGTATTAGATGCAATGCTTCCATATTTTACAGAGCATTATGGCAACCCTTCCGCGATCTATTCTTTCGCAGGAGAGAGCAAAAAAGCAGTTGATGAGGCAAGAGCAAATGTTGCAGATCTGATCAATGCAAGACCGGAGGATATCTACTTTACCGGCGGCGGCAGTGAGTCAGACAACTGGGCATTAAAGGCAACTGCAGAGGCATATGAGTCAAAAGGAAAACACATCATCACAAGCAAGATCGAACATCATGCGATTCTTCACACCTGTGCATATTTAGAGCAGAAAGGTTATGAGGTAACTTATCTGGATGTTGATGAGGATGGAAAGATCAGCCTTGAGGAATTAGAGAAAGCGATCCGCCCGGATACGATCTTAATTTCCATTATGTCAGCAAACAATGAGATTGGAACAATCCAGCCAATCAAAGAGATCGGTAAGATCGCACATGACCACGGCGTATTATTCCACACAGATGCGGTACAGGCATTTGGACATATTCCGATCGACGTGGAAGAGATGAACATCGATATGTTAAGCGCAAGCGGCCACAAGATCAACGGACCAAAGGGTATTGGTGTGATGTATATCCGCAAAGGCGTTAAAATCCGTTCCTTCATCCACGGCGGTGCACAGGAGAGAAAACGCCGTGCAGGTACACACAATGTTCCGGGTATCGTCGGAATCGGTACAGCTGCAAAACTTGCAAAAGAGAATATGGAAGAGCGCAGTGCAAAAGAGATCGCACTCAGAGATCATCTGATCGAGCGTGTATTAAAAGAGATCCCTTATACCAGATTAAACGGACACCGCACAGACCGTCTGCCGAACAATGCAAACTTTTGCTTCCGTTTTATCGAGGGAGAGTCCATGCTGATCCTCTTAGATCAGGCAGGTATCTGCGGTTCCAGTGGATCTGCATGTACTTCAGGTTCCTTAGACCCGTCCCATGTACTTCTTGCAATCGGTCTGCCGCATGAGATCGCACACGGTTCCCTGCGTCTGACCTTATCCGAGAAGAACACGATGGAAGAGATCGACTATACCGTAGACGAGTTAAAGAAGATTATCGAGCGTCTGCGTGGTATGTCCCCATTATATGAGGATTTTGTAAAAAAACAGAACCAGTAATCAGGATTGAAAATTGAGCGTAAAGAGATAAAAAGGAGAAATCAGATATGTACAGTGAGAAAGTAATGGATCATTTTAATCACCCGAGAAATGTTGGAGAGATGGAAAATCCAAGCGGTGTAGGTACCGTTGGTAATGCAAAATGCGGCGATATCATGCGAATGTATCTTGATATTGATGATAACGGCATCATTCAGGAAGCAAAATTCAAGACATTTGGATGCGGTGCAGCCGTTGCAACCAGCAGTATGGCAACCGAACTTGTAAAAGGAAAAACGATCCAGGAAGCACTTGAAGTTACCAATAAAGCCGTTATGGAAGCATTAGACGGACTTCCACCGGTAAAAGTACACTGTTCCCTGTTAGCAGAGGAAGCAATCCATGCAGCACTCTGGGATTATGCAGAGAAAAACGGTATCAAAATCGAAGGACTAGAGCGTCCGGTAAATGATATCAGCGAAAAAGAAGAGGAAGAAGAATACTAGAAAAATATCAAATGAAGGAGAAGTGATCTATGGGAAAGAAACATTTGAGCGAAAGAAATCTGGGTTTTGAAACATTGCAGTTACATGTAGGACAGGAGGAGGCAGATCCGGTTACAGATGCGAGAGCAGTGCCGATCTACGCAACCTCTTCCTATGTATTCCATAACAGCCAGCACGCAGCAGACCGTTTTGGCCTGAAAGATGCGGGCAACATCTACGGAAGACTTACCAATCCGACCGAGGATGTATTTGAAAAAAGAATTGCAGCATTAGAGGGCGGTGTTGCCGCACTCGCAGTTGCATCCGGTGCAGCAGCGATCACATACACGATCGAAAACCTTGCACATGCAGGCGATCATATCGTTGCAGCAAATAATATTTACGGTGGTTCCTATAACCTGTTAGAGCATACACTTCCGGACTATGGAATCACAACAACTTTTGTTGATCCGCTGGATGTTTCAAATTTTGAAAAAGCGATCCAGGACAACACCAAGGCTCTTTACATAGAGACATTTGGAAATCCAAACTCAGATGTCAGCGACATTGAGGCAATCGCAAAGATCGCCCATGCGCATAAAATTCCACTTGTTGTGGACAATACATTTGCAACCCCGTATCTGCTCAGGCCGATCGAATACGGCGCAGACATTGTTGTTCATTCTGCAACAAAATTCATTGGCGGACATGGAACCGCAATCGGCGGTGTCATCGTCGACAGTGGAAAATTTGACTGGGAGGCATCCGGTAAGTTCCCTGCCATCACGGAACCGAACCCGAGCTATCACGGAATCAGTTTTTCACAGGCAGCAGGTCCTGCAGCATTTGTCACAAGAATCCGTGCAATCTTACTCCGTGACACCGGAGCAACGATTTCACCGTTCCACGCATTTATGTTTTTACAGGGACTTGAAACATTGTCCCTGCGTGTAGAACGTCATGTGGAAAATGCATTAAAGGTTGTAGAGTATTTAAACAATCATCCACAGGTGGAAAAAGTACATCACCCATCCGTTACAGAGGATAAAGAACAGCAGGAATTATACAAAAAATACTTCCCGAACGGCGGCGGTTCAATCTTTACCTTTGAGATCAAAGGGGATGAGCAGAAGGCAAAAGATTTTATTGATAATCTTGAGATCTTTTCCTTACTTGCAAACGTGGCAGATGTGAAATCACTTGTCATTCATCCGGCTTCTACCACACATGCACAGTTAAATGAGGCAGAGCTGGCAGAGCAGGGAATCTACCCGAACACGATCCGTCTTTCCATCGGAACAGAGAATATCAGGGACATCATTGAGGATCTTGATGAAGCATTTAAGGCAGTAAAGTAGAAATAAGTTCCTTATTTTTACTTTGAAGTCTGCAAAAAGCATTGCAGACTTCAGAAATGAAAAATTTCAGAATAGGAGAGGAATATCATGGCAAAAGTTTATCAGAGTGCAACAGATTTGATTGGAAACACACCTTTATTAGAGGTAACAAAATTAGAGAAAAGCAAAGGACTTGAGGCAAAAGTTCTTATAAAACTTGAGTATTTTAACACATCAGGAAGTGTAAAAGACCGTGCTGCATATTACATGGTAAAAGATGCAGAGGAGAAAGGTCTTTTAAAGGAAGGTTCCGTGATCATTGAGCCGACTTCCGGAAACACAGGTATCGGTCTTGCTTCTATCGCAGCAGCAAAAGGATACCGTATCATCTTAACAATGCCGGAGACCATGAGTGTTGAGCGTCGTAACATCTTAAAAGCATACGGTGCAGAGATCGTTTTAACAGAGGGTGCAAAGGGAATGAAAGGTGCGATCGCAAAAGCAGAAGAGCTTGCAAAAGAAATCCCGGGAAGCTTTATCCCATCCCAGTTTACCAACCCGGCAAACGTACAGGCCCATTTCGAGACAACAGGACCGGAGATCTGGGCAGATACAGACGGTAAGGTAGATATCTTTGTTGCAGGTGTTGGTACCGGCGGAACAGTTACCGGTGTCGGACAGTACTTAAAATCACAGAACAAAGATGTAAAAGTTGTTGCAGTTGAGCCGGAGACTTCTCCTGTTCTTTCCAAAGGAACAGCAGGTCCTCACAAGATCCAGGGAATCGGTGCAGGATTTGTTCCGGAGGTATTAGATACCAGGATTTATGATGAGGTATTTCCGGTAGCAAACGAGGATGCATTTACAACCGGAAAAGAGCTTGCAAAAGCAGAGGGTGTATTAGTCGGAATTTCCTCCGGTGCAGCTTTATATGCTGCAATCGAGCTTGCAAAACGCCCGGAAAACAAAGGAAAAACAATCGTTGCCCTTCTTCCGGACAGTGGCGACCGTTATTACTCCACAGCATTATTCGCAGACTAAAGAAAGCGTATCGCCTGAAAAACAGGTAATAGCCTTAAAAATAAATCATAGACAAAAACAGGCAAAAAAGTGTCACATCGTATGGTGTGGCACTTTTTATTTTGTGGCAAGTGTGCTAAAATTACATTTAATACATTATAATCTTTTAACATAAAAGAAATCATTATGGCATAAAGTGAGGACACAGATGGAAGCGAAAAGACAGGATATCGGGATGGATATAGATGAAAATAAAAAAGAAGAAACGCAGAAAAGCACCAGTGCGGTCCGCGAGATTTTAAGCTGGGTACTTACATTTGCCCTGGCGATCGGGGCAGCATTTCTGATCAAGAATTATCTGATCATCAACGCAGATGTGCCGACAGGCTCCATGGAAAATACGATCATGCCGGGGGACCGCCTGATCGGAAATCGTCTCGCATTTTTAAAGGATACACCGGAGCGCGGGGATGTTGTGATTTTCCATTATCCGGATGATGAGGAAGAACTTTATGTAAAAAGAGTGATCGGACTGCCGGGGGAGGAAGTCCGCATTGACGATGGAAAGATTTATATTGATGGAAGTGAAACGCCGCTGGAGGAAGATTATTTGAAGGAAGAATGGACGGTGGCAACAGGACCATATTTATTTGAAGTACCGGATGACTGTTATCTGGTATTAGGGGATAACCGGAATGACTCCTGGGACGCGCGTTACTGGGATAACAAATATGTAAGTATCGATAAAATCCTCGGTAAAGGAGAGGTCATTTACTGGCCGCTGCAGGACATCGGAAAAATCAGATAGCAATCAAAAATGCATAGATTTTAAATGGAAGTGTTTGGAAACAGGCATTGTATGAGATCGGACACAGGGGGATCAGACATGATAACATTTCTTTCAAAGTTTTTTATTAAAGAAAAAGAGGATAAAGGAAAGATCAGACAGGAGTATGGTATTCTCTGCGGTATGGTCGGAATCTTTTTAAATATTCTGCTTTTTTGTGGCAAATTTTTTGCAGGAACGATCAGCCATTCGATCGCTGTGACTGCGGATGCATTCAACAACCTGTCAGATGCAGGATCTTCCGCTGTTACGCTGATCGGATTTAAGCTGGCAGGAGCAAAACCGGACTCGGAGCATCCGTTTGGCCACGGACGGATCGAATATGTATCGGGACTGATCGTTGCGGCAGCAATCCTTTTGATGGCGTATGAACTGATCAGGGATTCTATTATAAAGATCATTCATCCGGAAGAAACAGAGTTTTCCGTAATGGTGGTTGTGATCCTCATTATTTCGATTCTTGTAAAACTGTATATGTATCTTTATAACAGTGGGGTTGCAAAAAAAATTGACTCTGCTGCCATGAAGGCAACGGCAACCGACAGTCTGAGCGATACCTGCGCAACAGCAGTGGTACTTGTGGCAGCTTTGATCGGACATTTTACCGGAATCTATGTGGATGGCTATTGTGGTGCATTAGTTGGTGTATTTATCATGTTTGCGGGCATCGGAGCTGCGAAAGATACCTTAAATCCGCTTTTAGGGCAGCCGCCGGAGGAGGAATTTGTGCAGAAGATCGATCAGATCGTAATGGCACATGAGGAGATCTGTGGAATCCATGACCTGATCGTACACGATTATGGCCCGGGAAGACAGATGGTATCACTGCATGCGGAAGTACCTGCGGAGGGCAATATCTTAGAGATCCATGATATTATTGATAATGTTGAAAATGAATTAAAAGAAAAGTTAGGCTGTGATGCGACGATACATATGGATCCGATCGTGACATCGGATGAACATGTCAGCGAGATGAAAGCGGCGGTAATATCTATTATCAAGGGAATTGATGAGCGGATCAATATGCATGATTTCCGCGTTGTAACGGGACCGACACATACGAATATTATATTTGATGTCCTGATACCGTATAAGTTTCAGATACAGGATGATGAGCTGGCAGCACGTATTACATCACAGGTAAGGGAACGTCTTGGAAATAATTATTACGTGGTTATCAAAGTAGATCATTCCTACGTGTAAAGGAGTCGGGCAATTCAGATTTTTACAAAGGAGAAACGTATGCAGACAAGTAACAAAGAACTGATCCTGCTGGTAGATGATGATCCGGGCAATCTCAAAAGAGCACAGACGATTCTGGGGGAAGAATTTCGTATTTCTGCGACTACATCCGGGAAAATGGCATTGTCACTTCTTTCAAAAGTGACACCGGATCTGATCCTTTTGGATGTAAATATGCCGGAAATGAACGGATTTGAAACACTGAAAAAGATTCGGGAACTTGAAAATGGATCTATGATACCGGTTGTGTTTCTGACCGGTGATAATGATGCTGAAACAGAAACAAAATGTTTTGAGGCAGGGGCTATGGATTTTGTCGGGAAGCCGTTTGTTTCCCAGGTATTAGTCAGCCGTGTGAAACGAATTTTAGAGAACAGACAGTACCAGAATCATTTAGAAGAGATGGTCGCCTCGCAGGTTGCGGAAATGACGCGTATGCAGGATGAAGTGATTACCGGTATCGCCAACCTGATCGAGAGCCGTGATGGCAGTACGGGACTTCATGTAAAAAATACCCAGAATTATGTACAGATACTGACAAAAGCGTTGAGGGAAAAGGGGATGTATCCGGATATCCTTGATCATAATTATGAGCTCAATACAGTAAAGGCATCGGTACTTCACGATATTGGAAAAATAAAAACACCAGATGCGATTCTTTTAAAACCGGGACGGCTGGCGGACGAAGAGTTTGAAGTCATGAAACAGCATACGGTAGCCGGGTGTGAGATCATTGACCGGATCATCGGAAATGTGGAACATGAGGAATATGTGGATATTGCCAGAAAAATAGCACGATATCATCATGAAAGATGGGACGGTACGGGCTATCCGGATGGATTATCCGGGGAGGAGATTCCGTTATGTGCAAGGATCATGGCACTTGCTGATGTTTTTGATGCATTATATCAGGACCGGTGTTATAAGAAAGCAATCCGTCCCGCATCTAAGGTGTTTGAAATTATAAAGGAAAATAGCGGCTCTCAGTTTGATCCGAACCTTACAGAGATATTTCTGGAATTGCAGCGGGAAATTACAGACATAAGTGAATGAGAGGGGACGTTATGATAAGAGAAATCAAAAAGGACAGGGCGGGAGTGATCCCGTATGTACTTTATTTCATATATACTGTTTATATGGTAGTGGCAGCAGTTTATTTAAAATGGCCAAGCTGGGTAGCTGCGGTGATAATTTGTGGGCTTTTGGCGAGTATCGGACTTCGGATGCTGACAGGACGGTACAGCAGACTGGCGAAGTTATTTTGTTCTGTTATGATATGGATGAATATTATTTTATATACGGTATTCACGGACGGTTCGTCTCTTACCATGGCAACAGTAGCAGCAAGTGTTGTGATGTTGTCTCTTTTTGATCTGATCGAGATCAATTATATTTCGTTGGTAGCAACGATCTTTTTGTTTTGTCTTGATACATTCCTGTTAGATAAAGTAAGTTATGATAATCCGATACGGGAAATGGAATTTTTTATGCAGTTTTTTGCGATCATTATTCTCGAGATCATGGAAAATAAACAGTTAAAAAACCGTATACAGCATGATATGGAATTCAATGAGACAATGCGTGAACTCGAGGATGCCAAACAGGCAAAAGATGATTTTATGGCAAATATTTCGCATGAGATCCGTACACCGTTAAATTCTATCATCGGAATCGGATCAGAATTACTGGATGCGAAAGTGGATGATACGACAAAGGAACAGCTGTATGATATTACAGTTGCGGGCAGGAATCTGATGTCTTTGGTATCAGATATCCTGGATTTTTCAGAACTTGAAAATGACACGATGGAGCTGGTGGAAGAACCATATAACATTACGTCTGTGATCAATGATGTGGTTAACATGGCACATGTGTGGAATAAAGAAAAGAATCTTGAGATCATTGTGGATTGTGAGGCGGATATTCCGAATAACCTGCTTGGAGACAGTCAGAAAATATATCGCATTATCTTAAATCTCATCAACAATGCGATCAAATTTACAGATGCCGGTGGTGTCATTTTGTTTGTCGGCGCCCGCAAGGAATCATACGGCATCAATCTTATGGTAAAGGTGAAAGATACCGGAATCGGGATGAGCGAAAAAAATATAGATGCACTGGAAAACACATACAATCAGGTAGATACGACCCGTGACCGGCGTGCGGGGGGCATTGGCTTAGGTCTTGCAATCTCACGCAAAATGATTGCAAAAATGAATGGACATATGCACATTGAGAGTGTTCCTGATGCAGGTACGACGGTTTCTATTATCATTCCACAGAGAGTACTGACGGATATGCCGCTTGTATCCGTGCGTGATGCCGGAGATAAAAAGATCATTTTTTATATGGATCTCGAAAGATACCGTTTCGGACAGCTTCGTGACGGATATCTTGAATGTATCCAGAGGATGGTCGATCAGCTTCATGTAGATGCCGTGCGCTGTTCGACCATGCATGAACTAAAAAACCGCATCGATCATGAAAATTATCAGTTTTTGTTTGTTGCGGATGTCGAATATTTTATAGATCAAAGTTATTTTGACAGCCTGACTGCAAAAATGAAAGTTGTTGTCATGGCAAACAGGGATTGTGATCTGCAAAAAATCGGACCGGAAGTTCTGCTTATCTATCGCCCGATGCATGTATTCTCAGTTGCAACCATTTTGAATGGAGAAAAACTTCAGCAGGACGCATACGACGAACGGTGGCATCATGACAGATTCCGTGTAAAAGGAGCCAAAATTCTTGCAGTGGATGACAGTGCCATGAATTTAAAAGTTGTTTCAAGTCTGTTAAGCCATTATGGCATCACGATCGATACGGCATTAAGCGGTAGTGAGGCAATTGATAAAATCAGTGACAGAAGCTATGATCTCGTGTTTATGGATCATATGATGCCGGAAATGGATGGCGTGGAATGTATGCACAGGATTCATGAATTACCGCGGTTCCGTGAACGGAAAATACCGATCATTGCACTGACAGCCAACGCCATAGGCGGAGCCAGAGAGATGCTGATCAGGGAAGGATTCGATGATTTTGTTGCGAAACCGATTGAAAAATCTGCGATGGAACGTGTCCTTCGCAAATATTTAAGCATGTTTATTGAAAAAGATACGGGAGAGGAACAGGTTACCTGCAAGACAGAAGACAACAGTGGATTATCCGGACAATTCAAAGAAGGAAGGAAAGAATTTGAGGCTGCAGGAATTGACCGCCGGCTTGGGCTTTCCTACTTTGACAATAATGAAGCGGATTATATGGAGATCGTGCAGTGTTTTTATGAACAGGGAAGAAGTCAGATCCAGACATTACAGGAGCTGTATGATAAAAAAGACTGGGAAAATTATAAGATCAATGTACATTCCCTGAAAGGACAAAGTCTTACGATCGGTGCAAAAGAGCTTTCAAAAAGGGCAAAGAGGATGCAGGAGGCATGTGAGCATGGGGATGAAAATTATATCATACAAAACCATACGGAGCTGATCGCAGACTATTGTTCGATCCTTGATGGGCTGTCTAAGTATGTGGCGGTGGGGGAAGAAAAAAATCCAGTGCAGAAACTATCGGCAGCAATCGACAATTTTGACCAGGCAGAGGCAATGAAGCTGCTAGAGATGATAAAAAATGAGATGGGCAGTTCGATGGCGGATTCGGATACACAGTTGATCGCTGATATGGAAGCCCAGATTGAACTGTTTGATTTTATCAGTGCTGCGGAAACATTAAAAAAATGGGGAGGTGCGGACAATGAGTAAGCTGAGTGACAGAATTATCCAGGTACTGATCCGGAAAGATGTTTCAATTCATGCACAGTTATTCCGCTTTATGTCGCTGCTTGGAACGATCGCGATGGCAGTGGGGGGAGTTTATACGCTTGCCGAGGGAATGGAGATAAAAAATGTCGCAGCATTATTTGCCGGGGCGCTTTTTATGGGCATGCTTTTCTGGGCAGGAAATAAATTCCAGCAATATGATCTCTGTTCTTTCATTCTGATGTCAGGGCTGAATGGAATTTTTCTTCCAGTTACGTTTCTGCGCTCCGGAGGCTTAAAAAGCGGTATGCCGCTTTGGTTTGTTCTTGGTTTCATCTCGCTTTTTTTCCTGCTGCGGGGGAAAAGTCTTGTCGCGGGAACTGTTATAACGATCATTGCGGATGCGTATTGTTTTTACACTGCATATGTTCATCCGGAACGGATCACTTATATGGAATCGGAATCTGTAGTTTATGGGGATATTATCGTGAGTGCGGTCATAACCATCTTTCTGACCTGTGCGTTTATGTTTATCCAGATCACACTCTCTGAATATCAGAGAAAAGAAAATGAAAAGCAGCAGGCGGAGTTAGTTGCCGCAATGAATACACAGAGCCGTTTCCTTGCAAATATGAGCCATGAAATCCGTACGCCGATCAATACGATCATAGGATTAAATGAAATGACACTTCGGGAGGAGAATCTGTCAGACGATATTATTGAGAATGCCAATAATATCCAGAGTGCAAGTAAGATGCTTTTGTCCCTGATCAATGATATTTTAGACCTGTCCAAAATTGAGGCGGGAAAAATGGAAGTTGTTCCGGCGCGTTATGAGACAGGAGAATTATTCAGTGAAATTGTAAACACGACCTGGATCCGTGCACATGAGAAAAATCTGGAATTTTGTGTCAATGTATCTGAAAAACTGCCATCCATGCTTTATGGCGACGAGATGAGGATCAAACAGGTTTTAACCAATATTTTAAGTAATGCGATCAAGTATACGCAAAAGGGATCCGTCACGCTGTTTGTGGAGAGTGAGCAGACGGGAGCGGACGAAATCCTTTTAAAAATGGCTGTGATCGATACCGGTATGGGAATCCGTCAGGATGATATGAAATACCTGTTTGACAGTTTTAAACGGGTCAATGAAGGCAGCACAAAAGGAATTGAAGGAACAGGCCTTGGACTTTCTATCTGCAGCCAGCTTGTAAATCTGATGGGTGGTCAGATCACGGTTGACAGTATTTATCAGAAGGGATCTACATTTACGGTTACGATACCACAGAAAATTGTAAATGCAGCACCGCTTGGAAATCTCAATTATAATAGTTCATCAAGACATCAGAGATCCTCCTATAAAAAGAGTTTCGAAGCACCGGAAGCAAAAGTTCTTGTTGTGGATGACAATGATATGAATCTGCTTGTCGCTAAAAAACTGCTTCGGGAAACCAAAGTCCAGCTTGCATTGGCGCATAGTGGAATGGAATGTCTGAAGCTGACGGCAAAAAATAATTACGATGTGATTTTTATGGATCACATGATGCCGGAGATGGATGGTGAAAAAACCATGGATCTGGTGCGCAACCAGCAGGGTGGATTCTGCCGCAAAACGCCGATTATTGCATTGACGGCAAATGCAATGTCAGGTGCGGAAGAAAAGTATCGTAAAATGGGATTTTCTGATTATCTTGCGAAACCGATCAATGGAATCCTTTTTGAGGCAATGCTTCTCCGTTATCTGCCAAAAGAGCGCATTGAATATATGATCGATCCGGATGAAGTCAGTGAGATGGACGGATTCCGTATTCTGGGCCAGAAGAAAAAGCAAAGGCTGATCGTCAGCACGGACAACGTTGTGGATCTGCCGAATGATGTGATCCGGCAGCTTGGAATACCGGTCATGCATTATTTTGTAAATACGGAATATGGGCATTACGAGGATATGGTGGAAATCCATTCAGACAGTCTGCTGTCTTATATTGAAAAAGATCAGTATGCTAAGTCGGAAGCACCGACAGTCGGGGAATATGAGACATTTTTTGGAAATCTGCTTGAGGAGGCGGAACAGGTACTGCATATCAGTATTGCTTCAGGATCCGGAAAGGGATTTGAGAATGCAAGCCAGGCGGCAGCCGGATTTTCCCATGTGCAGGTGTTTGATTCCGGTCATTTGTCGAGTGGTACAGGCCTGATGGTTATGCATGCGGCGAATATGGTGCTGAAAAATAAGGATCTGGATGAAGTATTACAGAGTCTGGAAGCAATACAGCCTAAAATACAGACAAGCTTTATTTTAGACAGTTCAAAACAGCTCTACCGCAGTGGACTTTTAAATAAGCAGGTATGGAAAATGACAGAGATGCTGCAGTGTCATCCGGTTCTGGCATTGCACAAAAAGAAAATTGTACCGGCAGCGATCTTTTTTGGAAATACACAGGATGTTTATAAAAAATATATACATGCGCAGATGGCGCGATGGTCGCCGATTGATCAGAAAGTCTTATTTATAACATCTGCGGGTTGTTCGAAAGAGACGAAAGATATGATTTTAGAGGAAGTGCAAAAGTATAAAAAATTTGATCAGATCTACATGCAGGAGGCATCGGCAGCGATTACAAGTAACTGTGGAGCCGGCTGTTTTGGACTTATTTATATGCTGCAGTAAAATTTGGTCTGAAAAACAGTATTGACATTTTAAGAAAGCGTGTTATACTCAGACACATAAAAATAGAATATGATCTTCAGGGCAGGGTGTGATTCCCTACCGGTGGTATAGCCCACGAGCCGTAAGGCATGATTCGGTGTAATTCCGAAGCCGACAGTATAGTCTGGATGAAAGAAGATAAACGATTTGTGAATGTCAGAAAACCCTGAGTATC